>OMLO01004073.1_pt1 | contig 12147 bp, 6 predicted proteins | sample 1674811 | NCBI WGS metagenome assembly OMLO01 (sample SAMN06265003, study PRJEB25207) | coral metagenome | isolation source: Coral host | place: Mexico:La Bocana,Puerto Morelos, Mexico | collected 2008-11-13
TTAACCCGTGTTGCGCAAAAAGTATTCAATAGACCTGGCTCATATTCACTGGTAGAGTTAATCATACTATGAACTTTTAATATTCAGAACTGATTTATTTGTAGGTCCATCAGAAACCGAATTGCTTATGCTAATGAGGCAAATATTGTAAACAAGGATTCCCCTATAGGGTGACTATGAAAAAAGATTTATTATAAGAAAGCGCGCGAAAGCATGAAACGAAAAATGGGAAGTGAAGAAATAGGAATTCTTGTTGTAAATACATGAGGAGATGGAGAGATGGGTCGGAACTCATAATCCCGGAGAGCAGAGAGCTATGCAATTTATAGCAAGCTAACTCTAAGGAGGTTTCTAACTGAAATATGCCCCTTTTGCACAGAAGTCACATCAAAACTCTAATTCAAATTCCGGTAAAAACAACAGAGTTTTTAACATGCATTTTTTATTGAATTCTTGCTTTTGCGCTTTAGCAAAACAGAATTTACACAATTCTACAAGTTCTCTTAGTATATAGTGAAATGGGTAAATGAACTAAAATCGCTCAACATCTGCATTATCTTCCTGGCTTCATATTGTACAACTGAATTTAATCAAAATTCGTCAACTTGGACGAGGTAGCCTTAACCAGGATTCGATTAGAATTTACTGAAATCTAAGCGATCAAAGTTTGATTAATACTATTTAAATTGATTTTTATATAAATAGAAAAGGTTAAATGAATAATAACCACACCATCACCTTAACAAATTCCAATTCGGTCTTCGTACAAACCAAATTAGACCAGGCTTCCCTTGTAACTAAAGGGGACAAAAAACTGAGAATCTGTGCCTCGCTAATAGTCCATGTGCTCGCCGATGATTAACTTGGTAAAACTATTGTAGAAGTATTGATGAGTCTCGAAGTTCTTTGTGATACACCCTTTTGCCTTATTACCCTGATGGCCGGTTTCGCTGAAAAAACTAAATAAATATTATAATAAATTACATTAGATTGCGGTGGGCTTACGATTAAGCGTCGTTCTCGGAAAGTCTTCGTTAAATAACTGGAGAGGTTCCGACTCTTATTAGCCAATCAAAAAGAAACGCGAGCACCCACGAAAGCATCCTGAAAGCTGTATACTAACATAGCGACAAAGTGTTGCACATTCTTAGCAACTTATCTCCTCTTCAAGGTCAAAAACTGTCGGAGATGAAAACTCAACCGAAAAACGACTATCTCTGGTTCAGTCCCCACTTTCTAATAGTTCCTACTTTGGGTCTACAATGTAAACAACAACAATATTAAACAAATTACCTGCCTGTGTTTCAAACTACCAAATCCTACAATTATTAGCATAATCGCTGCTACAAAAGCTTATCCATTTTGGAGTTAAACTGTAATCTAACAAATTGTCCCAATAACTAAACACTCAGCCTTATGTAAACTGTTGGGACGTTCGTTTAGTTCATTCTAAAAAGCGCTTGTGAAAGTCTCGTGATCTTGGTAAACGTCCGGTTCCTTGCCCTGGTGGCTGCTGGAGTCATTTTCGCCCATTTCTGACCCCTGTGTATACTCGGTGCCCTGGCTGATGGAATCATATTGGTCCATTTCCGGTTCCGGTGTAGGTTCTTTGCCCTGGTAGCTGTTGGAATCATTTTGGTTCATTTCTGATCCTTGCGTAGACTCAGTTGTGTGGCTGATGGAGTCTAATTGATCAACTTCCGATTCCGATGAGGGTTCGTGGTCTTGGCTGTGGGCCTCATCTTGGTCCATATCCGCTTCCGGCGTCATCTCAGTGTCTTGGCCAATGGCGTTATTTTCGTCCGGAGAGCTGACATCCTGGTTTTCAGCCCATGGCTGAGACCAGCTAAGATTAGAAGAAAACAAAAGATAAGCTTATTGTGGGTCGTTGGTGAACACGTTGTTATCATATTCCTTAAACAAAAGGTTACCATAGCAACAGTAGAATTGAAAAGTCCTTTATTTTAGCTTTCAGGACTAATATTTCAAAAGCAGCACGGCGAAACATTCTTTTCTGTTATGGAGTTTTGATAAGCAGAATACGGATGCAACTTTTGGCAAAGTTAAAAAAAGCGTCGGTAGATGGGGGTCCAGAACCACCTCGAATTTTTAAAACTTTAAGGTAAAATTGCACTTACAGAGATTCGTCTTGCGGCTCGCCAAACAGCTCATAAAGCTCAGCCTCGTCCATTTCCAGAGTTGATAAATCCGTTTGTACTTCTTGATCACACATCTCGACCGGGGGGAGCTCTTCCTCTTCTTCCTCGATAGGACCGTTCAACTGGGCACCTTGTCCTGCGTCATCTCCTTCCTCCGAAGTATTGCCAACGTGTTCCCGATCTCCTTCATGTTCTTCAGGAATGACATCAATGGCCAAGTGGTCTTTTGTCGTAGGATGAACAGCGCAAGTCTGTTTATCCTTCAGGTGACTGCTAAACCCCCTGTTCACTTTACCAGCCAGATAAGCGAGGCGGAACACATCTGCCTCGCTGTCCAAGTCCGAAGGGTGAACAACAAGTGCCTCGTTCTCCTTTGCTGCAGGGTGCATGGCGAACATCCTGTCCTCGTTTTCAGCAGCGGGAAGGATAGCGAAAGCCTCTGTTTCTTTCGACGCGGGGTAAGTGGCATATGCCTCGTTCTCTTTTACTGCAGGGTGACTGGGGAGCCTATCGATAGAGAGCGACAACATTTCCATTTTCTCATCTTCCTTGATCATCTGCTGCTCTTCTTCCACAAGATCAGCGTTGTCATCTTCTCGCAGATCGTTAACTGGTAGAAGCAGGTTCTGACAACAGGCAAACGACCAGTGTGGATTTTTTACCCATTTCTTGAGGAAGCGAAGAAGGTATGATATGTACTCAACTGGAAGCAAATCACACAAGATGTTCAATTTGCTGAATAGATTTCATTGTTAAGGGCGGTCTTTCTTTTTCTCCTCCCAAGTTGAATTGAATTTCTAATTTCACTTTTTGAAAGGTTTTATAGGTTTTGGCCTGTTACTGCACCAAATTGTGATTGCAAAATCAAAGTGAATGGATAGCAGGGAGTTATGCACGTTAACAGGCATAAACCTAAAGAAAATTACAATAACTGGCTGGCCGCCACATTTTGAAAATGAGGGTAACTTACTAGCCTGAATCGAGTCAGTCATCTCCCGCCTAATCTCCTGATAAGAAGCTAACGCCCACGGATTAGGCTGAGGGGAGAAATTACTGACATATCAGCGTACAATCTTACCAACAAGTTGGCCGATCACCAGAGTGTTTGCTCCAACCACCGTTATCTTGAAGATGAATGTGTCCAACAACGGATCCTTTGATGGCTCTTGGTTCTCTGATGGGATTCTACTCACTGTTCCAATACCCAGGTTGACAAAAGTGACAGTAAGGGATGTCACCATCATCTTGTTTTCAAACGCATCTTGAATGGGAACCCTGAAGGCGAACAGCATGCCGTACAAACCAGCCAGCATACACGTGACACCCACATAAGCCCTGCTCTCCTGTCCAATCAGGATCAGGCCGGATGTGAGGGAGATCTTACGAGCCATTTCAATCAATTCCCAGAACCACGCCTTGGTAGTGTAGTTCTCGTATATAAAGCTAAGCCCGGTAACAATTTCTTTGTAAGGGTTCGGCTTCCGTTCCTCCATTGAGAAGTCTTCACTTGTCGGCAACGTTGGATCTCCCTTGGAGGCGAGTACCATTCTACGCTCTCTCCAGAGCACCGTGATCGTGAACGCTGGAAGGGCAATGATGTACAGAATGTTGAAGTAAGCACCAATCAGTAGCAGGTGATAGCGTGATCCGTTACACCGTATGCCGTAGTCCGCTTTCAGGTAGTTGTCACACAAGTTTTCTCCTTTGTCACGACAAAGTCGTCGACAGGCGAGAGGCAGGACATTAGCTGTCTTGGAACATGTACTCAGGTAATTCACAAAGAGAAAGAAGAACAAATTCCTGTAGATCAGCTCTTTTGTGTGCGAGATCCGTTTGGCTTTTTCCTCCTCAGTCAGGCTTCGACGCGCTGAGATCATTACATAGCGCACTCCAAAAATAAAGGCGAAGAATATGATTGCAACAGCATTTAAGCCCATACTGGCAAACAAGCTTCCGAATGCGTCAACGTGAAGGCTGGGGAATAAGCAGTGAAGTGGTGCAATCTGAAGAATGTTCAACTGGAGTATTTCGGAATACTGCGAGATATCCTCCAGAACATCAGGCCATTTAACAAATGCGAAGGCTTCCAACAGACCATACGTTACCTGATAGAACCCAATGACAATCTTAAGCCTGGCAAAAATGACATCGATCAGAGCGCGTCCTTGTGCCTTCTTCGTCTTCTTCCGGCTGTACCAAATCAAAATGGCAATGATTATGAAGATCAATCCGAAGATGATTCCAAACTGTATCGCCATCCATTTCTTGGTCGGGCATTTGCTGCAGGCTTGGAGCTGTTTGTAGTAGCCAAACTGGCAAATACCACAGACAGGGCCTTCGTAGCCAGGTTTACATGGGTTTACAAGGGAGGCGACACCCCCCTGGCAAGACTCTTCCCTTGGGCATTTGGTGGCTTTTGGCATGGTGTATGTGAAGTCCCTGAAGGTGTTGTCATACGACGCTACAGGATTCAAAAGATTGTGGGTGAAATTCTTATAGCGTTCTTTGTGTGTCTCGTTTTGCCATTCCCACCAGTAACCGGGTCTTAAATCCAGGAAGTCAGTTTTACTGCAGTCTAGTCCCTCGTACACGCCTCCAATTTCGCATTCCTCGCATTTGCCAAAGATGTCAGTGCGATAAAATCCTTCCAAGCAGGTGCAAGCAATGAGTCCAGCTAGTTTTTGGGTGTTCGTTCCTGTGGGAAATTGTCAAAGTCAAATTAAGGATACAGTCTGTATACGAGCCTAGTGCCCCACCAGGCCTGTGCCTATCCGGTTTCAGTAGCACACAGCGACTAGAAGTATCTGTATTACTCTACCCCCTTAGGATGGGGTGCTAGTCCATCGTTGGGCTAACTTTAAAACAATTTACTTATTATATTCTAAGTAAAATCATTGACGCCATTGGTTCTTTTGATCAATTGGAGGACAAGTATATAGATAGATTCCAAGTTGCCGTACGCCTGTTCTGTAAATGAATATTGAAGAGTTTCGAAATAATCGAAACAGTGCGAGCTCTTTGAATGCAACTCTAAAAGACACTTTGATGGATACGAACATTTGTGTCCTGTCCTAAACAACTGAACTGATAACAAAATTCTACATTTACACCACTTAACGATGCATTCTAGTACATATACCTCGAGGACAAGCCCTGCAATGCTTGTATCGCGTTCCTGGATAGATGTCTAATTTCACAAAAGCACCCAATGGACATGGTTGACATTCCTGAGCAACAAAGGCTGCGCTGTCAGAAAGAAAACCTCCTGCAAAGGAATAGCGCACATGTAAATAATTTGGAGACACATCCAACAACTTCCCATGCACTGAAACGATAAAGCTTGAAGGGCCTTTACCAAGCGCACGCTGCGCAATACGGTCACAATACGGCTAAACTTTGGTCATACTGCAGTCACACTGTGGTCACACTGCGGTCACACTACGATCACACTGAGGTAGCACTACGGTTAAACGTACTCCGTGCGCACGAACATCCTGGTAAAATTCCGTTGAAAAGTCCAGACCATCAATCCTCCACTTTCAAGCCAAAACTTAAGGCACACAGTAAAATATTACGATTTTAAGCCAACACATGCATGCTAAATTCAGTTGTTATTCCCCGGCTTAACTACCTCGCCCCAAACCGCCGACTGCCTACGCAATATTGACGGTCTATACACTCGAAACAGGAATACGCGCCTCAGTTCGCCCAAAATACGCCTCACTGCAAGCTATAAAGATACCTGGAGGACATTTTTGGCATCCTTGCTTCCCAAGTGAATACGTTCCTTCTGGACACGGCGACAACCTATAATGATGCGTAAAGTTTACTTCATCAAATCTATGTGAAGCCTGTTGGAATCCTAGCTCAAGGAAGGAAGTGACCATGTTCAATCTCGCTCTTTCGTAAATCTTTCCGGAGACGCTGATTTCTTTTGTAGTAGAAGCGTTAGGATTCCTAGAATGAAAAGGTTCCATCAGTTAGACATTTCGTCTCTTTGCAGTGCCTAATCTACACGTTTAGGCCACGGGACTTTCGTAAACTGTATTCAACAGACGCTATCATATTTTTCCGTTCTCCACTGAGTGCTGCGGCTCACAATCGAATACTCAAAAACGTCGTTCGATCCAGTCTTTAAAACTACGAATAGTCCCTCATTTTTGTCAAAGTTAGTGGAGCCGTCAAGCACACGAGCGCACGCGAAATTCATCTCGCAGGCGTCGCGTCTCCAACTGCGAGGCAATTCTTGCACGCGTTGGTATGTTAACCAACCAGACTTATCCTAAGAAACCTGTTTTAACACCAATTGCTGCTCCTACCTCCCTCATTTGTGTTGTGTGTGTGTGTGCGTTTTACCCCATTTATACCAGCTGAGGCCAAACACTAACACTAACATGCAAAACGGAAAAATCAACTGATTCACAAACTGGAAAAGATCCACCTGTAAATTCTCCCATTTGGGTTAAAGCAAAATGTATAGAGACCTGTAGGAAGAATATTTCTACTGACAGGTATATTTTAAGGAGTTCCCGACCGCTGGCAGTGTAGTATCGCAGGTAGCCAATGAGCTCATCATTCATGACCCTGAAAAGAAGCAAAATCCCAAAACAAGTTTGTCAATCTTTGCGTCATCACTAGTCATGGAACTATCTTAACTAAGTACGGTTATTCTTGTATGGAAAGATGCAACTGGTGCAAGCTTATTAGCTGAACTATAGTCGGCACTATATATATCAGACACTACTGCACTTCAACTGGACTGCGTTTTCTAAATGGCGACGTTTTCTAGTTTCTCCAAAATTTTAGGAATATTACTGGATAAATCTATTCCAGCCACCCATTATACTCACTATTCTGAGACTTGCAAGTGTTGAATCAACTAGTGATTGTTCTTATATAATAGAGAGTATCAAAAAGAGATGGATTTACGGAATCGTGAAGTTCAATACTAGCGTTTTGTATAAGTATTTCGGAGGTGGTCGAAGTTCACCCGAAACCTTCCGAAGATAACGACGGTAATGAGACGCTTTCAGAGCACTTCCAAAGATCCTTCCTAAGATCAAAGAATATCACCCAAGCGTCTTTAATCACCTGCGAAAATCATTTGAACCGTTCCGAAGATTGCCGAGGCTCAACCGAAGTTTGCGGAAGTCTCTCAAACATTGTTAGAAGTTTTCGCAACGATTTTTGGAAATTTGGAATACCAAATACACTAGGGCGTACATTATCTTATATATTGTCATAGAGTCTCATATGCTTCGGCATATGGTCATGATAAATAAGATTACAACTGACTGATTCAATGAGATAACTTACATTTCATGGGAATCATTCGGACGAAGCCCGTGGAAAGAGTAAAGATTAACTTGGGGAAGATCTGTCCGGATCATGTATCTGTTAAAAAGAAAAAAAAAACGTGGCTGTCTTTTTAAACTAAAACTCGTGAGTGATCCGTATTTCAAATTTCAGGCCACTCCTCAACCTTCAGCTCTGAGATTTTCATTTGGGAACTAGGTTAACCATCCTCATGGTTAGTGCGCTCTGGGCTCGAGCGATCTGGGCTCGAGCGCTAGCCGGGGACACATTGTTTTGCTCTAGGAAAGACACTTAACTCTCACAGTGCTTATCTCTACCCAGGTAAACCCGGATAAGCTCGGGCTGGTGTGCCACGTGCCCGGCGAAGACTTAATGCATTCATATCCATTCAGAAACTTACATTATCAATCCGTCTGGTGGCAAGTCATCGCCAAACCCAATCGCGTCTCTTTCAATTGTTTCAACCAGATTGTCATTTAACACTCTGAAACATAAACATCACTTGATTAACAGCGGCAATTTTCCAGTTTTTATTTGACCCTGTTTCGAACCGAGTCCAGATAGTAAACGCTCAAAAGAAAATACACAACTTGTGTAACTTTGAATGGAATTGAAATTGCGATTGCGTCTTCAGATATTAAAGTTTTTGTCCCAATACTTGTAATTTCTTCTCTCCACTGCCAATGGAAAGGACAAACCAGATGCATCAAGTGATAATAATTGCTACTGAAAGTATTGCCAGGCCTAAAGCCTCAATCTGGAATTATTCAATGTTGTGTTTGCTACTCACATGGTTTCAAGTTTCTGGCGATTGTGTACGAAGGCAAATGAAGGAATGACGCCTATATAGTTGTTACCAAGTAATCTAAAATGAAACAACATAAAACGAGATCAGTCCGAAAACAACAAATAAAAAATGTTAGTTAATTATTTCTCATTTAATGGTCAAAATTTTAGTGTTCTTGTTACCGTCCAGGGCTTTTAATTAATATTTCAAAATTGATCTCTTAGCTCACTAGAAACAAACTAATTTGTAAAAAAAATTTAATGTCGAAAACTTACAGGTATTTGAGATTCCTGGCACTGCTAAATGTATAGTTTGTAAAGGTTTGAATCGAATTATGCTGCAAAAACCTACAAATTTACAATTTAGTTAGTCCAGTTCTACTTGAAAGCGCCGTTTCAAAACAACATGGAGCACAATATAAAATTTAAGGTAAAAAGCTGTTAAAATCATGAATCTAAACGTTTTCGATCTATTTGATCATCATCAGAGTCACACTCTGATGATGATCAAATAGATCGAAAACGTTTAGATTCATAATTTTAACAGCTTTTTACCTTAAATTTTATATTTTACTTTTACCGGCGAAATGTATATAACATGGAACACATTCTGCATTACAACAACTCGGACTTCAACAATTTTAGATATCTTCGAAATGATTTCTCTCAGGATAAACCAAACCGCACGAAAATCCGTCCCTTACCTCCCCTCCCCTATTCATAGCTAAGCTTGAAGTTGTCACAGGACCGAAATTTTTTCGTCCGCTCCCTACTAGGGCAAATAAGGACTTACCTACACCCCTGGGGAGTGGGGAAAGGCAAACCTTTAAGGGACCGATTCTGAAAGAAGTACGTCCTAGTCAGAGAAAGACAAAAAACCCGCACTTTGCAAGGATGTATTTACTTACAGATATTCCAGTTTCTTCACACAGCAAAACAAATTGTCTGTTAAGTTGTCGATTTGGTTATACGAAAGATCTCTATAAAATTGAACATAAATTTGAGTTAAAAACCTGAAGCTTCTCAATTGTTTTAAAAAGATAGATACATAATGGGAGACGGGCTAGAAGGTTTTTTTTAATATGTGAAGCTTGTTAATTTCACTTGCAAAAGACTTTTATAGCCTTCCCGCCTGTCTAACAAAACAATCACTGTAAGCCTCATTCGCATGATTCCGGGCCTCGTTTGTATGTCATTGTCTACATTTATTGGACGTGAACGTCCTGCTAAAATATCTTCTTTCATGGCATTGAATATCATCGTCACAATTTTCGTTACCGTCGTCGTTATCGTTATTGAAATCATCGATATCGTTATTATCGTTATCTTTATCGTCGGTATCGTTAACAACGTTATCGTGATTATCACTATCGTTATCATCGTTATCATTATTATCGTTATCATTATCTTCGTTATCGTTGTCATCGTTATCATCGTTATCACCGTTATCACTGTTATCGTTGTCATCGTTATCGTTATCATCGTTACCATTATCATCGTTATCATTATCATCACTATCGCTATTGTCGTTATCGTTATCAGCGTTATCGTTATTCTTACCGTTATCGTCGTCGCTATTCTTATTAAAAGCGAGTTAAATGTCTGAAGATTAACTTTTGACTGCAACAGTAGCTTGCTTTAACTGGAAATGTAACCTACAGGTATTCCACATTTGTAAGGTTCATGAACAAGTTGGGGTGTGGCTTTTTGATCTTGTTATAAGACAGCGACCTAAAAGGAAGGCAGAACGGTGTTAGTAACATGAATTTCTCTTTGCAATACCCATGCATTGTCAAATGGAAAGGTGATGAGAAAAAACTTAACTAATCATTTAGGGGATGTGGTCTTGATAGCCATCAAATTCTCAGAACAATTACTACAGGAAAGTGATATTTTGAATTTAGGAGAATTTGATACTCTGAAATGGTGTATAATACTGAACTACATAGCTTTAAGATTTGCTGATCCTTTGGAAATGGTTGCTCTTTCAATTTCTTTGATGATCAGAGAAAAATTATCACTGGTGATGCAGAATAGATTATTTTCTCAAGATTTTGCACTGCAAAGGCTTAGCGAAACAAAGGAAGCAAGTTAGAAACATGCGCATTTTTTCGTTTCTTTTGCTTCCTTGCACTTGCGTTCTGTGGGGGTCGAGTTTGTAGCCAAGTCGGGCAAGCTTTTTTGCCGCTTGACGATCCAACACGCGGCGCGTGGCATCTGTAGCCTAGGAATGGCTTTTTAGCAGCTTTGGTTTCTCTGTGAGTAAACTTGCAAGTTTTTTGTTTTTCCTTGCATCCACTGCAAGAACTGTACTCAAGTTTCACTTGTGAATACTTGTTCCTCCGTTTGGCCCTATAGCTCGTAAAAAGATCACTGTAATCTGCCTCAAACTTAAACTCTTTGTTCCCTTCCACTTTGATGGCTTCTATCTACAAAGCTATTAGGACGTGAACATACAGATGAGTTAAATTTGTAAGAGCAGAGAAGACATCAGGATGGATGTCTTCAAGTTTGTTTGAGCTCAGATTTCTGCAAATGAAAAGAGAAAATGATGTCAATACAAAGTTAACTCTAAGCAATGACTGATGAAAGAACTGAGAAAATGGGTTACTTGAAAATAACATTGTTAGCAGACAACCATATAAATACCTTTGGTCGTAATATACGAGTTCGGTTTACTCACAAGCTATTAAGTTGTCGTAGACTTGAAAATAACTTCGCTGGTATATCTGAGATATCGTTGCCGGACAAATCCCTGAGCGTGGATAAAATATCAGTTAAATTTAAATCTCAGCGCGACATTTTACCTTTGGTACTTACATTACTCTTGCAAGAAGTGCTTTAACATTTGAAATTAATTTATGCAGTAGTGATTAAATTAATCTTTAATCAATTACAATATATCATACTAATTCTAATTAATTTATACCGTGACCGTGAATATCAAATAGAATAAATTCGAGGAGGAAAGTGTCTACCTTGCTCTTTCAATGTTTCAAGAGGATACGTGAGGTTACAGTTATTCAAATTCTCGGAATATACGATAAAGAAAAATAGGAAAATTAATGGGGAGAAGTTGAACTTAAGACAAACACTTAAGGTAGCTCAAAACAGTTTCTATCACTTCCCAAGAATTTTTATGAATTTCTTTTTCAAAAGCAGAACAGTAAGACCATTTTCTGATATTGAATTTTGATCTACATTGATAAAATTCAACTTTTAGAAAAGTTTTTTTTTATATAAAATTCTGTAGATATGGTTCAGAGCCATGCTAAATATTCGAAAATTGGTAACAAATGATTGGGCAGTTTTTTTATCCCATAACTCTAGGCTCGACTGATAAAAGTGGCAAATCACCTGTCAAATGGACGTCTTAGAAAGTTAGTGCTGGAAACTGTTTTGAGCCATCTGCGAAGAAGTGACATTAAAGGATTGTATAGCTTACAAACCATCTTCATATGTTTGATGAAGGGTAAATGAGTTCACCAAAAGATTCTTCTAAAACAAAATGCGTAAGCCTTGATGTGTCACAATATTTAAGATAAGTAACCATCTCTAAAGGGATTCCAACAAGCTTTCCTTAATATTTAGTTGGACTCACAATTGTTGCAACTTGCTCAAGTGATAAAACAAATCCTTATGCAGTGTTTGAATGTTGCTTTCTACCAAAAACCTGCCAAAAAATTAACGGTAACATTGAATGACGTTGTAAAAATGTAGAGGTTAAAATGTATAGCTAGAAATTTGGTTATATCAACTAAGTTGAAAATGTAAATTGGCCACCATAACGATTTATAACTATATAACGGGTTATAACTCGTTACGGTGGCCAATTTACATTTTCAACTTAGTTGATATAACCAAATTACCTTGTTACCCCCACCGA
>OMLO01004074.1_pt1 | contig 12145 bp, 8 predicted proteins | sample 1674811 | NCBI WGS metagenome assembly OMLO01 (sample SAMN06265003, study PRJEB25207) | coral metagenome | isolation source: Coral host | place: Mexico:La Bocana,Puerto Morelos, Mexico | collected 2008-11-13
ATTGTGTTTTATAACTCTGATAATGATGATAATATGTTGTCTCTGGTTTATACTGATTGGCTTCAACATTTGACATATCTGATAATCGGAAGCAGTGGGAGGGGGAGCATTTTGGACAAGTTTCTTGCGACCTTTCCTTCTTTTTACCTTCTACTCTAAGAGTTACCAAGAGAGCTTGCTACTGTTTTCTTTTTGTCTGATGACTGTGTAGACATAAGAATTTGGTTCATTGTCTACAGGTATCAAAATGGGGGGACAAAGTTGCTGGATTAGTTGTTGTAGAGCCAGGAATCTCAACAGCTAGCTTCAAGGAAAAGGGAGAAGGAAAGGTGAGTAATCCATAAGCATACTGCAATAATGATTTTTCCCCTGCAAAACTAGGGTTGGTCATTGACCAAATAGTATGAAAACTTCCCTGATGAGTTGCAGTCAGAATGTATAAATAATTCATTAGAGCCTGGTGTCTCACCTGGCCAGCTTCTATGTCATATGTGACCTCTCACGACAAGGACACTGACTCCTAAAGTTAATGGGATTACAATGCCTTTAGTTATTTATTGACTCTTCTCCAAATAGTTTTTCCCCGAAATCTCATGCTGAATGATCTTCAAAAAACTTTTCTCAACAAACTTAAAATTGATGTTTTAGCTCTATCAGGAGCGCAGAAAAAATTCGCAAAATTTCGGATTAATATATAATATGATTTTAAGTTCTTCCAGCAAAGTGACAAAAGCTAATACTCTGTTGTTTTGAAGATTAAAACTCGGGAACTAGACAAGAGGGGATTCACAGAAGGAACTATACACTACCTCATGTGGCATCATTTTGAAAGGGTATGTACAAAGTGAACTTTATATTAACTATCTATCACACATACTGTTTCCCTGCTCTAAAATAGTAATTTAAAAAAATAATCATTTCCTTTACTCAAAGCACAATAACTGTGTACATGTAAAACCTGAAACAACCAAATTCTTCTCAAAAAAACAAAGTGAACACTTTGTTGCATGGTTTAAGTTTTGATGTAATCTGGGGTCCAATTAAAGACCCTTTATCACTTACCATGATGCATTGTGGGCAAACAACTGAATTGTGGACCATGAAACAGCCAGTTTTATGCGAACCCTTGATTTGAGAGGAAATCTGGTTGTGTTCAAGTGTTTTCCAACTCTACAGTTTCTCTTATAGTGCTTTTGCTATCTTTTTTGGAATATTCTCTTATGATTGCGATTTCCCTTGGATAATATTTATAAAGTAATACTGCAGCCAAAACCAAAAGAAAAAGTGGTGAAAGTTTGGTTGCGAGTTTGTCTTCTGTGTGGAAAAGCAAAAAGGACCTCGCATAATACTGCAACAACACGAACAGCAATTTTGCCGAGTTTCTTCTTCATCGTGGGAACTCCGTTTCACATGATGGAAATTCAAACAACAGGTGATGAGAGGAGATATGCTTGGAGTTGAATGATGGTTCATCTGGTTTGGGGTCATAAAATTTTTTTTCCTGGCATAGTGTAAACTGCCTCTACCATTAGAAATCAGTTCAATAAAGAGTTTTTTTCATTACCACAGATGATAGACCACCCACAAACGTCTAAAATACAAAATAGGAACAAATTATTATGAAGTCCAACATTTCTTTAGTTTCAATCAACTCCATAATTTACCTTGATTTCCTCTTCAAACTGCTGAATTTCTGCTCTGTGTCGGTCAAATTACTCTTGGTTAATCTCTGCGCATTCTCCTGTTCAGTGGCCTCGTTTTTGCTATTCTTAATCTACTCTTTTTGTCCACATCCGTAACATAAAGAGCATTTTTTGTCTGCACTTCTGCAGGGACAGCTTGCACTTCACATTGTTTTCTTTCTGCTACATTTTGTTTTACACAAGCAACACTGTAGATAAAGAGCCAATTATATTTTGGTAAACACAAGAGAAATAGAAATGAATTGTACAACAAACTGGTCAAAAAGTCAAAAGTTTGTCGGCTTTGTCAACATTTTCCTGTGTTTCAGGTGACTCGTCCTCGGCGACTAAGGCAACTAAGGAACCATAGCAGTTGTAATTTATAGGGCCATCTCTAGGTGTCTAATTAATTGATTGATTGACCAGATAGGCGTCTTGTTCAAAATCAAGTCTAGGTCAGAAAAATTGTCTTCCTATAGACGCAAATAATTTGCATCCTTGAGTAAGAAACAGTGAGTCTGCTTCAAGTTTTTTCTTCTTTTAAGGAATTAACATACAGCTGAATTTTAGTTGCCAATGACAACTATGGCATCTGTGTATGCAGTGTATGTTTCTTGGATGTCTCACATCAGTACCCAATACTCATCTAATATGTGCTTTCTTGTTCTATACTTTTTGCAATTGACCTTTTGCAAAATGTTTTAAGGACGTTCGCGCTAATTGTTTCTGCGCATCCTTACTGCACACGAAATTCACACGCCACATCATGCACTGAACACGCGCGCTAAGTAGTAAAGTGAACAATATTAGGGCAAATGGCCATTGCTATGACTTTGCGTGGATTCAACGGTCTTGGACGTTCGGTGACCCCTATTTTTCTTTTGATGGGTCGTTTTCTCTGCCAATTTTCTACGTTTTGCGAAAAAATGAAAAAATCTATGGAGTAGAATTTTGAATATTATGCAAAACGCTCCATCAAATTATGTTCTTTCACCTCTTCGTTTAGCTGTGCGTCAGTTTTAAATGCCTCTTTAAGGGTTAAGGTTTGCGGAAATGATGGCAATATTTGAAATTATTAACGCTACAGATTCACTTGTACAAAATATTATAAGGATAGTTTGGCTCTGTTGACTTATCTTTGATATTTAAACCTAAAAACTCTGGAGACCATGCTGAATTCTGCGCACCAATTCATCAAAATCAGACTAGTTTTCCACACGCCTTATCTCTGAAACGAAGCCGGTGACCCCCAATTTTTATTTCATTTCGGAAACAAGTAAATCATTATCTCTCCACAGTCGAAGTTTAAAAAAAATCTATCAAGTAGAACATTTTTGCGCGAACGTCCTTAACATTATGAGATTAAGGTGTGAAGTATATTCTGTATGCTGGCAGGACTCTGGAAAGGCTAAAGTGGAGTTAATAGACCAATTTGAAGAGGATGTCAAGGAGAACATGAATCCTCACAATGTGGCAGCGTTTGTTACTGCGTACACAGGGTAAGACGAAATGGCCTTTTCATTTTATCACAATGTTAAGATTTGCTAGTTTGGCCGAGCATGCAGTCAGTGAAACACAAAATTATCTTAAAACAGTATAAGTAAGTCATAAAACATTGTTTCTGCAATGGACTTCTGGTATTTTTACAAGGTGCAATTTTAATACATCTTGAAGCAATATTTTGAAATTCCACGATTGACTGATATCATGTCTTTTGTAACAGTAGTTCTTGGATGTCTCTTGCACAATGTACATCTCTACCTTGTGCAAGATAGCAGAGTCCAAGTCACTTTAATATTACCAATACTTTATTTATACATGTTGTTTGCTCTACATGGATTGGTTTTAGGCGCAGTGATCTAATGAAGGACCTCAAGGGACACAAACTTGAGTAAGTGACTTTTTCATTTTATTAAGTCTTGATGATCACTTTTCTATTAATACTCTCTTAAATGAACTCTTAGTATATCGCTGTCATGAACTGAGAACTTCTGAATGTTGCTGCCAGATGTTTTGAGAATTGATGGCATTAATTTAACATACCAAGTTCCACCATGTTTTAATATTGTAACCACTGCAAACTCAAGAGGTTATGTCAGGGCAATTGGGTTTGGGTTTTGGGTTTGGTTCTTTGTCATGGTATTTCAGTCTCCAGTTACTGTGGTGCGACTAGCAGTAGTAATCCACATTTGTACCATAATACTGAATTTGTTGCAGTGCAAAGACAGGTGTGCTTGTGGTGACTGGCGAACATTCTCCTCACCGCAGAAATACTGTAAGTGTTCTTTAGTTTTCTCGGAGCTGTGCAGTTAAAGTGGCTAGTTGAAAGAATTATTCATAGTAATTAACCTTTCAGAAATCTGTAATAATGCATGTCAGAGAATTGTTTATTCCAAAATGCTTTTTCAGAGTTTAATAATGTAAATTTCCAGTTACACCCTCGTTATCTGCATAGCGTCTATCTTGACAAGCATTCTCTTGACATGCCATGTAATCTGGCCTACATCGAACTGGCCTACATCAAACTAACGTTGGGTACATAAGAAATCAACTATTGTGAATGTTTACACATAAAAAGCGGTAACAGCTCAGTTCTACCAAAGGTCACTATTACAGCCGCTCAACTATACTCAAATCATTACAATATTATCATGTAAATCGGGAAACGTGGAAGGTCCACATTTATTTTAAGCAATTTGAGGTCAATAGTTGTCATTTCTTCCACTTATAACCAGATTATGTCGCTGTTGTACAGTTCAAAGGGTATTTCAGCTATTTGAATGTCATATTAAAAGATAGTCACTCTTATGTGCTATGCATGTATAGAAACACAGAATATGGGTTTAAAGAACTAATGTGACATAAGCCTTTTTTACCGTGTCGTTTGTCTCTCCAATATGTTATTTTACTAGCGTCATAAGCAATTTTCATCAACTTGTGGTTGTGCTTTACAGGAGGACAAGTTTTACTATGGCGATGTGTTGAAGCACACAGATGTGAAAATTAAGAGTCTGCTTACTCCTGACTGTGGAGCCAGTGTCTTGGAAGAAAAGGTAAGGTAGCATGGTGACTGTACATGTTAATATCTGATCAACTTGTCAGCTCTGTTAACTATTCAATTCACTTTCTGAGCAGGCAGTTGTAAAATAGAAAACAACAAATACGCATTGTAGACATGTTAAATCATTTGTGCCTGGGGATTATTCTGGTATGTGTATTGTAGTAATGAAAATCATTGTAGCTTGCCGTGATCGTTTTTTCCTCCGTTTTCAGCCAGAGAAGATTGCAGAAGGGCTGCTTTTGTTCATTCAAGGTCTAGGACTGGGTAAGACGTCTATTTTATGTTTTCTTTGAAACAAGTTTCGATTGGGGCAGACAATCCTTAAACTGAACGACTCTTTCAAAGCCAAACTGTGTTTGGTTCAGGTTGCAGACCTTGCAAGGAGATTGTGACATCTTGTGAAACTAAATTGTCTTTTTCTTTTTAGTGCCAACACTGCGCACGCGCTCAATGTCTCGAACCAGTTCTACGTCATCCACTGGATCTAGAACCCAGTCCATGAGTGAGGACTGATCACTCTGACAAACGTGCGGGTGTATTGAGGAATTCCTCTTCAGTATATAGTTTTTGAGAAGTGGATTGTCAAGAGAGATTTTAACCCGTCTACAATGACTGTTTTTTTTATTCAAACATAAACTACATGGATAGAAAGTAATACATCTACTATTAAACGTATTGGCGTTTGATAAGGTGATTTGTAAAAAATAATTGCACAGGATTGTACTGAATTAAAATAACTTAAATTGTAACCAAGGAAATGATATGACGTGCTTTTTCACAGCGGTTATGCTAACTATTTTCTAAGGTTTTTCAGTCTCTTACAGATTCAAATTTTCTTGGTCTTTTCACAAATGGATAAGGCCCTTGATAGCAACTTGTTGAGAATGAGATATTTAACGTGTGTCTTTGTCACAATGCCATCCATTTTCCAGTCTCTTACTCGTGCAGCTGCAATAAAAGTTGTCATCATTCTTTTGTCATTTGTTGTTTCTTTTTTCATTAACGTTTCAAAGAAATGGAAATTCGTAACGAGTTGTAGGTAGCGATAGTCCTTATTCATCCGAACTTATTGTTAATTTAGCTTTCCCATAGGCGCGAAAACTCCCTCCCCGGCTGACAATCAAATAGTGACGAGTGATTCAAGGAAATAATTTCACCCGCGCTTTGTCAAAATTTCCCGAGCTTTTTAAATTATTTCCTTATTTCGCGGATACCGATGATCACCTTTTAATGTTGTGGATGACAAATAACGTTAACAATCGAGGGCTTTCGATTTGTTTTCTGCATCGAGAAATTTCGTGCCAAAAGTTGCCATGGCAATTGATAATTCCATAGACATAGAAAACATGTACCGTGTTTCTATCGAGTTAAAGAAATACTAGTGAAAATTTGGGAGAACGATAAATACTGCGGGTCGTGTTCCCACAGCTTTTCCGAGTTCTCCCTAACTTCCATGAGTGTTTTTAATTCTATTTTCTATAACTCGATAGAAACACGGAGAACATGTTTTTTATTTCTGATAGAAAATACCGCGACGCAAAAAAGAGAATCATTTTGTTTACTTTCATCAAAATGTAAATTTTCTTTGCTCACGCCATCATAACGTCAACAGCTCATGCAAGTTCTGTGTTTCTATCGAGTTTTAGTAGAATTATACTAGTATATTAATGCAAATACTGCAATCTGATTGGCTGGGCCATTGCACACTATCACCCATTAGTGTGCAGTGGCTTGAAGTGGTCAACAAAATTAAAATGTTTCCTTGTTTCTCTGAACTTTTGAAAGCACATTTACAAAGGATAATTAAATTCCTGAGAAGACTAAAAGGAGCATATTGGCCAAGTTCTTTTTTTGCAACATCCAACCATCTTGACCGAACAAGCTTGGTCAATAAAGGATTTATTATATGGGATAAAACACCAAAACATAATAAGTTTTCCTTGCGCAACAAAGCCCGTATCCCGAGCGGGCAAGATAGCTCCGCTCCATCTTGCCCGCTCGGGTAGCCAATCACAGCGCGAGACTCGGTTCATCTTGCCCGCTCACGGAGCTATTCATATATGATAAAAGATTCAGCCTAAGCATAGTTAGATAGACCTCGGCACGAGCCCTGGGGAATAACTACAGAGTTAGTGGGGTTTATTACCCAACGCTGCTTCGTAGAGTACAAATAACGCGCGAAACGAGTACAAATATCACACGATATTTGTACTCGTCACATTCCCCCGACCGCGCGAAAGATCAAAACCCTTGGCAAGTCAGAATTTTGGGGAAACGAAAACGTTGGATAATAAATCTCTTATTAGACATTTTAGTGTGTGGTATCGCTGTAAATTTTTACTCATCATTTGTATTTTGACTCGCCCTTCGGGCTCGCCAAAATACTGCATGACTCGTAAAAATATATATATATGTTATTTTCCGGCCGGGAGGTCCGTATTGGGAAAAACTGTGCCCGAGGTCTTGAGTACGCCGTGCTCAAGACCGAGGGCATAGTTTTTCCCAATACGGACCGACCTAAGCCGGCAAATAACGTGTTTATTTTTTTCTCTCTGGAAAATTACTTTATACGAAATATTTGTGTTGATTTTTTACTGAAGCAGTTTCACACCGTGCGCGTGCGTTTGACGTTTCGGTCAAGCAAACCCGTGTTGTTTACAAAGTATTTAAAAGAAGAGATTCAGTTTTCACTGATTTTAGAACTGAGCAATGAAAGATTTACATTTCATGGAGATTTTTAGTGTAACAAAAAGCTGCTAAAATAGCCGCAATGTTGGAAAACTCTGAGCGGTCCGTACGCGGGGTCCGGATGGGAAAATCCGGACCGCTGGAGCGCGCGGAATTAGCCAATCAGATTCAAGGATTTAGGATTCCGGACCACTGAGATGCTTCAGAAAAAAATAAACAGCGATACTACACACTGAAATGTCTAATAAGATATATTTATTCCCCAGAGTCTCGTGCTGAGGTCTATTTGAAGCTGAATTTTGATACATCGAAAATCGAAATAGGTCTAGGTGTGAAAGGGACTATGAGGACAATTTACGGAGGCTTATATGGACTGGTACTAAGCTGACCGTCTTTTACTGAAGGCTCAAAGCAATAAATCCAACATGGTGGAAATGGTGGACCACATGGTGACGAGTATCACGACTGCTATTACAATCATTATTACAAAAGGATTACTACCTAAAAACATTTTGTAGTTCTCTTCTGTTAGGGATATTTTGAGAGATACTGCAGTTTTCCGACAAATACGTGGAAGATAAAAAAATGTCTTCCGGTGGAGTTGGAAATGGCGTTAAAGTAACCGAGGGAAAAGCAGAAATATTATTCCCTGATTCAAATTCTGTCTTCTACAACCCCGTTCAAGAATTTAACAGAGACTTAAGCACAGCAGTGATCAAGCTTTTTTCTCAGGAATTTTCAAATGGCAAGAGAAAACGCAAACCAAACAAAAGAGGTGATGTCAAAGATGAAGTTGGTCTCCAAAGAAATTCCAACGAGTGTTGTAAGGAAGATTCTAATCATGAAGGTGTAAACAAGGGTTTGCATACAGCAGAAGCGAGTGGACAGAACGAACGTGAGTAAATGTTTTATGAGCTCACAAGCAGGGGGCAACAAATCGATCGGAGAAATTACAGAATACGACTGACGAGCCGCCGAGCCAACTTAATTTGTATAGCTTCAAAAGTGGCCCTGTATTCTGTAGTTTAGCCAATCGATCGAAGTAGATCATTGAAAACCTAATCGATTAATCGATAATGCCCGATATCATTTGATACTCATCAATCAGAGAAATTTCAGGGTATCCACTTTACAACGTATTTTGAGTCGGGGATATTGACAATTTAAAGAAAATTCAAAGACAATTAAATATAACATTTTCCTGACTAAATAATACAAAATGTCAGTCCCCTAACACTAAACAGCTGCCTTTTCTACTCATTTATTGAGTGGTGACTTATGGTGTGATGTCATTGCTTTATCATGCTGGCATGCTGAATTCCTTTGAATAGTGATTTTGTTGCACTTTTGTCGCGCACTTTTTATCCCTCTGTGGAAGCGAAAGGCACTCTGGGAGTTGCTGTTTGAAGGTTTGGCGGAGTGCTTTTAATTCTAGCTTTTAAAAGGAGATTTAGGGCTGTCTTTTGGTTTATACAGTATCGGAGAGGTTTGCATTCACAGGCAAATTCATAATAACATATCCACTAATTCTCCAATTTTGCACTCACTGGAAAACTCATGTAATACAACATATAGTCCATACATACAAATTTAGATAGACAAGTGGTGATAGTGAAGTCAGAGTACGATTTATTTTCAATTTTCAGTTTTAAAAATGTTTTGGAAATGCGATGTTTTATATTTTCTGTCAATTAATGATTAAACAATCAATAATCGTTTTGTCTGGGTAAATACAATACGAATGTTTGTTGATTACAAGTACACGGTTAAAACAACAAATTAATTTTTGGTGAGGCAATTAGTGTTGCCAAATATCTTTAAAGATAATAAGGTGTCGATTTGAGAGAGAGAAACGTGCAATTACATATCTTTGATAGATAAGCGGGCACACATGCGATATTACAAGTATGTGGTTACAAAAACAAATTAATTTCCGGTGAGGTAATTAGTTTTGCAATATATCTTTAAAGATAATAAGGTGTTGTTTCAGAATTAGAGGAACTTTTCTTTGGCTGCTTTTCTTTACTGTTACTCATAATAAGAACATATCCTCCATACATACAAGTTTAGATAGACAAGTAAGTCGCACAGGTGATAGGTGTGGGGTTTGCGGCTTTCGTTTGTTGTTTGAAGGGTCAGTATGCAGTTAAACTTACAATGTAATTTCTGGTGAGGTAATTACTGTTTCCAAATATTTTAAAAGATAATAAGCTGACGATTTCAGAGAGAGTAACTTTTAAATTGCGCTCATGCTCAAGAACATATTTTCCATACATACAACTTTAGATTTACAAGCAAGTCGCACATACAATACAATAGGTCAAGGGTCCACATAAAATTTCTGAATTGGAAACAGCAGTTACAAGTCATCGCTTCTGCATGCATTGCATGCTGTTTATTATTAAACTTGCCAATCTTATAAATTCCCCCTCTTTATTAAAGTAAAATAAAATATAAAATATTAATAAGGAAGAGCAGCACTGGGATCACAGTGCCCTGATTTAAAATATTTCTTACAGCCTTTAAAGGCGTTAAATCAGCAGAGTTCTAATTTTATCTTGATACACGTAACCTTAAGGCACCTATCCTTCAATTTCTTCAAGTGGTAAAAATAATTAATGAACAGACTTACCCTAGTTGGTATTAACTGTCACTGGCTTCTTTTTATGCAACTCCTTAAAACAAACAGGTGATGATGGAATTACTATTTTAGAAGGTTTGGCAGCATCTGGTCTCCGCTCTGTGAGATATGCATTGGAAATAGCAGGTGTTAAGAGTATAACTGCTAATGATATCAGTGCTGATGCTTACACAATGATGCAGAAAAATATTGAGCATAATAATGTGCAGCATATTGTGAAACCAAGCCAAGAGGATGCTGGGTTAGTTTGTTAGTATTGCTAGTTTTACTAAGAAATAATGATTTCAGCCATCCAGCCTTGAATTTAAGGATGGATCTGAGCTCTCTGCAAGCACCTGTAGCTGTCAGCAAAAATTTATTTCTAGTACAAGTTGTCGTGGGGGTGTGCTGCCACTCTTGTGAGTTTTCAAGATACAAATACACACCAGAAACAACGTGGTTCTAGAAAATATCCATACCCTTCCCACTGAGAGTTCTTTCCAGTTTGCCCACTCACTTTCCAGGATTTAAGTTCCATGGGGCTTCATGTAACTCCCCCCACCACTTGAAATTTCCATGATTTTGCTACTTGGGTCCCATACCCCTTGGAAATTCTTCATGTGCATCCACAAAGAATAAAAAAGCCTTGAGTCATCTTTTTAGTCTTCTGCGTACTGTAATAAAATTTAGCTGCTGCTGTTTATAGTTTCATATTGTAGATGAATAAGCAAGGTGCATAATTATTTTGCAGAGCAGACTCTGGTAAATTATTAACCTACATGTTTGCTATTTTATTGTACATTATGTATGGAATATTTACTAGGTCGTGATCAAGCTAATGGTTTATGAAAGATTGTGAGATTTACTTTTCCTAAAATTTTCTAGACCTACATGTATAAATCCAGATGCATACCTTGTTAAAATGTTTCAGGAATGTTTGAACTATAAATTTAAGAATGTAAGTAAGTAATGAAAGTTTATGCCTTTCAATTGAAGGGTTCGGCGGAAAAGGGTGTTAGAGATTTTTGGCTAAAATCGAACATTACCAAAACAGCTCCAAATTTTGCATGCTGGTTTGTTTAGGTGTATTGAACAATGTCCTGTCTTTTTTTTTCTCTAGATTTTGCTTGGTTTTCAAGATATAATGCCTGCAAAAACGGCAGTTTTTCTACACTATGTATCGGCATCTCTTTTTCGAACACAAAACAAAAGAAAGGCTCTATTTCGCTGAACAATAGAATTAACAAAGTATCATATTAGTCACTATTTGTTTGAGCGATACAAGTATTGTATTTAAAAAAAAAAAAACCACATTTATTCATGTTGCTGCATTAGCACAGTCTGCATCAAAATCCACCTTCAATTAACAAAGTTCCACCATTGATTTCATTGTTCTTCGAAACCAAGTGTTTCCTTTGTTTCATGTTTGATAAACAGATGCTGCCAGGAAAACCGATATTTTTTGCATATGTTATCTCAAAAATGAAGTAAAATCTTGCAAATTAAGACAGGCCATTGTGTACAGTAATACACCTAAACAAACCATCATGTGAAATATGGAGCTGTTTTGGCAATGTTCAATTTTACCCAAAAATCTTTAACGCCCTTTTGTGCCGAACTCAATTATGCATTGAGGGAAGTAGTTACTCATAGTTTTCTTGAAGTGATTGCTTAATATAGTGTTCATGGCAAGTATCAACTAATTTTGAGAGGGTTTCTTGGTTGCTGGTGACCAATTTAGTAATGCCTTTTAACTTGCTCTTGCAGATTGTTAATGTACAAACATCGTCACCCTCCATCAAGCCGCTTTGATGCTATTGATCTTGATCCTTATGGGTCAGCATCAACCTTTTTGGACAGTGCTGTGCAAGCTGTTGCTGATGGTGGTATTCTTTTAGTGACTTGCACTGACATGGGAGTCCTGTGCGGGAACCACAGTGAAGCATGCTTTGGAAAATATGGCAGTATGTCTTTAAAAGCAAAGTTTTGTCATGAGATGGTTAGTGTAGTCTAGAAGCATTGTTACGCCACAAAATGTAATAACTGACACAAAATGTAATAGTAACGCAAAATGTAATAACTTTTGCCACAAAA
>OMLO01004075.1_pt1 | contig 12145 bp, 6 predicted proteins | sample 1674811 | NCBI WGS metagenome assembly OMLO01 (sample SAMN06265003, study PRJEB25207) | coral metagenome | isolation source: Coral host | place: Mexico:La Bocana,Puerto Morelos, Mexico | collected 2008-11-13
TTAAGCAACCATCCCGGGGACTTTGAAAATTGGCCGCTTAATAGAGGTTGGCTGCTCGATTGAGGTACAATAGAAGTTGGACAGGAATTGCAGTAAACATGATTTTATTGACTCTATATAGCAAAATGCTTTTCAAAAGTGAATATACATGAAGATAAATCCAAAATTCATTGTAACAAGACATTGACTGAATTCCCAGCCCATGCATAGTTCTAGCTGCAATACAGAGGGCATAGTTGAAATGTACAGTATTTCTCCGGGTTGATAATGTACAGAAAAAATGCAAAGCATCGTTGACAAATTTCTTAGGCCTTTTTGCATCAACAGTTAGTATGTGACAAAATTTAGCTCAAGATATTTCAGGGACAATTTATTTAAAATAATCCGTCCTTGCTGTTTGCCGTTTTGCTGTCACCATTTTGCGTTGAAAGATAATTTGCTGGCCGCTTAATGGAGGTATAAAACCATATAAATAATACACTTGCAACAGCAAAAAGGTGGCCATGGCCACTTAATAGAGGTGGCCGTTGAATAGAGGTATCAAATATAGCAGGTTACTGACAAATGAATCGGGACTTTGGAAAGTCGCTGCTTAATGGAGGGTGGCCGCTTAATAGGTGGCTGCTTAATAGAGGTCTGACTGTATGTTGAAAAAAAATTGGCAAAAATCACAATGTCATAAGCTGCATATGTGGCAGTTTTGCTGTTACAAGAACAACAAAGAGGTATTTCGGAAAGAAACAGTGTCTCGTTTCAAGAATGAATGCCATAGGGTGTTGGGAAATTGGCTAGATTGCAGAATACCCAGCCTAACCATTTGCATCTTATTACATAAGAATAGCAACTACTGTTATATATGTTGTAGTTAAAAATTAAATTCAGGTAAAAATTATTTTAGCCTAGTTGGATTCTCAATTTCCTTTGTCTTCTAACCCTAATTATTCACAGTCAATATTGTGTTGCAATTTTTATTTATTTAAAATGTCACTGGGCATAAAAAGGGATACCTTTGTATTTTGCACCTCTTTCAATCTAGGTTAGAATCACTTCCCTCATCAGAACTTTCAATTTGAGATATATTTTAATTTAATTTCCTTTTGTATTTGAGAAAGTCATTTTGGTAATACCTCAATAACATGTCTTCACCGGTTTGTTTGTTTAGCTAGAATGTGTTTGCATAATGTATAAATTGCCAATTAGGGAATTTACAATTTGTTTAAAAAGGAAATTATTTTGAAAAGTTCAAAGGGTTCTCAAGCTCCCTGAAATAAGTAAAGAGCTAAAAATGTCAGGGAAATTCTACAATCATTTTTGTTGTTGTTTTTTTAATTATATTGCAAGCAAATGTTTGTGTCACTTCTGTAAATCAGCTGAAATTGATAGACAGACAGATGTTATTTTGATCCCTGATTTGGTTGTTAGGGAAATATTTGAGTATTCATCAATCAGCAATTAAATGCTAAATGTTTCCTTGTGTTATATTTTAGGAGAGGATACAGTCAGTATTCTGAGGGATATCAGGTCTAGATTGTGGTGCACTTATAGAAAGAATTTCCAAGCTATTGGTGAGTAATAAATAATGGTAATAGGACTGAGTGGAGTCCAATTCGGTCTGAAATCATACGAGTGATAACAAAATTGGACAACCGCCCAGCGGGTGTCCGATTTGTTTATCATGAGTATGATAACAGACCGAATTGGACAACATGAAGTCTTATTACCAATTAATCATAAAAATTACAATTTCTGAGAAAAGAAGAATAACAAGGTATGACAAGGGAAAATTTGCATTAAACATTTTTACACTGTTTCTCTGTTGATTGAAACCAAGAATGTGATTGGTTGATTTAAACTAGAACTTTGAATGTGATTGGCTTATTGAACTGTCCGATAACAAACTGTCCGATAACAAGCTGTCCGATAACAAAGTTAAACAAACTGTCCGATAACAACTTGACAACTGAATTAGTGGAAAATATGATTTTTTTAAACCAATCACAATCAAGGAAATTGTAATTTTTATGATTATACAAATTATTTGTTATTGACGACCTGTTGTTGACTATGTATCTGGATGGATATGTTGTAGTTAAAAATTAAATTCAGGTAAAAATTAAATTCCTTTGTCTCTTAACCCTACTTATTCATTGATTATGAACAATTAGGGTGAGAAGACAAAGGAAATTGAGAATCAAATTAGGTTAAAATTATTTTTACCTGAATTTAATTTTTAACTACAACAAATACCTATTCAGCAGGAAGGAATCAGATAAAATAATCATGGTAAATATAATTGTGTTAGAGCAAAACATCCATTGAGAACACCTGTGTATTTAAGTGTAGGAATAAAATAAAACAACTTATAACAAAATAGTTAATTTATGACAGTTGAGTCATTCTACAATATTGTAACACTCATTCTCTTGCAGGTGGTACAGGGCCCACAGCTGATAATGGATGGGGTTGTATGCTCCGATGTGGACAGATGATATTTGCACAAGCTTTGATTTGTAGGCATCTTGGAAGAGGTTAGCTTTATTCACCTTGCAACAGCTTACACAATGATTTATGACAGGTCAGTTTTTTTATTTAAAAAAAATGTTTTCTTTTTTTAACAGGTTGGCAATGGGATCCTGATACAACAAACCCCATCTACATGCAGGTTTGTCCATGTTTTGAAATGTGTGTTGGTTGCTCTCAGTTCGGTTTAAAGCAAATCCAAGATTAATATTTGTGATCATCTGTGGAATGATATATGTAATTAAATTGATAAATTATAATATTTAGAGAGGAAGCCACTTCAGCCTTAGCTGGTTTTCATGCAGGTCCTCTATACTGGTTGAACTGGAATTTAGAGTGTTGGTTTGTGTGGAGGGAGGAAAACCAGAGAACAAGAGAATAAGCCTTGGAGCAAGGCAAGAGGCAACAAAAAACTCAACCAATGTATGTCACCAGGCTCGGGCCATATTGGTGGGAGGTGATCACTCTCACCACTGCACCATCCCTGCTCCCTTGTTAATTTTCTCTGCATGAATTTCAGATCTTGCAAAATTTCCTGGACAAGAAGGACAGTTTATATTCTATCCATCAGATAGGTGAGTAAAGTAAAATAATATCACTGTGAGTATAATTTTAGACAGTAACAGCAAATATTGTTTTATATGTTCCATTACATCTTGGTAGTGTAAAAAAAATTTTCACTTCTCGGAACAGATAATGTCCATGGACTACAATATCCAAGCTGTTGTTTTGTTTTGCTGAATAGCAGTGGTAATGGTTGTACATGAAGTAGGCATGGCAGACTAACAGTGAGCACTCTGGACTGATAAAGCATTCCTGGTTTAAGTCCTAGTAAGCTCACTGTTTTGCATTCTTTGAAAAGACACAATACTCTGACAATGGCTTTCTAGCTTGACAACTGTTAAGACAAGTCACAATAAAGTTGTGCAGGGTTTAGGTGGAGCAGTAACACTCCCAAGTCACTTTATTTTACAGAATCTGGGTTTTGGCTATAATAAGTTCTTGTGGTGTGGGCAATTTTTTCCTGCGCACAGACTTTACCTTACCTTCCTTGAATGTAACCTTCTGTTCTGATTTTAGCTCAGATGGGTGTATCTGAAGGCAAACCGGTTGGGAGTTGGTTTGGTCCAAACACCATTGCACAAGTACTCAAGTAAGGTTTTTAATAGTGCTGTGCAGAACATTTACCAGTTATATACAAATTAGAATTCGTGTGGTTATAAATCAAGAGGTGATTGCTTTTTTTAATATCTCTTTTGCTGGTATATTTCTTTAATTTATTGTTCAGGACTTACATTACATTGTTGCACTTTTGCATTTGCTCATTGGTCTGGACTACTTGATATATTAATTAAAATAATTAAATACACAGCTGTAATAACTAACACCATTCTTGGTATAATTTATATTGAGTATCACAAATAATACCTTCAAAAGGTTTGTACAGTGTTTAATGATAAATATATAGTCTCACTTGTGAAAATTAATAATACATATATAGATTAAAGTGATTGTTTGTGGTGATTCAATTTTCTTTTCCACATCTTATTTTTCTCTTGTACAGCACAGGATTAGGACATTTAGTCCAGAAAATGGGAATTTGACCAACTAAAAATTTAAGACATCTAATGCCTGGGGTAGGCCCAACGGGACAGAATGTTGAAGATTCAACTGCTGGGACACTAACTGCTCTTTATCACTTAGTGGCTGCCGTGCTTCAATAAAATTTTTCTTATTTTCTTGTTTGTGTACAGAAAACTAACATCTTTTGATGACTGGAGCTCGTTGTGTGTACATATTGCCATGGACAACACAGTCATAATTAATGATATCAGTAAGTTATGATTTTAAGGTGGCTTCATAGGGTAATCGTTTATTGTGCTAGTGTTATGTTTTGAATGTTTTTTTTTGGAATTGGGTTTTACACCCAGTCCTTTCAAACTTATTACATGTAATAAACAATGATGAAATAGTGTGTTACTATCATCTTTGTTAAAATCTTGGCTTTTAGTCTTGAATTATAAATACATTTTTCACCATTTATATGGCTTCCTTTGGTGAAGTGTTCCAAAATTTTTACATTACAACAAATCTGCTGGATACAACCTTTAAACAGGAAAAAAGGAGGCTAGGTTTGTACTGGAAGTTGTTTTTTACCTTTGCAAAGTTATGTCTTTAACTGCTGCGGAGAAACTGGTCAGATTTATTTCCATGAAAACTGAGCTACCAGTCTGCCAAATTTTACGTAATTTCACCAAAGGAAATGCAAGGAAATTCACTGTCAGTTTTGCTTTTTGTTTTACGCATGTTGATGTTATAAAATATTGAAAAACACCAAGTAAACGTTTTCCTTTCAGTGTGTGTAGATTACTAGGCTAGTGAGATTTTGTCCTAAGCATGTGTGGGATTGTTAAACTATAGAGAGCAAGGAAAGTTGAATTTGTCAGATTTGTGAATGTACTGTGTGCATGGGGTAGGCCTGTGTAATAACATCTTTCATTCACCAGGCTAGATTTTAGACATTTTGTTCTTCCATTCTTAACCCAAAACACATAATATTTTACTAACTGGAAGTCAAACGTCTTGAAGGATTTTTAAAAACACTTGTTTTGTCTGTAGAAACACTTTGCAAACAAGACTCGCCTGTAAAGACTCATGGTGAGACAACTTGCTACAGTCGCACATCAACAGGCAGTGAAAGACGCAGGGGAAAAGCTCGATTGGACATAAGAGATGATGTGAAACACAAGAAGCAATCATGGAGACCTCTCTTACTCTTTATACCACTTAGATTAGGACTGTCAGAAATGAACTCTGTATATAATGAACCTTTCAAGGTAAGAGAGTGCCATCTGATTGTCTACTTTGTTCAACTCTATCAAATATCATTTTGTTTGCTACATGATGTCTGTAGAGGGTAGGTACACTTTATCTTCAGGTCAGCGTGGCTTAGGGGGCATTAAATAACTTAGAGTATCTTAGACATTTGTAGTCTACCGTCTTTAAGTTACTATAAATTTTTAGTGTATTGTGTTATTATTTTTTCTTTTCTTTCATGTGGTTAATGGCAAAAATAAATGCCTGAATGAATGAATGTAACCCCATCTTTTCAGTCACCCCTATATTTCCTTGCAAGAAAACACCCGTTGTGTTGACTGAAATACTTAGACAACAACTAACAAAACCAAGAGTTATATTTCGCTAAGAACTATACCATCACAACACTGGAATATGCATACACCCTTTTAAGGCCCATACTGGACTATGTCTGGGGTTTGCCTGACTGTCTCGATTTCTCCCAATCCCTACTTGTGTTTAGATGAGGCTTTATAAACATTACTTTACTTTAAAATGGCAAAATGAACCTACGAAGTGATTTTCCAAAAGCAAGCCGATTGGCTACAAAACAAGACCATTCAATAGAAAATTACCGACTATTTTTGAAATTTCCAAATTCAAATCACGTGTGAAGGGATGTGTACCGTGCAGCTGTTTGTTCTTGTTTGTAAAATTTGGCTAATGTTAGTTTTGTTAATCTGGTTATTCAGTTCCTTGTCAATTCTTGTTATATTGGAATTCAAGATGCTTTATAATTTCTTTCTTTCTTTACTCTTTTTTGAACAGGCTTGTTTCACATTTAGGCAATCTGTAGGAGTTATTGGTGGAAAACCCAATCATGCATATTACTTTATAGGATTTTACGGTAAATGTAAATTTGATTTCTTATAGTGGAATGAAATATATCTTGGCAAGAGTTTCATCAGTTCCAAATTATTGCCAATTTAAAGTGCTAGTTATGTCCAAAAAGGAAAGTTTTTACAGTGATAAGTACTGTGATGGACAAGGAGCACAATTGTGCACAACAAAATTGTCAAGCTATATCCATCGCTGATTCAGCTCCTCCAAGTGCTCGATTTCGGAATGGTTGCATATATTTAGTGTCAAAATGAAGTCATAGTGCTCTCGGGCGGTGAAAGAACTGTCCGCACGGCACGGGCGCTCTTTCCACACTTCCGGTGCATTGAGAAATTGCGAGAATGGAAACTTTTTCCTTTCTTGCTTGCAATTACGTTTGCTCGGGTTGAGGGTTACGGTGTTTGAGTTTGCATTTATGTCGCACGTGTAGACAAGGAAGAGTGTACCTTGTGTTTAAAGAGTCATTATCACAGCAACTTTGCGGCATTTGATCAAAAGAGTGCTAAAATTTTGACTGAATATCTTCACTAAGTAGTCATACTACACGCAGGTTAAGTTATGAAAAGAATTGTTGAAGGGAGAACAACTTGTAATAACGGGTAGCGTTTTTTCTGAGGCAAGAGGACAAAATTTGAAAAAGTTTGCTAGACTTAGTAGTGTTTCAGAGAATGTTAGCAGTTCTTGGATAAATTTCTTTGCAATGTTTCTTAGTAAAAGATCATAGACCTGCTACTCTATTTTCTTACTACCGTTTTATTATTTCGTAGCTGTTTATTTTTTGATGGACATCTCGTTCAGTTAGTCTTCTAGCTGTTGATCACTGTCAGAGAAGCTTGAGTTAAGTGAAGACGCCTGCCATTTTAGGCAGAGTCAATGTTCGCTCTAAATAAGGTCTTTGTATTTTTCTTTTTTCTCCCTGATCTAAGGCAATAATCTGTTATATCTGGACCCTCATACAACACAGCAGGCTGTGAACCCAGTGAGAATGAGTGTTATTCCAGATGAGGTAAGGATTTGACACAATTTATAGGGACTGTCACCATTTTTAGGATAATTTTGGAAATCTCGTAAACATATATCGATCGCTAGAAGTTTAACAGTAATGGTTTGATTTTGTAGAGCAGCACTCAAAAAATGATTAAAAACGACTAGGAAGTGAGGATGGCTAACGATGGCGAGAATGAAAACGGATTGCGATACGGATTTTTGAAAAAGCATCAGGATGTTAGGTTCAAGTTTGCTTTCAAAATCGTTGAAATCTTTGCAAAAATGTTGCTGCAGTGTGGACTTTCTTCAAGAAATTGCTTTTAATCATTTAGTTAGAGCTAATTAATTTCCTATTACATAAATTTAGGGACCATTTTGTGAATTTATAACAGTTTTAAGCAAATATACGTTCCATTGTCCTTTTAAAATTGTAACAAGTGCCCATTTTTATGTGGGAACGTCAGTCTCGTTCCCATGCAGAGGCCACTATCCTTCCTTGACTCGCTGGCTGTGAGAGCGCGATTGAAGTACTGTTTCTTAGTTTCTAGGCTTTCTGAGGCGTCAAAGAAATTATTTTTATGATTCAAAATTGTTTGTTTTGTATGTGTTAGAGTTATCACTGTGTGTATCCAAGCCGGATGAACATTTCAGATCTGGATCCTTCAATAGCTTTGGTAAGGAGAGCTGCGTTTTAATTCTGTAAGAAAACATCCTGTATTTAAGCATAACCGCCGGGAGATCTTTAAGTTAATCCGCTGACTGCTCGTGCCTAATGCGTTACACTTTAGTCACAGATAAAGCTCATCTGAGATTTCAATCATTGGACTCGGTAGTTTTTAGATTAAAGGGTGAAAGTTTCTAAAGAAACTGTGGTGCTGCGTCGGTGGGGGTAACAAGGTATCATTCGCTCTGACGAAGGGCTGATGCTCGAAACGTCAGCTTTATAACTCGTTACGGTGGCCAATTTACATTTTCAACTTAGTTGATATAACCAAATTACTTAGTTTTTAGATTAATTTAGGTCAAGATTTTATGTTCAGTTGTGACTTTGGCTGATTTTGAGATTATGTTTCAAATACCTTGTGCAACAGTCGAGAATTAAAGACATGATGAGCTTAATCCGATTAAGACTAATCCAGACTAATCCAGGCCCCAGGTCGAACGATTTAGCCCGGTCGCGAGAAAGGCATCAACCTAATGAATGTATTAATCCTCTTTACACTCGTGTAATTTCGTTTCCTCTCGTTATTCACGCAATGTTCTGAAGTTTCAGGCCAACTGTCATTATTTCTGTGTCCCACGCATCCTCAAAGGTTGAACAAGCGATGAATGAAAGGCTAAATACAGACCTTTAGTCATACGATTACTTGGCGGGAAAACGTCCCTCGCCGCGGGGTGAACTAATCACGTGATCCATTTTTCCCAGAAACTAAACAAGTTTGCTTGAATTTCCATGGCGTCTGAGTTGTGCTTGCAAGCTGTGTAGTTCGTTTTTCAATAGGTTACCAAATCAAAATTGAATTTTCTTTTTTTATTATTTTAAACTGAAATAGTTTAGATAATTGCAAATAGTGCACATCATTTACAAATTTAAGTCCTCATGAATAGCAACAAGTGTAAAATTGAATCAAAGGTGGACCCACTACAGCTCTGTTACATGTCTTTGTCATTGATGTTTTTATTGAAGGGATTTTTCTGTAACACAGAAGAGGAGTTTGACGACCTTTGTACGCAAATTCGCCAGGTAAACCTTAGCAGGCAAGAACTGATAATGATGAAAACATTGTTCTTAAGTGAAGGAGGATTACAAATTGTTGTATTCTTTAGGAAACGTTTGAATTTTAACGGCTAAACGGAAGCCGCGTGGAATTACAAAGATTTAATTTTAAACGGATTTTGAAAGCTCAGCCATTTTTCTTAGCGGAACTGTAACAAGATAAAAATATTTGTCAAACTTAGTCGTTTTATTTTTTTGTAGCACACCGTAAACTGCCGCTCATAAGCCCTTCCGCTTAGAAGCTCCCTCCCAGTTATAGGACCATTTACCTGTAAAGGTGTAAACACCATATTACTGACCTCTAATGATAAGCCCTTCCCAGATATAAGCTCTCGTGTTGTTTGACATGAAATGAAATCGATTTATTGTTTTAAAGCTAAAGTAAAAACCAGTATATGCAAAACGTATGGCGATCAACACTGCTCCTAAGCTCCTCGCGAGGTTGTTTAAGTCCGGGGCTTATAAGGGACAATTCCGGTCACAGGAACCCACACTTGGTTGTTTCATTTCCTTGCAGCATATCCTTTCCGGTCACAGGAGGCCCATGTTCGAGCTGGCTGATGAAAGACCACCTCACTGGCCTTCATTAGAAATACCGCCAAGACCTGGTGACGAGCTCAACTGCAGCCAGCAATCAGGTTCGACGATTCGAAAACGCTGTGGAATTTGAGATCGTTACAAACCCGCATAATTTTTTCTGTTTTTTCCTTCCTTTTTTAGATTTCACAGAGCTTAACTATGAGTCCGACGAGCCAAAAGAATTCGACACAGATGGAGAATATGAAATATTGTAGTCTTACAGTTTGCATTGCAACAGACAGTGAATTGAGATTCTCACATATTTTATTTTGGGCAATAGGTCAATTTACAGTTGCGTGCTTAGTTATCTGGCCTATGAATGCAACCGAGGCTGGAGGTGACCTTCCTTTGATACAGACCTCTCCTTTCCTCAGTTAAATGCCAGCTAGTTAACACAACAAAAGCAACAAGGCCTAATCAAAACAAGGTTACCTGCAGCCTCAATGCCATTCAGAGGGCAGGTCACTGAAAGTACAACTGTAAAATGAACTACTGGGGCAAGCATGATTGGCCGTTAATAAAACTTGTCTTGTTTTCGTGCTCTGAGTATGGTATTAGATAGCAGCTGAGACCAGCAGAAGCTCTGTGGAAGCTAGTAGCTCGACTATGGCTTGGTTCCGTAAGTTTCCGTCGTTTTTTTAGCAACCTGCGAAAAAACTCCGAGCTCGGCCTTCTACCGAAAAAAAAAATACCGACGTTGATTATTTTGAATCGTATATTATATAATTACCGAGGCTACTGTCTCGATGAATGGACCACGAAACAGCGCGTTCTCGCGAGTAACTTTATTGTTTCTCATGTCTAAAGCACAAAATATTAAAATTGCTGTGATGGCGATCCTGTCAAGGTTGGATACACCTCTTTTAACTAATTATTTAATTATATTCTCTGCTTTAAATGCCCTAAATCTTAAAAACAGCGTCATGCGTGTCGCACACGCGCGTGACACGTGACATGGGAAAGGAGGATACGAGTCTGGGTATGGAAAGAATTCTTACTTCCTCAGAGCACTCATTATCACTTTCATTTTAGAGTGGTTTTCCCTTGACTGTCAAAATAAATTCGCTCTAGTTTTCCGTTGCCACGTTAAACCTCGCACCACTTTCTCAACCAATCGGAAAGTAAAACTAAAGGGGTCGTGACTGGTGTGACAAGTTTTCCCGCGCTATTTCACGGCTGCATGTATTTGCTTTGATTTCTGATTGGTTAACAGTCTATGTAGTTTATGATTGGCTAAAGAGATAACTTTGTTTTGGGTTTACGACACTCGAAACTGCTCTAACAGCAATTCACACTTACACACATGCAGGGTTTAAAGTTCTGCCGTTACAATTTAGTTTTGTTCCGGTTAAGCTCTAATTTTAATTATCATTTGTTTCTTAAATATTGGTATTTGGGGTTAATTTTTCTTTTTCTTAACCACATAATTAGAGGAAGACAAAGAGAAGATTGAAAAGCAGACGGGTGTATAAAATGGGAAGTTCATCAATGATTATAAAAGTTGAAAATATGTTTTCTCAGTAAAGAGAAAAACGAGTATTGTATATGAACCAGGAGAAATATTTTTAATTTGTAAATCCAAATAAAATATGATGCAACTTTGTATTATATCCTTTTTTTCTTTTTTCAAAAACGAGTTCTGTTGTTCGAAGGCTGGAAAACGTAATCCGTCGGATAAAAGTGTTAACAAAACAAACCATGCAATCCAGTGATTTATGTGATGGGTAGCGTTAGCAACCTTTCGAACAAATCTGACTTATAGAAAACCATTCAGACTCGACAGGAGACCTCTTCTTCTGATTTTTCAGTGACGCTTTTATATATTTTCTGTCCTGTACATTTCACATCGAAAACTACCACTGGACACCCTGCGAGCAGAGCCTCTTTTATTTCTTTTTGCTTTAATACTGGAGAAATTTTACCCTGAATTAGCCTGCTTAGCTGGCGGGAGTGGGTGCGCGTGCGAAACCTTTTGCGGCGAAGCCGCAAAATCCCTCGCAGGCGAACTAGACTCCTCCCCATTCTCCTCGCGACCTGCGCGGCTTTTTGCACTCGCGTCCGGGACCGAAGTTCGCGCGGATACCCACTCCCGCCGACTACGTAGGCTAACCCTAAATTGGTGTTGAGTGGCTTTCGAACACCTAGCCCAGGTTTTGTAATGAGGCTTTGATATAAAGGAGAAGAAAGGGACTGCGGGCATCTGAGGTTTTGCAGAAAACGGGGAAAAATGTGTCGTCAATGACCACGACATGTGCCGGCGAAGGGCCTGGGAATGAAAGGGGTCAGCGATTTCAATCTTTTTTTTTTCTTCATATTCACTTGATTCACTTCAAGCAAGACTTAGTTTGGAAATTAGGTCTACAGCTCATTGAGTTAGTAGTATTATTTTAATCAAATAAGACAGGAAGGGGAGGGGGAGCTGGTGCCGGACGCGCAGAAAAAAAACTCGTCAAAAACCTCAATAGCGTCAAATTCTTGGTTTTCATTTGACGTCATCATTTTCCAAAACAAAAAATATCAATCCTTGTGAAGTTCTAGTTTTATCATATGCAAGACCCTCTAAAAACTTGACGTTTTGCAACGTTT
>OMLO01004076.1_pt1 | contig 12144 bp, 6 predicted proteins | sample 1674811 | NCBI WGS metagenome assembly OMLO01 (sample SAMN06265003, study PRJEB25207) | coral metagenome | isolation source: Coral host | place: Mexico:La Bocana,Puerto Morelos, Mexico | collected 2008-11-13
CCCTGGAAAATTGTTCTCGTTGGCACCCCCATACCCCTTGGAAATTTCTATCTTTTAGCCCCCCCACACCCTAGGAATTTCCATTGACCATCCGTGGGGGGTATGGATAGTTTCTGGAACCACACATTGTGTGTAGTGCCCCTAAATTAGTTATGACTTTTTGCACGAAAAAGAGTATGCATATTGAGTGTGGTCATTATAAAATGCAGACTGCAGACAAGGGTTAAAATGAACACTGAGGGTGAAATGCAGACTGCAGACCATGGTAAGAATGTAGACTTTAGACTGCAGACCTTTTAACTGAATCATGTTAACCTTAACCTTAACTGTCTAACCAGAATGCTATTAAGGCTAACCAGATTTATTTTCCAGTTGTGGATCAGGTTTAAGTGGTGAAGTGTTAACAGATGAAGGACATCATTGGGTGGGCCTTGACATCAGTCAGGCTATGCTTGGTATGTTAAGTTATAATGTGTAATATATTGTTAATCTGAACTATTTAAAATCACTGTTCACATTGTTGTAAGATGATATATTAATATTCTTAGTTTGTATATACCGGTAAGTGGGCTTATAAGTATTTATCATTTAATGGGCAATGAATAATTCTAGTCTGACACAATAATAATAATATTGACTACAACTTGAAGGCTGGGTTTCACTTATATATACGCATCATAATGATAATAATAATAATAGTCATTAGTGATGATGATGAAGATGATGCTGATGCTGATAGTAATAATAATAATAATAATAATAATAATAAATACAACTTTATTGAGCTCAAATTCCTATTTACTAGTTACACCAAGAATAACCATACATAATTACACAACAATGGTGATGGGCTCCTGACAATGCTAATTATTAAAATCCTATTTACAATAAATTTGCTTGAAAGAAAGAAAAAAAACTAATTCATTCAAAAACACTATTTACAATTCCTGTCGATTTAGAAAGCACTTAATTTAGCTCAGAAAGAGTTAATTTAAGTAAGAAAAATTTATTTGAATTACAAACATTTCATTAAAATAAAAAAAACAATTAATAAAGCATCTATCTCTATTTCTAGATCCCTGTCCTTAACATCTAAGTTCCTCCTTCTCGAGCCTGTAGATCGCATATTTCATTGTGGTTCTGAATAACTAAGCCTCCACGCTGGCAGATCATCATGTGATCTACTGTAAACATGCTCCCACAAACGCATACTGACTGATTATCGGGTATCGGCCAATCATATCAAAGCCTCACAGCATCACGAAATTCCCGCTTGTTGAGATCAAAATCCATGTCTTTGAGAGGAATAACTGTAAGCCAGTTGGATGCGCCTTTTTCACAGGCCAGGTCCACGGCTCTCTGTGTCTTGTCTGGCAACATGGCCTTCACCTCCTCAAGCTCTTCTTTTAGCCCATCATCATTTTCTTTCCGGGTGGCGTATACCAGTCATTGTACCTCAGCTTCTTCTGGGGTCTCATGGGATTGCGCCTCTATTTTGCTTACAAGTGGAGATGCAAATAGATGCAGAATACTCCGCATCCGCACTATCAGATGGATTTATGAGCCCAAGACCTCCGATACGCACCGGCAATGCTACTGCCTCAGAGAAGTTACATCCACACTCTAAAGGCTGCAGTAGATTCTCGATATCCGGCAGTGTTCTCATAAAATACGTCCACCAATGTCTAAGCCCAAATGTGAATGCTGCGTCACTAGCTTGTGGCTGAGATCTCGCGAACTCCGCTAACCTCATCACTTCTCCCACCCAATCTTCTACTTTGCCACCCACATATTGCTCAAGATAAGACCGTGAGCCCAGCGCAGCACCAAGGTTTTTGTGCCCTTCGGTGGTGATGTTGATACCAGCCCCCGCAAACATTTCACGTGGCCTTCCTTTTCCGGCTTAACAACAAGCCAACACTTCTTGGAATTGGGATAATATCCAAGGGGCGGACCAGCCTCCCTCAGCTCCTCCCACCATTGCTTGACCTCCTCTAGGGGTCCTGCTCCAGTGGCATCATCGGCGAACCAACATTGCTTTGCAGTGCTACGGTTATGAACTAGCGATATTAATGGTTGTAAGCTAATTGCATACATTGACATAGCTAAGGGGTCTCCCTGTGTAGTTCCTTCTGCAGATTTAAGCTCACTGCCACCAACCACAAAAAGGCGCGCAGGAACCCGATAAGTGTATTTTTGTTTTGTGTCGCGCAAAGAGGTGTCACAGGAAAAATATTTTGAATATTTTTAAAGGCTGACATGCTTTTGTGCACCAATATCTCACGATCATTTCGGCCAAATTTCGTAAAAATCTGACAAATCTACATACTGTATTAATTCATTTGAAGAGAGGTTATTTGTAGAAAAATAAACCCTGAGTTTTCGGGCCAGAAAGATTTTATTAGTTTTCACACCCTGTCAACGTGGGTGTGAATGCAGGCCATGCCACCGACCAATAAAAATTATACATACAGCCCCCTGATGTCGCTTGTTACAAAACAGTCTTGAATTCGCAGGAAAAGTTATTCGTCGCTCGATCTTGCAGCCATTCAAATTTTTGTTCACTTTGTTAGGCCCGGGCTACCTTAAACCCAGGGTGAACTCTCACGTTTAACCGCTTTCCTGATAGTTTCATGGTCGTTTCTCAACAAATTCGCCTATGTGAACGCATTACGTAATTTGAGCATTCCTGGATGTATTCCCGCGTGAAACTCACTGGAGGTCTGAAGTGTTGACATGTCATAACACCTTTGGGTATTAACTTTTTAGTCACGCAAAACACAAAATTTGCAATAACTCTGCTAGAAAAATTTGTACTAAAATAATTTTTTTTAAAAATAGAAAGCCAGAAGAGTGGGCTACAAATGGTAGGTTTTTGCAATTTTGCAAAATTCCACCCCAAAAAGGTTATCAGTAACCTTAAAACAGAATATGCTCAATTACCAGCTGCTGCTCCAGAAAGAAGTTTGGACTATTAGACAGAAAATGAGATACTTTTACAGCTAAAAATAGTGGTGTTTCCTGAATAGCACCCTATGTAAGAGACAACTTTGATTTACACCCATTTACACGCCACCCTAAACAAGACGAAGATCATCCCCACCCTTTTCATATTTCTTAACCTCTTTACTGTTACAATGGCCACTAAAGCGAGTCCCAACTGCCAAGAAAATAACCTCTCTTGAAACATTGGCCAATTTGATCAATGACTGATGAACAGTGTATATGTTGTAGTTAAAAATTAAATTCAGGTAAAAATTAAATTCCTTTGTCTCTTAACCCTACTTATTCATTGATTATGAATAATTAGTGTTAGAAGATAAAGAAAATTTAGAATCAAACTAGGTTAAAATTATTTTTACTTTAATTTTTCACTACAACATATACAAAACCCCATTTTTTATTGTGCAATGTCGTGAAACTTGATTCATTCTGCTCAGCGTTGGTCTTCGTTTCAGTTTGGTGACTGTTGTGTTGATATTATTTTGATTTTGTTACTGTTTAATAAGCCATTTTTTAGAAAAAAATAAAAATATTGAACCTCCTTTTAAAGAACAAGTACCCTTATCTCCCCATAACAGTAACCTCTCTACAATGGCCACTTTCATGTTCCCAAGGTGGCCTTTATGGACAGAGAGGTTTTACTGTTGTCTTGTCTTGTCTGTGGTCTTTGGGTTGGTTAAAAAAGTACCAACCAAGGGTATTCTGACAGACTAATAAGCAATTCGGAAAATCAGCCTGAGAAATGCTACATGTATTGGTTAAATATATTCTGCTGATGGAACGTAACAGGCACATTTTGCAACAGATGAATTTTAACTGAAATCAAAGGCCTCTTTGAGGCTACGACTATTTTGCATGATGAAGTACATGCATCAGTATAAGCAGGAAAGATGAAAATATTTTGGCTTTGTTCCAAAAATAAATTTCTTTCTTCTGTCCCTTATTTAAACCTCTTAAAATCACACTTTAATCACTGCCCTGACTCCGCAATACAATAACACATAATGCTCTAGACATATACACGCTTTGTGGACCTATGTGTTAAGTTAGCTCAATGCGCTGGTATGCTGTATTGGAAAGCTGGGAAAGCATGAAGGGTAAGAGTTCAAGACTCGGCTGGGCAAACATACGATCTTTTTTTTCTCTTCTTTTTTCCCTCCGAGGTGTTTTTTCTTTCTTTTTCCCTCAAGAAGTTAATAAGTGCTTCCCATTTATAATAATTTATTATTTTGTTCGATATTCATGTATTGCATGCATCTTGCTTGCCAGGAGCCCGCGCAGTTCATTTTGTAACAAGGACAACAGATGCTTTCTAGGTTTTTTTTAAACAATTCAAATAAGAAAATGCTCGCACCACATGCTCTTGACATAGCAGCAATTATCTCATCACTCATTGCTTTACTATGTTTCACATTTGCTGAACCATTTGACGACATTTTTTTCTTCATCAAGTCAAGTTGTGCATTGGTCAGCGGAAATACAAAGAAAAGTTTACGACCCAAGGAAGGATCGACCAAGCGAGTGAATTTGCGCTCGCTCACTAAACTCCTATTTCGCATTCTGCAAAATAGTCGTAAAAAGGAAAAGGCAAGAGATTGTTTAATAGAAGCGCCAGTTGTTAATATACCTACCATTCATTTTGCAGATGTAGCAGTTGAAAGAGAAGTAGAAGGAGATTTGTTCCTTCATGATGTGGGGCAGGGTCTCTGCTTTAAGCCTGGAACATTTGATGGATGTATAAGGTACACCATTTTTATAAAGTAGTAATATCAAGTGCTAATATCAACTTTGATAATTAGTTCCTCTGGAGTTAAGAAAATTAAGAAAACAATTCAAAAATAGTCTGCATAATCAGATTTCGATAGTACTGTCACTGACAGTTCTAGCTGTACCTCTATAAAACAGACACTTCAAGAAGACAGACACCTGTATTGAACTGTAAGACTTATAGAAATTGCATATTGACCTTAGAGCCTACAAGCAAGGTTAAAAGCCATCCTGTTATTTATTTTTCTTTTGTGAAGCATATCTGCCCTCCAGTGGCTCTGTAATGCAGACAAGAAAGGACATAATCCTTCTAAAAGGCTTTACAAATTCTTCAGTTCATTGTACAGTTCTATGGTAAGTGTTGTGTGTTGGATTCACTTTACGCATTTAAATACAGACTGTGTGACCAGAAGTATCGTGTAAACATTTACAGAACTTTGTCTTCTTTATATGTTGTTGTTTAAATTGTAATTTCCATAAAAAAAAATCAATTAGTGATGAACCCAGGATGGATTTTGCACCTGTCCCGGTTTCTACAAGATAAAGTCGTTAAATTATAAATAAATTAGTTTAATGTAATAAAAAGATGAATAAATAATGAGTGCTGAGCAAGTAACTGGCCCAGCATGCACATAAATTATCTCCAAAATAATTAGTTTTGGTGGTGTAAAGTGACTTTAGTATATGTAATAAGAAGAGTATAAAAATTCATTATTGCTTGCCTGGATGGGATGCTAGTCAACATTTCAAGTTACCCAGGTTGATTAGGAGACTGTGAGAATGATGTAACTTACCTGAGGAGATTAAGCACAATGTGTTTATGCAGTCTTAAATCTAGACCCCTTCCAAAGACTTAATATGCATTTCCATGCAGTCTCATGTTTGTTTGTTTGTTTATGTCATTTACACAGAGCAGAGGAAGCAGAGCTGTGTTTCAATTTTACCCAGAAAATCCTCAGCAGGTATTTTAAGGAAATACCTTAATGTCTTGAAATCTCTGATAGAACTCGTAAAGGCAAAGATGGATACTGTCTTATAGCCTCACTGTTAACCCTATATAGAACAAGAGAGATGTTACTTCATCATTCTTTTGATCACTGAAAAGAGAACTGAAAGTATGACTTGTTAAGCAATATTTTTGGTCTCAGCCTGGTTCTCTACTGGGTTACCAAGGTTGTGGACTAAGAAAAATCACGAGGAATAGTCCTAATAGTTCCTAACCATGAGAGTCAGGGTGCCAAGCGCTTAAACTTATGTGAGAAAAATAAGCTTTTCCAGTCACTCAAAGGCAAACCTTAGTTGCCTGTGGCACCTTGGTGATTCCAGAACACAGCCCTAGTTAATATTCTCTTAATTTTTTTAGAACAGATTGCAAAATCTTCCCCATACTCTGCCACCTAATTTAACATCTGAATACAAATTATTTTTTGTCTTGTGTTACCCTTCCTTGGAAAGCAGCACTGATTGCTTTAACGTACATGTACATATATAGGTCTATGGTTGCATGTAACTATTAACATTCTGGCAAGTCACAAATACTGACTGCATCTTTTGGTGCTTACCAGTGATGCAAAGTTTTGTCTCTCCTGCAGGTCGAATTAATCACAACACAGGCCATGAAAGCTGGATTTACTGGGGGTCTAGTCATTGACTACCCAAACAGTACAAGAGCTAAAAAGTAGGGAGAATATACTTCAAACTCAAATAAATAGATGAGATGAAGTGAGGAGAATAATTTAGTATCTTGGATATGTGGCTTTTGTTTTCATAGTAACAAAGTTTTGGATTTAACACTCACTGGTGTCCCTTCCTTGACCATTTTGTAAGTTAATTATTTCCACTTTATTTCAGAATATTCCTATGTCTCTTTGCTGGTGTAGTTGTGGACAAACTTCCAAAGGTATGTCTTTAGTATGCAATGATTCATGTTACTCTTTAATTTATCATGATCTTTTCCTTATCAATACTTTGGCTGTATCCATTCGCTCTGACGAAGGGCTAACACTCGAAACGTCAGCTGTATAACTTGTTACGGTGGCCAATTTACATTTTCAACTTAGTTGATATAACCAAATTATATTGTAATAATATTATAATTTGTTAAACAACTACAATAATTCTGTTAAGAAAAAAATTACATTAAGTTTCAGTTTTATGTGCAAACTGAAAGGCAACATCTTTCGACCTATGTTAAAAAAATGTAAGCACAATACTTCTTTATGGTTGAACAATGACTTTGAGTGATAAAAGATGGACTTATTTGACATTAGAATAAGCCTTAGGCTAGGATTATCAAGAAGTCTTTCTATTAGAAATAATTTTCCGCTTTTGAATGTTTAAACCTTTCGAACATTAAACATTGAGAGCTGATCAATTATACTTAAATAATTATTTTTCCCGTAAATCAGTAAGCATGCAATGTTCACAATCTTCTTCAGCCATTTGAGATCAGTAAATGTATGATTTATTTGTCATTTCCACCACAAACCTGGAAAAATTGCCAGTTTCAAAGTTAAACAGCCTTTCAGCCATTTACATAGCATGTCAAGAGATGGCAATTGTTGATAGATGTTGCCTATGCACGTAACACTGAAAGCGGGTGTAATGACACAGAGTCTCTTATTGCACACCGAATGCTTCCTTACCCCCTCGTCCTCCCTTCCAACCCCCTTAATGGCACCCTTCATTGCCATACTTCCTCTCACTCTCCCTGTTCCCCCTATTTTGTGCAGTTATCTGAGATTCAAGAAAAACAAAAAACCATACAAAAGATTTTTCACTAACAGTGAAATCTCTCTCAGACTGACACATTAGGGAGTGGCTCAAGCTGTTCTCATTAGAGGGGTATCCATCCTAACTAGAGTTCACTCACAATGAAACAATTGAAATTCAATGGAACCAGCTAGCCAATCATGTTTGCCTTAGGGTAGACTGTTCACAGTCCCATATTTTCCTGCAGCTGTGAGATCGTATATGTCGTTGAGTTTCACGGGCCACCATCCTGGTCTCTTGATCCGAGTGAAACTGGGGATAGTACCAAATGCCTGTGGGTAGGGGTGGTGGCTATTAACCCACTGTCTCTACCCACAGGCATTTTGTACTCCCCCAGTTCTGCTTGCATCAAGAAACCAAGATGGCCGCCTGTTGTACTCAGCGATCAACATCTGCGATCTCACAGAAAAATAGGGACTGTGAACAGTCTAGCTAGCCTTAGGGAAGTGTTCACCAAGTAGAGAAGTGTCCAGTTTAAGAGAGTTGACTGTACCCTTCTTTAGGCAGTGGACTTACAACCATTCAAAGATGCTATACAGTACCGCTAAGAGATATGCGAACCATCACACACATTTTAAACTCAGAGTAAAATCAATCTTTTTAGTGATACAGTTGGCAATTTTTCTCAAATTTTACCCTTCTCTCCACTGGAGAGTCCTGTAGTGGATATAGTTACCCAGTGTAAGTCTCTCATTTCATTTTCCAAGGGTCTTGGTACTGAAGATACAAAATCTGTGGAGGATAGTGTACAATTTAGTGGGAGAAGGTAACTAAATACAAAGGTCAAAACTTATTACAAGGGTATGCTCGTCATCTAGTAGATGCATACAGGTACATACACGTCATTGCCAAGTTCCATTTTACAAGGATACTCATTTAAGTTCCATTCATTTGCAATATTGATTTTTCACGTCTGTTGATATTATTTCTGCCACTATCTGGCTTCTGTTTATCATTGTTTGCTCTCATCATGACTGTCCTTTGTGATGATGTTATTAGATGATTTTGAACACTGATTTATTGTTAACATACATGGCTTCTAAAGCTAGTTCTTATCTCGTCCTAACCAAGTGGCAACTAAGGTGTAGTTCAAGAGTTTTGCCATATTCTTGTTGTCGTTTAGAGAAAGATCTAAAGTGCCACGTGGAAAATCAATAAAAAAGAGCAAAGACTGGGTCAAAGAAAAGAAGGACAGGAGGAGACGACAGGGAAAGTAAGGAGAATTAATGTCTCATTTTACTTTGTCTTTTCACCTTCATATTTGCCCTGGTCAAGTTGTTCAAGGGCTGGAGTACATTATCCACCAGAATCTTTAATGTTATCCGAGACTCAAATGCCTAGTTAGATGTGCACAATGCATTCAGCTGGCTGCTGCCGGCTTTGTAATTAGCAAAATTGCAGACTCCTAGTTGCTTCACGCAACAGAAACAGGAGATGTGATTTCTTGATGGGCCAGTTGCAATGGCACACATGCAGACTTGACCTTATTTCATATGCCAACAATAGCAACTGACAGTCAAGGTAACTTTTACTACTTTAATTACTTTCAGGGAAGTGAGACCAGACTCAAAATACACAGGACGGAAAAGAAAATCAACCTTTTGAGTGTCATACAAGCAAGGATATCACTTCATAGCCTGTAATGAAATGGTAAAAAATTTATTTTCTAACAGACTGGAACGACATTATTCCTGACAGGCTTATCATTCCAGGAATATTGTGAACAATTCTATTGACGTACACGAACATTTAGACAAATCATTGCACATGACTGATGATTGGGAATGAACGTCTGTGTGATGTCAGAATTGGTACATGTAAATGCCATTGAAGACTCAGAACCTGGTGTGAAGGGGGAAATAAACTAACTGTGGAAAAATCACGGAGAATGATGCAACAACATAAACCCGTAACAAAACTTGCATGATGAGATGCTGAAAAGCAGGAGTGCATACTGAATGTAATGAGATTTCTTAAGCTGTTTTAAATTGGGAACCACAAATTGTAAGCATATAAACTGTAGACAACCAAGATTAGCTACATGCACTGTGGAGGACATCAGCAGTCTTAACAGGATGGAACATTGCACATTCGACTTAGCAAACAGCAACTATTCACATTGCTGAGGCATCGAGCAGTTCTGGCAGTTGCAATTTACATTTCATGCTTAAAATGACCATGGTAGTTCTACTGCGTTGCCATGGAACAGTGCCTTCCATGTTAATTCAGTTCCTCTGATGTCATGCCTTTTAAGGACTCTAGAGCTTTCTGTCATCTGTTGTTTTTATTTCTTTATCCATTAAGATTACATATAAATTAATGCTAGTGGAGACGTTTCTGGAATTGATTGAGACATTTTCTCTTCTGAACTGTTTTGTTGCATAAAACAATTTGTGCACATAAGGAGATTGTGACTTAAATTATTGGGTAAGAATATCAAGAATTAAACAATGCATTACCCATACTCAATGTTTCTTCTTTTTTCTGGCAAATGATACCAGTAAGTACCCAAGTTCAAAGTGAATGTAGAAATGCTCTCAAGTCAAGTACTCAGAAAAAGATTTTCTGAGTTCCCCAACGGGAGTCAAACTCATGACCTTTCAGAATACCAGTTACAACCGGTATTCTGGAAGGTCCAGAATACCAATTACAACTGGTATTCTGGAAGGTCATGGGTTCAACTCCCATTGGGGAACTCAGAAAATCTTTTTCCAAGAGAGCAATTTTCACTTATCATTTACCCCAGTTCAGTTAGCACTTGGTTTGAACCCAGGTTTAACCCATTGACGCTTGTGCAACCTATAACTGGCCGTGATGAACATTGGCCTTTCTTCCACTTCTGACATCATTATCTTTGATCAAATATGGCATCATCTATACTCAAGTTCTGCAGGAGGAAAAATATTTTCAGTGATACTCGGACAAGAGTGATCAGCTCAATGGAGCCTAAAATATAGACAAAAATTCTCAGAAATTTAAGTCAAAAACTCAGAGCAAAATTTCCTGTCACTTCACTTTGCTACTCCATGGAAAGAATTGCCCAGCTTGACAATGCTTTTTCAGACATTTCTATTTTTTTAAATGGAAGCAAGCCCAGTAGAAGGTCAATCACTGCAGTAAAAAGATAAGAACAGGAGATAAAATAAAGGGGAAAAATTTTAAAAGAGGGAAAGCCTTGAGAGGTAGGTCATACAAAAATATGAAGTGCCTTTTCGAGTAGATTGGAGCTAATTTGGCTTGGGTTTTGCTAAAAGCAGGCCTGCGGCCCAAGGCACACTTCATGGCCCGTGGCCTGGCGGCCAGCTTCACAGTTCACATCCCGGCGGCCCAGTTTAGAATTTTGGTCAGCGGTATTTTACAGCGCAAGTTCTGATTTGTGTTCCGAAATGGAAGGTGAGTTTTGGTTTCTTTGCAATTTCAATCATTTCAATGCTCTGCAATCCTCGCATCTTTTGGTTGCTTTTTGCTCAAGGAAAAACGTTATGTGTACATGTATGTTCCTAGGTAGATAACTGTAGCAGTAAATAGACAAACGTATACAGTAAGGATCTAACGTTTGTTCCTTGAACAAAAAGATACAAGGATTGCAGCGGATTGAAACGATTGAAATTGCAAAGAAACCAAAACTCACCTTCCATTTTGGAACACAGATCAGAACATGCACTGTAAAATACCTCTGAAAATTCTAAACTGGACCATGGGATGTGAACTGTGAAGCAGGCCGCGGGCACTGGGCCCATGGGCCTGCTTTTAGCAAAACCCAGTTTGGCTCATATCCTGGTTGAGAATATCCAACATGACAAAAAAATGTGTTTTTGGCAAAAAGCTCCACGAGTCAATGGGTTAAGACGGACAGACAGACAGAAGCCTCTTATTGCACTGTCAGTATATCATCACTTTATTTCAACATGCTGAATTCATCCTCACCAGACCTGACATGTTTAAAGAGTAATATATTTCTATTACAAGCACTGTTCACTTATCTGTTACGTACAGTACTCACCATCTGTCCTGTTGAAGATAGCAACGCGACAGTGTGCAATTGCTAACAAAATGGCAACAATTTTTTGCATTTTCAAAGTGTCTATTAAGAGGCTTTCAATAATATACGAGTGATTAGATTATTCACTTCCAATTTCTATGGATGATAGTTGATGAGGGCACATCACACAATAGAAATCTTCAGTTGAGCACACAATTTAGCTGTTAAACAGAACAGAAGTCAATAATGTCAGGAATAATACCTACTGGTAGATCTTTTATTACTAACTATGTCTGTCACTTAAGAGCCTTTCTCTTTTGTAACTCAGTAAAGTCTAGATATTTATTAGTGCACAATTACCTTTCAACATTTACACAAAATAGCATTTGCTATGTGCTTGAAGGTAAACTCCAAGAAATAAACAAATTTGACATTTAATGATATTCATAATTTAAAGTAAAGAAATAAGTTAATTCTTTTACTTTTACGTTTAAGTTTCTACAAACACCGAGCACAAATCATTGCTGAAAGGGATAAACATAATAGGAACATTGTTGTCTTGTAAGCTGGGTACTAACTTCACTATACAAAATCCCCGGGGGGGGGGGGGGGACCCCCTT
>OMLO01004077.1_pt1 | contig 12141 bp, 7 predicted proteins | sample 1674811 | NCBI WGS metagenome assembly OMLO01 (sample SAMN06265003, study PRJEB25207) | coral metagenome | isolation source: Coral host | place: Mexico:La Bocana,Puerto Morelos, Mexico | collected 2008-11-13
GACACGTTGAAATAAATATTTCTTCTACTACAAGAATTGTTCAGTTAGCAAAAAAACAAAGCGATTACTCATTTTTTTGACCCACACGACAGCCTTCTCGGGCAGACATTTTAGTCACGCAACGCGAAAGCACGGAAATTCAAACGTGCCCTATTGCAAAACGAAGAGCCCTGTCGAGCTAAAACGTTGTAAAACGCTAAGTTTCCATAGGGTCTATAATCTTATAAAACTAAAACCTCAGAAGGAAAGGTAATTTTAAATTTGGAATGTGGCTACGTCACATGAAAACCGGCAATACTGCTTAACACAGCTACGTAACTGGTTTTACTGATCATGGATGTGCGAGTAACACCGATAAAGTCCGCTGTTAGCAATCCTTAAAAGCTGCGCTGATAAGTGTTTTCCTCCATGTTCAACATGTAAAATACCGAACAGCGAGGTACTTGGCTTGAGGAAGGATCGTCATGGTCATATAGAACGGTGACTTTTAATCGGACGGGAGTGGTCCACCTCGAAAAGGGGATCGACTTTTTGGAAACTTTTCCGGTTGAACCGAGCCGATCCATTCCATATTAGACCGAAATTTGCGGAAATGTCTGTTGAATGGATCGTGCCCTTGATGTGCACTCTTAACCGCTAAAGGAACCGGTTTTTTTTTGCCGTTTATAGGGCTTCCACTCCACACTCGCGTATCTAAAACAAGTTTGTACTTTAAATGTTGCAACAAACACAATCTTCGCAATAGATTCAGAAAAAAAGGAAAGCTAAGGGCTATTTTCAAATGTTCAAGGAAAGTTGTTGCAAGTATACTATTGTCACTGTCGAAACATGCGCTACTGACTTAACAACGTTTGCCTTTTTTCATTAAAATAACTTAATAACCTGTATCTGAGAGAGACCTTCATGTCAGTGACAGGGCTTTAATTGTAATCAAGTGACGATGGCAGAAGTTTCTGTGGAGACATTTTTGCAAACTTTAAAATGCCATTCTTAGAATTTTTTGAAGTGTGAAATAGTATGAACACAAAAGGAACGGGTCTGCAGTCTGCCCTCTCAGTTTCGGGTTTGATGCATGGCTGTTTAGCGGTAAGTCACGGAATGGATTTTAGCAGTGAGTCCAAAGTCATAACTTTGATACGTGTTTCGCATAGGGAACTTGAAGAATCAAACTAAATCGTAAGATAACGCGAAGTGCTATCACGCTTAGTACGGCATATCCTCGAAGACCTAGGGGCTGTTAGTTGGGGCGATGCGATATTTTCAGGCAAAAGTTTACTTCAAGAGCTTTTCCGCGCTTGAAGTAAACTTTCGCCTTTCGCGAAAAATCGCTTGCTCGAAAATATCTCTTTGTCCCGACTAGCAGTCCCTGGGTCTCCGTAGATGAGTCCCGTACGGCAATACAGAATTACGGGCCTTTTCACCGATGCCACGCTGTTTCGTTTTTACATTCAAACAAAAAATAAGTCGCGGCGCTCGATTTCTCATGCCGAATGAAGTAAATCTACGAAGTTTCAAAGGAATCCGTTTTAAAATGATAAAAGATATGGGACCCTCTCACGGCCAATTTTTACAAAGAAATGTATGCCCGGGGGGCAGCGCTGGCTTCCTGACAAACATTTGTTAAAGGGTAGCGTCCCACATTTTTATGAATTTCAACGATTTTTGAGACCTCGTAGATTTACAGAATTGCGTGATATATTGAATTATGGTGGTGATGTCTTGTTTATACGAAAAAAACGGAACATTATTAATTTTGCTTTACATCGGTAAAAAGGTCAATTGAAAATCTCATTTACGCTGTCAAAGAGGTGAAGCGTTTTGACCGAGTCTTTTTGTTTTATTTTTGTTTGTTAATTTCAGTTCAGTTTGAAACTTTCAGCCTTGAAGTGGAAGTCTTTTCACTTATCAAAACATTTTTTTGTCGGACTTAAACTTTTTATAACTTTCTTATCTTCGGTCGAGTCTCGGGTTTCTCGTGTGTTTCGCGGAATACTCACGGATACGCGTCACACTCGCGATGAAGTAAAACAAACAGGAGAACTGCCGGCGGCGGCCGGGTAAAACTGACATTTCCTTTGTAGCAATATGCTTGTTTAAAGGGCGGTAAAAGGGGATCTTTTCTGCATTAAATCTTAAATCGTATTTTTTTTCTTTGTAGGCAAGTGTAATGCGAAGCCAGAGCTTATCTTCCGCCAACCTGGCTTCGTCTCAGAAGACTTCCGCTTCTCTCAGAGTGGTCCGAAGTAAGACCATGTCTGCTCCTGTTCGGCGCTTGTACCCGGCTGCTGCTATTGCTGCCAGCGAGTCAGACAAGAAACCAACTGACAACCCACGGAGGAGGGGTCCCGTTAGTAGCACCTCGGACGATAGTGATATGGATTCCGGTGACGTCTCCCAAAGCAGACAGGTGAAAGATTACCGGAGAAAGAGCGATGAATCCTCCGACAGGAAAGGAGTCCAGCTTATCCCTGAAAAGGAGGGAAAGCGACCGTTCTCGGCCCCTCGTCCCAACAAAACTGCTATGTTAAGAGCGCATAATAGTAGGGAAGCCGTTAAAAATAGCGGCGTTAAGAACAAATCTCCGACTATGGCTAAAGTTAGGACTCAAAAGAATTCACCGTTGACCAACTCTGGGAACGACTCGTCGTCGCCTTCTGCCAGAGTATGGAGTCCTAGCACGAAAAGGTTGACTAAGTCCTCCGCTGGTGATGATAACCGTGAGGTCGGAGAGAATGGTGTCAAGTCTGATGGTGAAGAGGTATGTAGTTCACCAGCCGATGACGTCACTCAGGAGGCGGTTGACGAGGTCTTCAATTCGGGGCCAGCCCGTGCTCTGCCAGAGTCACTTCAGATGAAGCGAGATGATACAGTAAACAAGACATTTGTTCTTGGTAAGGGCTGTTCCATTATGTAGTCACACCTCTTACATCAATTACTTTGTCAACCTGCAGTAGTTCGTTTTGTTTGTTGCCTTAGGATTACTACCTGGACCAATCTCTTTTTGCTTTTAATTCTTTTTTGTTTGTTTGTTTGTTTTTGTTTTTCTTGCACATGACTGGATCACCTTTCGTTTCTTTTAAATCTGTGGCTTACAAAATACCATAGAATGCCAAAAGAAGTGGGCACCGTAAAGTTGCCAAAAAATGTACTTCCTCTACTTTTCCCGCAAGTAGCCTTTGTTGTAGTCGTAAACGGGAACGGGGAATAGAGGAGGCAAAAAATTATATTCTCTCCCACTTCACACCCACCCTCTTCCATCTTTGCTCTCTCTCTCTCCGAATCAACACCCCCCCGCCCCCACCTCCCACCACTAAAGATAAGAAACTCTTATACGAGTAGGAAACTGTGCAGTGTGTATGAAGTATTGTTGTGAAAGATTATCAATTCCTTTTATTATTACAAGACCATTATCAAGAAATACGTCCTGTGTGCAAATGAGACTCTCCTTACTTTGATTCTCTCGATTAAGCTTCGGAAGCTTCCGAAATGTTTGTTGTTATTTTTCATGGGAAACAATATAAGAACATGATCAACCTGAACACGAGTTTTCGAGATTATCACATTCTCACATAGGTTTGTTGTTGTATAGATGAAGGCGGAAATGAGGAGGTAGCAGTGTCATCACCTGAAGACATCTCCGTGCAGCCCTTGGAAGGCAAGGCCTCCAGTAGAGAGAACGGAATTGAATCCAAGGACATTCCCGACAAGAACGCACCTTCACCGTCAAGTAAAGAACTTAAGGAGATAAAACTAGAATCCACGAACACTCGAGGGATCAGCTTGCGTAGCAAACTCATTCCTTTCGCGCCTTTTCTCGAAACACATTCGTATACACCCCCCGTCTCTGATCTGCCCTTTGAACCACCAAGCGACTACGCCGATGACAGTTCCGGGGGATCCCGAGCCTCTACCGCGGAGGGTAGACCTATGTCGCCCGATTCAGTCGTGTCTGCGTCACTTGCTAACTCTCCCTCGCCTCCTTTAACTCCGAGTTCTGCAGCTAGGAAAATGTTTGATTTCAAGGCGGGTTCTGCTTCTCCACAAAGCCGGAGACAGTGGGGTGTGACAGACAAGGTAAGTACAATGGACCTGCAAACTGATGTCATGCAATGTCGAGGATTTGTTTCGTATTTTCCTTATAAACAAATAAGCAAACAAACCCAAAAACACCCGACACCTGCATAGATCAACTTATCATGCTGAATTAAGTAAATATTTTAAGTTTCATAGGAATGCGTTGCAAAGCCAAGGAAATAAACTTACAAATTTTTACAATGAAACGTATTCCCGAGGGCCAACGCTTGCCGTTACTGTGAACTGGTATTTGACTGACAATGAACCTCAGACATTGGTGCACATCTGACTTACGGAAGTTACGTGATCTACTCTCTCCCAGCGTTACTGTGGACCTTTTTCTAATTACCTTATTTCTTTTGAAACATTGACGCTTCTTGTAGTGACTGAGTTGTGGACCTCTTAATGTGCATACGTTATCAGAATCCAATTTCTCTTAAGAAGCTCAATTTAAATTCAACTGTTCAATTTAGGAGAATACAGACATTGATCAACGGATATAACTTCGATTTTTATACAGTTGTAAACAGTATTGTATAGGAATCAATATTGCCATTTTTTTCATCTTTGTGTTTTTAGCCCGTGGAAGATCTGATGCTTTCATCGATTCATGCTTTCTCCGTGGAATTACGGCTAGCTTCTGAATCAGTGCTGGGTAAAGTCAAGTACGTTACTGTGAAGCAATCTCTGCCATTTGCTTGTTTTTGAAATTGTTTTTCGTGAAGATATAACGTTAGTCTTCCATTCAGTCGTTATTTGGAGGGTCACACAACGCTCTTCCTAACTAAAAGAGGAGAGTTGCGTTACAATCCAAGTAATGGTTGCGTGGGAGACTGACGCAGCGCGGTTTTTCCACGGTTTTGAAAAATCAGAACGCCCTATCGGAGGATTGTAAAGGCAGATGTTTTTGCCGGGCGTTACCTGGATAATTTTATATGCAAAGCAAGCAGTGATCTTGAAGTCAAGGGTCAGGAAGTTGCTTTGCACTCGGTTCAAGCCTCTCTGCTTTCCGATTAGAGGATGGCGCTTGCTCGCCGTGTTACATGCTGAAGAGCAGGTTCTGGGCCTCTCTGTCACACAGGGCTGTGGTGTGTCACAGAGTCGCCTTGTGTGACAGACCAGAACTATAAAGCTGTCACACAAGGCTATGATTTAAGGCTAAGTTCCCTTGTGTGACAAACAGACAGAACTGTAAAATACAACATTAAAATATTGTTCCACTTGAAATAAACAAATACCTCAAGCCTTTTTGAAATAACTGATTACAGAAAATCAATATAAATGCTCGACTTGACTTTTTTTTTGACTTTCTTTCTATGAGGAATAGAAGTGATTCATTTATTAGTTGCTTTTATGTAATTTGATTGATTTAAGGAGTCTATATGATGGAAGCGAAGAGTTGAACGGCACAGCAAGACCAAGAACTGAGTCTGACAGTAAGCAGGAATCCCAGAGTGCTATACCGGATTGGAAGAGCTCTCACGCGGTATGAACTGGTCCCTAGTCCTTGAAGATTGCTTTAAAGGAGCTTACTTTATTTAGGTGTCAATGTATCTAGCACTCTCGCGTTAATTGGGGACACATTTCTAGCTAGAATTGGAATTTGGGAATGTTGGGAAAGTTTATCAAGTTGGTCGTTTGTAATCCGTGTCAATCTTCTCCATTCTTAACAACCCTTGTTGCTTTATGAATTACTATCGTTTCTATGGTGTTTTTCTTCTTTAGTTCACTATTATTTTCCTTCAATTTAATGGTAATTTTGTGCGTGCCCAAGATAACACAAAATGGCGTGACTGGGCTTCCTCTTAGCTTGTCGTCTTGTTTTCGATTTCAAGTTTGGTATTGGACGGGTTTAAGTGCAGGTTAAAAGTAAAAGGTCTCCACCTTGCTGGTTTGGAAAGTGTTAATGATTCCTTTTTTTTTAACTCTTGCAGGAGATAGCTGGGATATTCCGAAATCTGCGTAAAGTCGAACTTCGCCTTCGCAGTGAGTATTGCATTTCGGCCGTTTGTCAGGTTTGTTATATATGCGATAATTTTGGTTGCAATATGTAGGCACACGAACGAGGCGAAATAGTCCAATCACCTCGTCTATATGCCAAACCATTTGAGAACTGGAACAATACCAACTATGGCAATTTCGTTCAGCGCCCAGTCTCTCTCTTCTTCGCGCCCGGAGCGGGAAGAAGAGAGAGCCTCAGAGCGAGTCTGTCAACTGAACCTCTTAGCCGCCCCGGCATACTCAAGGTAACAAGGTAACAGTGTTATTTAGTGGTCTCTTGAGATTTCGTATTTCTGACTCACTACTATTTTCTTCCTGATTAAGCCATGGAGCAAGCCTTGTCTATTATGTGTGTAGCGGCGCAAAAGGAACCTAAACAGGTAAGCAAACTAATAAGGCCCAGCAATAATTGCACCTGCTTTTAGTCCCTGTATGCTAATAATATATAATACATAATATAATAATTGATTTATATAGCGCCATGTCCATGGCTCATGGTGCTTTACATGAAAATATTTCAAAGATAAGATTTACATTAGAAATTTACATTAGTGATAAGAAATTACTAAGATTCGTATCAAGCTGTTCAACACAACAGTCACACCTGTGTTAAGGAACCTACACGTGTACTTAGTGATTGTACATATTTCATTTCCTACAACTAGTTAGATTAGAATAGATTAATGCCACTGAGGCGAACTAAATTCCCGTCAAATGCTTTGCAAATCCAAGTGACAGCCTTGAATCTTGGGATCAGGGTTTCCTAATCGTGTTATAGATACTATTAATCAACAAGTTTGAATGTCACCTCTTCCTTCGCTTGTTTGACGGCTAACCCGAGAGATAGGAAGGCGATTTCTTCACGCGTCAACAAGAGATCTTGGAACGAGAATACTGAAATATATATAGTATTTTTTGTTGTCAAGGAGCTGCGTTCATTGTGTGTTTCTGTTTTAATAGTCTTTCCAGGAGAGGAAATTATCAATGGTTGAAACTTCAAGCTTGGGTAAGATCAAATGGCTGATTGCATTGTCATTCAGTTCTGTTTTAAATTCAATTATTGGACGCCATTTCGATTATTTTGAGAGTAGACGCCTTCCAATTGTTTTGAAAGAAAATTTATTATTGTGATTTTCTTAGTCTCAGGCCAGAAATGGAGGGAGTTCAAAATCAGAGCTCGTCGAAATTCCTGGGCAGTGGAGCACAGAAACCAGTTTCCAGTCCCACCAGCGGAATCAGACGAGGAAGATGAGGATACTTCCTGAGTAGATTATACAACGTACGATATGAGAGGCTTGTCGCCGTTAAATGATTCGGAAATGCGTGGGCTTCGTTGGTTGTTATCTATACTATTTAATTCGCACGTGGCGTGCCATCGAAATCTGAGCGAAAAGGACGACCTTTGTTACTTTGAAATATAGAATTCGTTCTTGATTTCGAGCCAGGAGACGAATACACATTATGTTACTGCGAGGTAATGGTGGATAGTCAGACAACACCAACGCCTTGGAGAAAACGTACGCTGCTAAAAGAAAGTGAACCCGAATGCTTTGTGCCAAGATCGTACGTACTCAGTTGAAACTCCTGGGAATAAAGACTATAGTTGCCCTTCGGTATTTTAGGCGAAGTAAACTTAGTTGGAAGTAAGCTGTTTTCTCATTTTGGAGGGAATCAACATTCTACTTCTAACCGCAAGCCGCTGAGTGAGTTCCGATGACCTGATTCTTGGCGGTTGCTAGCTAAATGTATTAATCCAAGAAAAAACGTTTTATTTTTATTGGAAAAAAAAAATGATTTTTTCCTTTGGTTTGAAACCTTTGAAATGAAATTTCACCCATTTTTGTAACTCCTTTGAATGCGAAGCGAAGCTGACGATAACATTACACGTGGCACAAGAAACTGAATACTTATCATAAATACTTGAGAGGAGGATGTAAAAAAAAATATGATATTTAATGTAGCCACGTCCCTAGAGTGGAAAGTAGAGCCTCAACCCATTATCGCAGACACTGACCGGGAACGACCGGCATATGGGGTGGAGGTTGAGAACGAAGTTATTTAAAATGGTGAAAACCTGTTTAACGGACATGGACAATTGATGTACATAGCGGATAATATGAGCAAACGAAAAAAAAAAACGATAGTGTATATTATAAAACTGGCAAACCTTCTTTTGTGTTGTGCGTTCACAGGTTAGGGAAAGACCTTTGATTTCGCATTCTCACTGCATCCGCTGTGCCAGACTAAAGCGTTTCCGAAAGTGGGCGTTGCAGCTGGCTGGCTTATCCAAACTGAATTTAATTTGTTTGCTTTCACTAAACTGTCTCGAAGGCGGACATATCTTGCGGGCGGACGAATCTTTGACCGGATATTCGTGGCTAAATCTCGCTTGTATGTAGTTAGATAAAGTCTTCTAAAGAAAGGCTCCATCTCCAGGCGTTTCGTGAGCTTATGTTCTTTGCCCCTCGTCACAGTTGGGAGGAGGATGATAACCAGACATTTAAAACGGCTGGAAATGGAACTTCTCTATAAAGGCGGTCCTGAGAATGCCTCCTAGCTAGAGTATTCACTGTGTAACTTTGGTATTGTGTAAATGTTTTTGGAAGTTTGCGTGGTTCGCATTTTACTTTGGTTAAAAGTGAAACCGCTAAAATTAGCAGTGTAGGCGGCCATAAGTGAACACTTTATAGATTTGCACTCGCACACTAATGCATTCTCGTCCCCAGAGCCTACGTTCTTTTTAGTTAAATGGTCGGCAACATTTTAAGACGAGTAGCACTTGGGACGAGAATGACACTAATGAAAATGCTCCGATCTGATTGGCTAAGCTCTCATACTCGATTAATTGTTCGTGTACAATGGCAGGAGATCGTGTGTCCGTTTTCTCTAACACAGCTGACTGAAACAAATACTGCGTAGCATTTAAATTCATGAAAAAAGTGCTGAAAGGACGTTTACCATCACTATTACTTGCAACTGACTTATGGAAAATGCAGTTTTGAAGAACATAGGTACACTAGTGCACGTTTCAAATGCCAGTTTCGAGCCAGTTAACTGGAAATCGTTCTCTGAAGGAAATTCTAACACAAGTGGACTATTCGCTCGGCCTCATCGACTATCAACTCACATATAGATCGCGAGCTCAGTTAATTGTTACGCAATTAAGTCAGTGCCAGAGAACAAATCGGATTGTTCTGTTACCAGTTGCAATATCTTTTTGAGTAGATCCCACGTAGGTTTTTCTACGGCGGCTTTATACCGCACTTTCATAAAGGAATTGGGGATCTTTTTCATAGTTTTCTTTTTCTTTGAATTTGTTTCGTGAAAACGTGACATAGAGGTCAGACATTACTGAAAAAGAGCTCTCTTACATTACATCCAGCAACCATTGAGAAACCCATAAAACGGTCTTTAAAAGAGAGCAGCGTGACACTGCGCACTTCGCTCGAACGATGAGTTGTAGAAGATAAAACATAGGCAAAACTCTCACTCTTGTTGAAAAATGACTGGTGCGAGCGTGACATTTGCACAGACCTACTCGCTCTATGGACACACGTCTGCATGACACGGTCAGAGGGTGTGACGGGTATGTATGCGTGACTGCCTCGCTCTCTTTGCTGCTTTGTTTGTGCGGGATTTTTTCAGTCGCCCTGTAATATGAATGTCCACTTTGTCCCTTAATTGCATCATTTTATTTCCATCTGTATTTATTCACAATAGCGCAAAATATTAATTATTTAAATACTTGTTTTTTCTTTATTTCACACGTTTCACACACTAATAATTATAATTACTTCTGCAGTGGAAAGCGCTAACTACCAGCAGTCTCTTTCGTGACGTACCAGGACATCCCGCTGCGAGCCTGTACTCGGCGTAAGGCTCATTTACCGAGCAACTCCCTTACGCTTCCGCTCTATTTTTGTTACGTTACTTGAGATCGTTAAAAACCTAAGCTTGCTGATAATCCTGTTTCGCAATCAATCACTCCTGGGTTCTGACACATTTGGGCGTCACTAACCTCAATTTTGCATTCTATGGCCACTAACATGGAGGAGTGCGTGATGCGTGACGAGCTCTAAGAACGTCCGTCTTTGCGTGACAAGAATAAATGAAGTATGAAGTATGGAGTCAAAGTTTTTTATAAAATCTAAAAAACAATACGGAACTCACAAACTGCTTGAAATCAAAGTGAAAGGGCTCAGCTTCAAAACGTTAGGACAAAAATGAACGGAAAGCATAAATTACCGTGGCCATATCATACAAATAAGCTGGCACCTTACAATCAGCTTATCTTGCGTTCGGACGCATGTTTCAAAATTTTCAACTCTCCGATTCATACGGGCAAAGCACTCATCATAAACTGTGCCACTCTATATAAAAACTTTATCTTTATCAGTTGTGGTTTTGACCATATCGCTGTTCCTTACCGCGCCTTCAGCGCGATTCAACCCTAAATTATCATTCGCATAAAGAAGTTCTTGCGCCCTGGGGCTTCCTAATTCAACTGTCAGTGACATTTTACTCTCATCAAAGTACGCGGTAGTAGTATTTCTTCTTCTGCGAGATGAGGATTTCTCTTTGACTCCTTCAACGATATACTGTCCATCTAGAGCGTTATACCTAGCTGTAATGCGCTTAGGGTTAACCCCCTGGGGTATAGGAATAGCTCTTGAAAACTTCGCACCCTCCACTCCCATGCTGATTCTCTGTGACCGTTTTCCTTGTAGTAAAATGTGGTCGCCTTCAACTCGCAATGTCATATCTTCCGGGCGATAATTTCCGATATCAAGGGAAGTAATACGGACGGTGTCTCCGGCCTTTTCAGTACTTAACTTGTCTTCATCCAGTGAAAAGAAGTCTGAGGAAAACCCAGGCGAATTGAGTAGACCGGTTAATATTCGTTCGCTGTCACCAGAAAGGCTGTGATAAAAAAGAAAAAAAAAAGAAAGAAGAAATTAAAATGAAAACTGTAATAAGCGTTGACAAATCTTTATGATAGCCGATGTCTCATAATTCATCCGGGATATCTACTTTCAGTGACCTTTCCAATAATATTACTTGGGTCATTTTTTAAGGATGTTTAATGTTAATCAAAAAAAAAAAATTCCGTTGTAAAGTTAAGACGAACTATCGACACGTACCCGTGCAGTCACACGGTTTGGCAAAAATAAAATTTCAGGAAAGCAGGTCCGCCAAGCGTACTTGTGAAAACATTAGTGCCCATTGAGAAGTTAAGCCGGTTTTCGCTGGCGCACAAGCATGACCATAAGAAATGGCCGCAATAAGAAGCTGTTAAGTAACGCCTTTAATATTTCTTAAGAAAAGGCGCTGATAATTGGCATCGTATGTCATCTAGGCCTATGCATTTGCGCCTGTGAAAAGCTTAGGTAATAATCGCCACCGATTGCAGACTTTCAGCACTTTTAAAACAATTAACCAAATTAAGCCAGTTTGACTTACTTTTACCAAGAGAGGATCATCGTCTCTTCCCTGTCCCTATTCATTTTCAAAATTTTACATTTGCCTTGCCCAAAATACCTAATCTAGGGAATTCATTCGAACTTTTTCCCCAGCGCTTGTCAGGACGGACAGGCGTGTTGTTTACTAAGAGCTACATCAACTAAAGAACCACAACAGAATCTCCGACAAAAAAGGAAGCGAAACGACAAAAAAACTACGGCTTATTAACTACTTTCCTTCAGCCGGTAAAAAAGCCAAGCATTTCTCGTCATTTTTTAACTAAAGAAATTTCAAAATTTCATTTCGAATGACGACGTGATCCAAATGAGTTATTATGGAAAAATCGAAAGATCTAGAAGTTCTTGTTATTGTCGGAGCACGTGGATTTGAATATCTTATGTTTATTAACATATAATTAATGACCTTTCATATGCCCCTAGAATTGATTGATAACTCGACGCCAGTCATTGATCAATCCCTCAGTTCACCGTTTTTACATGTAGAAGAACCCTTTCGCTTACAGTAGCAGTGATTTCAAGAGAAACAGACTGTATTAACAACTTAACATTTATCATAACGAGAATTGAAAATGAAATTTTAACTTAA
>OMLO01004078.1_pt1 | contig 12140 bp, 8 predicted proteins | sample 1674811 | NCBI WGS metagenome assembly OMLO01 (sample SAMN06265003, study PRJEB25207) | coral metagenome | isolation source: Coral host | place: Mexico:La Bocana,Puerto Morelos, Mexico | collected 2008-11-13
CTCACTCCTTGCGGCCTTTGCTACGGCCTTGGCAGGAGGAGGATTCACTGCTGGGCGTTTGGCTGGTGGTCTTGCCTTGCCTGCTTGGTCTGAAGCCACTGCAGCGAAAGCCGTTATAGGCCTTGTACTGCTGCTTGCTCCAGAGGCTGATGGACCTTCTTCAGTCATTTCTGCATCCTCTGATCTTGGTGTTAAGACGATGGGAACATTGTGAGCTGCAACAGTCTGGGATGTCATCCTCCATGGCGGTATCGACTGTTTTGCAAAACACTGGCCACACACGTCGTAATCACACGGTCGGCAGGACATGAACTTCTTGTGGATTCCAAAAGCTGTGTTGCAGACACTGCAAATGTACCCTCTTTCTGGTGCGATGTACTCGGCCAGTAAGTGGCCACCTGGGCACCTTGGCCTCCGTGCCGGAGGAGGAGGTGGCGGCTGTCGAAGCATGACAGGATGCTTGGCCTCTGCTTTAGGCGGTGTCTTTGGTCCTGGTACACCTGCCTTGGCGCCAGCTGCTTTTGTGGCTAATGCTCCGGCTTTTGCCTTAGCATATGCCTCTCTTCGCAACCTTTCAGACTCGAGGTTCTTGGGTTGCTCAACATGCCCTGGCCTGCCTTGACTTGTGCCTGGTTTGGCTTTTGGTGGTGCTGCCCTAGATGCACTGGCGCTGAAGGATGCAACCGTGCCTTCCTGAATTGCGGTCAGGATAGCATCCGGGATCTCATCAACTTCTTCAGAAGCATACATGGCTCCGACCGCAGCTCCACCCTCATCTGGCGCTTCGGTAGTTGTGCTTGACAAGGAAACACTTGTAACACCAGGACGGGCAGGTCTGTGCTCAGGCAACGATTCTTCTGAGGCTGGAGGTACTGGCTCCTCAGGGACACTGCTGGCTTCTTCTGTTGTTTCAGTGACAGCTGCTGCAATGGTCACCTTGACAGTGCTGGAGGATGCTTCAGCTCCACTGCTTGGTTCACCGGTTGGTGAATTGCCTTCAGTGAACAAATGCTTGATTGCACTTGGCGCAGTCTTAGCTCTAGCACTGGTGTACCTTGCATAGTCTTGGAACGGAAGGAGGAAATGTCCAGTTGGTGCTGACGATAGCGGAAAGCTTTCACTTCCTGGGGGCAACGTTAGTTGCACCTCTCCAGGGGCACACAAATGAAGCATACCACTACTGATGTCCAGGAGAGCACGATGCTCACGAAGGGACTTCAGTCCTAGCAACGCTGGGGTTGCACTTCCTTGGATCACTGGAGCATTGTATGTCCCGACCTGCACTGTGCCGTCTGATCGCTCCATCACGGCAGGAAGCAACACATCCTGAGTGCAGGTTTGTGAACCTTTTCCTACTCCACCAACTGTTAAGGGATTTTTTCTTGAGGTAAACTCAGCTGTGTATCCCTGCTCCCTTGCCCTTTTTGCTGCCTCTTCTGCCCAGGCTTGTCCACACAGATTGCCATAACTTCCTGGGTCGATGAGCAGGCCTAGATTTCCATCTGCCAACCGAACTGTAGTGGACAGATACGATGGCACTTCTTCCTTGGCAGACTCATTGTGGGCAGGCACTGGCCACCATGGAAACGAACTTTCAACTCCTTCTGGTGTTTGCCATTCACCATCAAATTCGGATCCACGTTCAGAGGGCACTGGAGTTGTCACAGCTGGGTCTGCAGCGGCAGACTAACTTTCACTGGGCAATGGCAATTCTTCTGGAGTTTGCTGTGATGCTTCAGTCAGGTTCGGAAACTGCCAGGAGTGATCAACCTCTGTCTGGACACGACAGTTAGGACACTCAAAACTGGTCTCTCCCGCATGCTGAATCAGCTCACCTATGCACAAATTGTGGAACACATGGCGGCACCGTGTCCTACACACGTGGTCATTCGGTGCAAAAGCTGTTTGACAAATTGCGCATGTATCTTGGTACAAGAAGCATCGTGGGCCGACTCAGCCACCAGGAAGGTTTCGTTGTTGACACCCAAGATCTCCGTGGTATGTCCAACCAGCAAGCAGATGAATACCTCTTTGGACGATACGAAGACGCCAAGCGGAGATGGAGACGTTTCACAGGAAAGCCAGTCCGTCGCCTACGGACAGTGTTTCGTCGCACCTTAATCTCGGTGAAGCCTTAGAGCAGAGTTCCTACTTCAAGGGCAAAGGCAAAGGTGGCCGTTCGTCAGGCAAAGGTTTTGGTAGAAGGATTAATCCTAAGGGCAGAGATGGAGAAGTGTTAAAATGCAGTGTGTGCAACTCCATCTACCACCTTCGTGCACGTTGCCCCCAAGGTGCCCAAAGCAGCGCACCAGCTGCAGCCTCAGCACCAGCAAGTAGTAGCCACAACCCAGCTGGCCAGATAGGCAGTGCATCACGTTCAATGTATGCTGAGACAGGTTTGCATTTTGTTGAGCATTTCATGACTACCAGTGAGGCATCATGGACTAATGTAAACCCAGAGCAAGCTGCAGAAACCCCAGCTGAAACACCTCGGTCCCGAGCAGTTGAACCTGAGGTACATCCAATGACTCCCACTGTAGACCATGTCTTCGAGCAAGATCCTTGGATGCGCTGGCATCAACAACAGCAGCAGCGGTCTGAAGCTCAGTTGCCTGAGTTCCCGCTGCCTAGTCCTGGATCAACCATCGGTCCCAATTTCAGCATGCCTGCACCAAGCACGAGCATTGCAAGCCCATGCATGTTCATGCCTATGCCTCGGCCCTCGGCTCAAGCAGCACCACCTCCTGCTGTCCGCCAGCCTGACTGGAACTGGCCAGGCTTGAGCTTTCAGGCACCCGCCGCACCATCGGTGCAACGTGCAGCAGTGCCCATGTCGACGTTGTCAACCCCGCAGTGGTTTGCATCGGCACCAGCAGCACAATCGTATGAGCCGTGTCCTCCTGTGATGTCAATGGCCCCGCCTTCCACGGGCAGTGTTCCAGCACCTTCTGCTGGACCATCAAGTGAGTTGCAATCATCGATAGCTGGCCTATTCTCACAAGTAAATCAGTTGAGAAGTGCAGTGCCTGCCACTAGACAGGAGGTACAGCCATCCGCACCTCCTGTGTCGGATGGAGCTGCCAGTGCCACAACCAACACAAGGTTCCTCAGCGACACCGGTGGCGAATGCCCAGTCAGTGGAACCTTCACCCCATCCAGTATGGTCTTCAGGCATACCTTCCGGTGCTGGGGGGTTCTCTACTGACGGATATGCATTTTCATTGGCCCAATGGTGCTGTTGGGTCTGTCTGTTGAGGGTACTGGCTATGTTCAACTGAAACCTTTCAACGATATGACCCATGCGACGAAGATGGTGAGTCAGCTGGATGAACTCATCATCGGTGTTTGGCAATCGCAAACCAAAGGGCTGCGTGAGTGCTTGAAATTGCTCGGGTGACACACCCACGGCTTTGAGCAGCATCAGGGATGCTGTCTCAATGGACACTGCTCCACCTCCTTCAAGCCTAGCTCTTTGACGCACGATCTCAAATCGGCTGATGAGAGCATCGACGCTTTCATTGCCACGACGGGAGAAACCTAAAAGGTCCTGCGTGGCTCTAAGGCGTAATTCATCATCTAAAGGTGCAAATCTCTGCGCCAAACCATGGAGGAGGTATGTGATGGGATCTACCTGTTGTCCATTCACAATACCACCAGCGTACACTTCATTTGGGGTCATGGCTCGGGCAACATCTCTGGCTGCGCCTCCAAGTTGGCTGATGATTAATGCACATTGTTGATGTGGCTGAAGGTCGGAGGATATGGTCCACAACATGAGGTCCTGAGTCCAAGACCTGAAAGACACATTGCTTGCCGGTTCCCAACGAGGTGGAAGGCGTGATGATTGGGTCGGTGCACCTGGCTGCCACATGTGGCAGATTGCCAAAGCTGGCAAAAAGAAGGCTAGCATTGCGATGCTGTTGAATTGCCCTCCCAGGCGATCAAAAACACTTCGTGAGGAAACAGGCACTGCATGGTCATGGTTGCTGTGGGTGGGAGTTGAAGGGATGCTTGTTGCTTTGGGATGGTTGTTAAGTTGGAGGATTGGAAAGCTATATGACAAACGAATCACAGGTGTCGCCAATGGAGCTATCTCAGAATGGCCACCGTCCCGACTAAGTCGGCGGGTCACACTCCATAAGGGAGCTGTACCTAGGGTATCATTGGCAACATCCGTAACACGAGTGCTTGCAACGGCAGACGCAACTTGGGAGGCGTCCACTGCGGGGACTCCATCACCAAGGGCTGACACTGTGTGGGAGATGCCATCTGCGGATGCACCATCACCATTTGCAAACACACCTTGGGGCTTGCTACCTGGAGCACGGGCACCAAGGGAAAAGGGGTGAACGACTGTGGAAGCGATAGTTGGTGAATTGGTAGTTGCGGTAGAGGATTGCGGTTGGCGGATATCCATGGAGGGGACATCAACGCCTGCCAAGGCAACACTGCTCTGGGAAGAACTCACGGAGGTGGTTCCATCACCAGAGGAAGGCCAGGAGATGCCCATGGAAGGGACACCATCACAGGCAGCGGTGAAGGACCCTTGGGTCACCAGGGATGGGGAGATAGCGCAGGGTAGCGAAGACATGGCATGGCACTGTGGCTAAGACGAGGAGTAGCCACAGTGGGGACATGCGGTAGAATGAGCGGAGGGAACCCAGGACGGAACCCGAGCTCCGCTACCAGCTCGAGACAAGCTTAGGGGGCGCAAACCTAGCTTATCCCAACAAGAACCCCGGGGCAGCAGCTAACCTTTTACACTCAAAGAAAGCTACGTAAAGAAACTCTGGGCCAGCCCGGCTGCGGATATATATATGCTATACAACTGTCCAACTGCATACCGAGTCGGCTGGTTTTGCGGTGAGCTTCAACTTGTGTGAATGCTCAGGTACACTAACGGTCCTACGAGTTCGCAGCCTCTTCTCCAGTCGCTGTACACCTGTAGATCGGGAACTCGATTTGCATCTTGCCACTCATCAGGATGATCAAAGCACTTCTGTCGATTGAACCTTTAGTCAAAGCATCTGCCAGCATGGATCTGGTATCGACCCACCATAGCTCATTCAGCGTTCCCCTAGCCAGGTGCTCACGTACCCAACGTACATGCACCATCAGTGGTGCTTCAGCTGGTACTTTCAGCACTGGTGCGGCCACTGCTGCGGTCACTGATCTGGCATCAAGGATCGCATGTAGTTGCACGGGCGATGCTTGCTCTCCTTCAAGGATACGACGTGCTATTTTCACATCCATGGCACCAAACTTCAGTTCATGAAGCGCAAGTCTTGTGAGCAGACCTGCATCTATTGAGTCGGTGCCTGCAAACAATTCACTGCTGAAGGTTGATCTGGTCACATGTCGTTGACCTTTAGAACAATACTCCAACAAATGAACTGTCACTTCTTTGGTGGATTGACGGATATCACTGGCATGCATACGAAGCGACACCATGCCACGCACAGACAAACCATCTTCTGCACGGGCTTGGAATCCAGAATCGGAAAACTGGACCAATGCATCAGGATAGGCCATTTTGGCATACTTTAGACCTCGCGGATTCTTCTTTAGCCATCTCACAATCAAGTTCAGTCTCTTGACATGGATGACCTTGGCCTTATGGCATTCACGTTGTAAGGCTGTTACATACACAGCGGCATCAATGCGGGTCAACATTGCATAAGCTACTGTCATCAGAAGACTCAGGAACTGTCTCCTGAGTGACTCGGATAACATCTCTTCTGATGGCTGCTTTGGTACTTCCATTTCTTTGATGGCTGCAATGAACTTGGTTTGATCCAAGACAACTTCACCATCTTGCTGGTCGTGCTTAACCCCACAAAACGTGAAAGTATTCCATTCCAAGCTTAGCTCTCCGAACTCTTTTGCAAGATGTGCTACGACTGCTTCAATGTCTTCTCTGCTTCCTGCTAGCTTAAGATCATCAACATGTTTAAGTAGCAACATCCTTGGAGTTCCATCTTCATTAGGTAATATTTCAAGCTCGGTATCAAGGAAGCTCGACCTGAATCCATACTTTTCTGTGCTGCCACGAAGCTTTAGGCTAAAAGCTCTTGGCGCATCTCTACACCCTGTTCCAGGTTTAAGGCAACTAAGACACTCCGTTCTGGGATCGAAGGTCTCATATCCATTAAGCATTCTAAGGCAGGGAATGGAGTCTGGGCCTAACACAAATGCAACACTGCGTTCAGGCTGTGATGTCATTGACGCCAGCTCCGAATATGTCACACCTTGCAAGAATGCTTTAGGTACATCTGTTGATGCCAATTGCCATCCCCTGAGAACAGTCTCTGACACAAGCAATCTTTGGGACAGCCTGGATGCTGTCGCACTGTAGTTGCTCAGATGGTCTGCACCATGCTCTTTGAAACCACGCAAGCACAAACGAGCTCTGATTATGCGTGTTTCACCCTTAAACTTCCACTTAAGAACCCACTTTGCATCTATGATGCATGGACACTTGGATTTGGCTTTTCTTTCAAAACATTGGAGTTTCTGCCAAGTGCGAAGCTCATCAATCATGGCTTGCATCACTTCTGCTGCATGCTCTTGGACCTCTTCTGAACTCAGCAGATCATCGCTCCTTTCAATCACTGCTTTTCTGGTGTGCGTCTGATATATCCTCAACACAGCATGTTCTCCTTGCTGTGGAGGACGAGGAAGGTCAGGCAGACACTTCCACATGTCTGTGGCGAATTCCAATGCTACAAAATTCCCGAAGTCATCGGATTCCATTTCGGGTTCACGAAATTGCAATACTTGAAAACACTCATGCATAGTCTGGCTACTCAAACTATGTTCTGTTTCCAAAACGTGCGAGACATACGACCATTCAGGACACAGGTCGGTCTCATACACTTCTGGACCTGTATTGGTGGTGGTTGAGAGAAAGTTATCAACTAAGTTTGGCGGTTGCGTTGGTGATGTTTCTGATTCTATTGCAACAAGAGCCTGGGCGAACAATTGGGCATTTTCTTCGGACGGTTCAATGCCAAACATCACTTGGAGTTCTTCCCAAGTCACAAGGTTCGAATCATTTCCTTCACTTGTGCCCTCTGGGATGGTGCTCAAAGGACCGCCAATACTCATGGCTCGGCCAGTATCTTGTGCTGTTGCATTGCCACTACTGCTGTTTGACATAACATCATCTTCAGGTGGCTTGATCAGAAACTCATCTTCCTCAGTCACTTGAAGGAACTGAATGAACCTCACCTTGGTCCATTCTTGGCCAACAAGTCCAACGAAGTTCACAGAGGTCTGCTCACTGTGCTGGTACTCAATAGCCTTGGAATAGGCTTCTGTCCAAAGCAAGAGAGTGCTGGTCACAAACTCGGACTTAGCTGGTAAGTTCCTAACACCATGTCCTAGACGAACTGCTGCTGTGTTGCTGAGTTGAAACACAACAGATGCTAAACACAGTGAAGCCTCGAATGTAGCAAAGTGCTTTGTGGTGCTGGCTGTATTGGTCCACGAACCATTGATGGCTTTGACTGAACCTAGAACTAGCACAACACCTTTGGTCATGTTCTCAATGTGATGTTGAATGTGATGCTGGGCTACACCTCCAGAACTGGTTTCTGGCGACACAATGTCTACTGCATAAGCTAAGCATCTTCTTACATCTTGAATAGGGCACGTTAGCACGTTATCTGCTCTGGTTCGAATACCTATCCTACCATGTTCAAGCCTGCTGAGATCACACACAGTTGCGGGACCTCGCCAGCCTGATGCTTCCCTGTTTTCGTCTCCAATATTCAACAGTTTCTCCAACTTTAAACTCTAACTCTTGGTGTGCAACACGAGTTGGTGTGTGGAGTGCTCGCTTCATGCGTTCACGAGCTGTACCTTCCACAATTGCCTGAATAGCGATTTCACGAAGTCGATGCACGTGAGCTGTTGTTGGATCTGAAACTGAATCGTCTGGAACAGCTAAGGCTTCCGGCAGGATTGGTGGAATCCGTCCAAGCACAGCGGTGTATGGACTGCATCCATTGACTGAGGTCAAGGCATTCAAAGCGAACACGGCTTCAGCTAGTATCCTTTGGAGTGGGACGACCAAACCCTCTTCAGACAGCTGGGTCGCTATCTTATGAAGAGTGTCACGCAACACTTGGGTCCTACGGTCACAAATACGCACATGCTGACCTACGGCTGCAGTGCGCTTGGTGATTCCTTTCAGCTCAAAGTACTGCGTTGATTGATCATCATCCAAACCTAATTCTCCATCGAAAATCAACACTTCCATGGATCCAAACGTGCCGATCCACTGGTCAAGTCCTGTGAGGATGGACTGCGTGGTCTTGTCAGGAATTACCCATGCTGACGCCCATCTAACACCACGATCAACGAGATGTAAGATTACCTGCTGGGAACCATGATGACGGTAGAACACTAAATCACCTTCCACTTCAACATTGAAACCTGTTATCAACCTGTTCGATGGGATACTATCGGTTCCTGGCTTACTCCACAAGCGACAAACACGGCAAGTGTCTACAATGCCAGGGATAAGGTCTAAGGTTTCTTTGTCAATGTTGGCTGTTTTCAGCATCCTTCGCATTCTCTCAGCTGATGCGTGCCACCATCTTAGATGCAACTTCCTGAAGATACGCCTTCGGCCTGCTTCGTCAGAGTGACGGAGACCTCTAAGCGATGAACTTACATCAAAAGATGTCCAATCATCAGTGACTGGTGTTTGAGCTTCACCCTCACGGAAGGTACGTCGAACACGTGGCACGATGTCAGGGCCGCGACCTGATGACGCTGAGGCTGGCTCATCTGCTGCTGGTGGTGCAGCTGCATCTCCAACTGGTTCACCTTCTGGTGGTGGTGGTGGTTCTATTCTGTCCAGTTCTCGGTCCAACTGGTTTTCAACATTCCTTTCATCTTCAACACCTAAATCTGACCCTCTAAGACCACTGGTCGGCTCCTCCTCTGCTGGAACACGAGAGTATGGTCTTTTTCTGACACCAGTGCGTGGTGTGGATAAGGAGTATCGACAGTCTGGACCAAACGTGTGTGATGTGTGATTTCGAGGACGATGTGCAACACACCCTGGGCACTCAAACGTGTGAGGAGTGACATTTGGATGCTTACAGACGCCACGCTCTCGGCTGTGAGCGGGATCCTCTTTTGGAAGTCTCCACCGGCATCCTTTGCACTTTCTCCACAACTCACCTGACTCGTCATCAGCTGCTGGATCAGGTGGTGCTGGGTCAGTACCCACGGTTGGATATGCCGACATCTTTACTCTCTTTGCTAGCCTTTCAATCCCATGGGCTATTCTTTCACACATGTTATGGCTCCACCTTTGGGCTTTGACTGCTTGGCCACCTACTAATGACGCATGAGGGTGATCCCCTGTGCACACTAAACCTTCAAAGGGTTTGAGCAGTTCAACGGCACTGGACACGAGTTCGGTGGCTTTGCGACACAAAAGTCCATTGACATATTGTTTAACTCGACATTGATGGAACACTACTGACAGAACTTGGGGATTATTTACAACTGATGGCCATGGATCTACGCGAAACAATTCTGAGCTTTGCGGTTGCTCGCATAGGAAGTGGCGGTCATGTTTGAGTTGATGGAGGGCCACTTTGCCGCAGAAGGATGCTAGTGGTTCGGCATGTGACATGCTTTCAAGCCATCCTTGAGGGTTGATGACTCGGTTCCACCGGCCTAGCGGCCCGAAAGGTCCGCATGTAGGCCCCATCACGATCACTAAGGGACGTGCCACCTCTAAGTATGATAATACTCTGGCTTGCGTGCGGCTATCTGTCAGATCACAACCTGTTACCAACTCGAAATTGTGGCCTGCTGCCATTTGACGACGAATGCACAAATACGATGTGTGGCCACGGCCGCCACAGAGTTCCACAATTTCAACACCATACTTCTCATGCGATTTGGAGTTGAGGATGTAGAACATTTCTGTTACATCGCAGGCAATTAAAGTTCCTTGTGGTAATTCAGGTGGTTCTTCATATTCAGAACTGCACGAAATCCATTGGGTAAATCTACTCAGAAAAGCATCTAGTTCATGGTCATCTTCTTCACTACTATAACTTCAAGTTCAAACTCGGCAACATGAGCTGGAGGCTCAAGGGCTGATTCCAAAGGTGTTATATCATCACCACAGTCATCGAAATGCTGTTCGATCTGTTTCTTGCGACGAGTAGGAACATGGCCGGCTTTGGCCCTTTCCTTGGCTGCTATCTTCTGTTCCGTAGGGAAACTCACAGTTGGCTCGAGGGATTCTTGCAACTCAACTGATGGAGTATCAGGAGTCGAGACTTCGACCTCGCACATAGGGCCAAATGCCTCATCGGCAGGTTGGTATAAATTGCAATTTGGGCATTCAACGTAGGTGGAACAAAACATTGCCTTCGGCATTGCTTTGGGTTTCTCGGTTCTACGAACTGCAACCGAGTCGGCTGGTTTTGCGGGCCTGGTCCAGCGGCTTCCGCTGATTGGTCCTTTCGGGTTAGAAGACCAGGCGGCACAAATCAATCCTACGATTGCGTCCTTTTCTGCCTTCTGACGTTGATAGGATGTGCAAGTTACTTCACGTAAGGCTAAGTTATTCACATGCTCTACGGATGGGTCACAAGCACATGGGGTGTCGGTCAAAGGCCAATCACTTGCACAACGATGCACTACTGAGCTCGAGGCGCCACAGCTGCTAGCCTTGATTCCAAATGCGCACCAGTTATGGTGCGTGACCTCAAGGTCAACAAGTGAAATGAGATCTTGGAATGCCTGCATGTTCAACACTCCAGAATTGGAACTGGCTAGACAAATGGGAACATCAACTCGAGCAGCAGTGGTTAGAAGTATTCGTAGCCTTTGACATACATGAAGGAATTCTTTGACACTCTTGGCAAAAATGCGGGGTGTGTTCATGTCCACCCATAGCACGCCGAATGCTCCATTTTTCAAGGACTCGAGCACTAAGTCGAATCCACCTCGTGTCAGCTCTGCTGGCCGGACACGGCACGTGCTAAAGCCTAGTTCTTCAAAGGCTAAGGCACTTGCTATGTGCACGCTCACAACAAGTGCATGCTTGGGGCCATCAAGTTCTTCCGGAACGACAGCCCATGACCCTTGTTCTGCCGATGGGTCGGGTCCATGCCCATCGGTGGCACTTCAGTACGGATCAGCACCGCCGCCGCGGCCTCCACGACGTCTCCTGCTGCCTTTGGAGGATTGGCTGGATTTGGTACTGCATATGGGTCGTCTGACTCCTCAGATGGCTCAATTTCAACTTCGACAAATTCATCTCCTTCAGGCCTTGCCGTGGTGCCCTCACTCCTTGCGGCCTTTGCTGCGGCCTTGGCAGGAGGAGGAGTCACTGCTGGGCGTTTGGCTGGTGGTTTTGCCTTGCCTGCTTGTTCTGAAGCCACTACATTGAAAGCCGTTATAGGCCTTGTACTGCTGCTTGCTCCAGAGGCTGATGGACCTGCTTCAGTCATTGCTGCATCATCTGATCTTGGTGTTAAGACGATGGGCACATTGTGAGCTTCAACAGTCTGGGGTGTCGTCCTCCATGGCGGTAGCGACTGTTTTGCGAAACAATGACTGCACACATCGTAGTCACACAGTCGGCAGGACATAAAGTTCTTGTGTATTCCAAAGGCTGTTTCACACACACTGCAAATATATCCGCGTTCTGGTGCAACGAACTCGGCCAGTACATGGCCGTTTGGACACTTTGGTTGATTTGCAACTTTTGGTGGTGCTGCCTTCGGTGCACGGGCTCTGAAGGATACAACCGTGCCTTCCTGAATTGCGGTCAGGATAGCATCTGGGATCTCATCAGCTTCTTCAGAGGCATACATGGCACCAACCGCAGCTCCACCATCCTCTGGCGCTTCGGTAGTTGTGCTTTGACAAGGAAACACTTGCAACACCAGGACGAGTAGATCTGTGCTCAGGCAACGATTCTTCTGAGGCTGGAGGTATTGGCTCCTCAGGTACACCACTGGCTTCTTCTGTTGCTTCAGTGACAGCTGCTGCAATGGTCACCTTGACCGTACTGGAGGATGCTTCAGCTCCACTGCTCGGTTCACCAGTTGGTGAATTGCCTTCAGTGAACAAACGCTTGATTGCACTTGGCGCAG
>OMLO01004080.1_pt1 | contig 12138 bp, 8 predicted proteins | sample 1674811 | NCBI WGS metagenome assembly OMLO01 (sample SAMN06265003, study PRJEB25207) | coral metagenome | isolation source: Coral host | place: Mexico:La Bocana,Puerto Morelos, Mexico | collected 2008-11-13
GCAGCTATATCAGCAGCAGATAGGTACAGTACATTACTAGATAGCTTTATTGTGATTATGGAAGAATGTTCAAATTTTAGCACTGAATAATGACAGTTTTTAAACAACATTTGTGTTTGTGTGAAAGTTGTTGGCCATGAAACATAGTGGACGGGGTTGGACCTTTAGGGAGTACCGTAATCTCTGGACTTCAATTCCAGCGCCATAATCACTCAGCAACATGGCATCTGTGAGTGACTGAAGAAAAAGCAGAAGGCCACTGGGGGATTAGGGGAATCCATCCATTTTCAGAAAAATTTCGAAAACCAAGCAAACGTTTTGAGAGGCACTGTAAAGTGTAATATTTAAGATGGCTGGCTCCCAAATTAGTTACCATACACTAGTTTTCTTTTCTTAAAACTTGTATAAAGGGAAATTTTTCATCTATTTTAATAAGACAACAAAGTTTTTTAAAACATGCTTGGCTGACAATAATGTTTGAGTCAACTTCTAAAAAGTGATGTAAAAATGTGTTAGGGGGTAGAGAATGGGCATTTTTATTAGCAAAGTTGCAAAGAGTTAAATATTAAATAAATAATATTTAATAAACACTTCATTGGACTAGGTTGTTTGGTCCATGTTGGAAAAATATTGCCAGTTTCTTACAGGTCACAAAAGTTATGGACAAAGCCAAAGAAAAGAAAAGATCAAAAAGCTCCTAAAAACAAACTCCTATTTTCCACTATGGACCCCACACTAGTTGAATCTCATCTACACAAATGTGTCAGTACCTTGTCCTACTAAGAAACACACAAAGGCAAACTGCAGTTCACCAAGAATTTCCTTCCTGTCTTGGATGAAAGAAGCACAAAGGGGATAAGTAAGTGGTTAATAGAGTGCTTTGCATAATATCCAAGTCTTTGATATTATACATGCCAGCTAAGCTGTTATATCAGCTACTTGTGAGGCTGAGTAAAATTGAAACGATGTAATCACTAGATACTTGCAAAGTCTGATTTCAAGAAATCTAAAAATCTTTGGAATCATGCACTTGCTTTCTGTGAGCAATAGTCTGCTTGGTTGCGCCTCATTGACTATCGGCTAAACACAAAACATGCACTCATTTGCTAGTGTTTGATTGCATACAAGTCTTAGTTTTTTGTTCATGACTAGTCAATGAAACAGAGCAATAATTTTGGGAAACTAAAAATTTTACAACTGAACTCAGAAGTTCAACCTATAGTTACCAAAACTGGAAAAGACCCACTCAGTTCTCCTTATTGTGTTATGTATAAGATTCAGAGTCTTGAGTGTAAAACACAGACTGTGACCTGCAGACTGCACCCTAGGGGGTCTATGGACACCCTCCCTCCCACCAAGAAAATTTTTAAATCTACAATGTAAAAACTATGAAACGCTACTTTTAGCATTCAGATTTAAATATTGATCTATCAATGGCAAAATTTTATTGACTTTCTTATGTGCTGTATAGTGGGCCTCAATCTCCTGTCTTGTCTGTCAAATCAGTCAATCAGTTATAATAAACAACAAAGTAATCATATGGTTGAATAAACAATAACAAAGTTTGACAACATATAAAGTGATAACTTGTGTGTATTGGCCGAATATTTCACCCACTGCCAAGTATGAGTTTTTGAAACCAAAAGAAAAAAGATCATTCCATTTCTTGTGATTGTTTTGCTGTCATGGTTGGCTGGCCACTTATCTAGAACTGCAAGATGGCTACAAAGACATGGTAATGCAAAGGGTACAAAGCAGAGCGGATGCTAAAGTACTCTTTTTAAAAAGCCTACTTGCTATTGCATAAAAAAAAAATGATTCCTGCCAGATTGATAAGATGCAATGTAAGGCTTGTTTGTCAAAAGCTGATTGTTTATAAATAATCAGAGTAACTGAAGATATGTAATCAAGAAGGTGACTGAATCCTGATGTTAACCGGCTTGTTTTAAAAATATTGGGTCTGCAGTCTTCAAGTTACCATCAGTCTGCATTTTACACCCAGTCCACAGTCAGCAGTCCAAAGTTCGCATTTTTCACTCACTGGTACAAGACTCAGCTCACCTTTCATGTTGTTTATTAAGTGGCTCAGTGCATAGCTACTGTCCATGCTGTACTTGCTGATTTCCAGAGGTGATGCACCATCGGGATATCTCTGCTTTGGGATCTCAGAGAATCTGATCAGAGTTTCCTGATTCTGTGCAAGTGAAGAAATGGTGTCCACGGATGTTGAAGTCTTACTCCTTGCATGCAAAGGTTGTTGAGCTAGCTCCATAACAGAAGATATTTTTTTGCACACAGGCTGAACTCTCTCTAGTAAATCTTTAGTTATGTGGTTAGTCAGAGAGACCCATTTTTTGAAGTGTTCATATGGATAAGGACCAAGGAAGGTGTCCATCTCTTGTAAACCTTAAAAAAAACTCCGAAGCAGTTAGTACAAATATATTGTGTTCAACTTTTAACTTTCTAACATGAATGTCCTTTTCTTGCATAGTTACAACAACTGCTTGCTCCCACCGCTCGTACAAGAACTAGTCGAGCCGGGGGCAAGAATTTAAAAAGGAAAGAATAAAATAAAGTGAAAGTAAAGGAGGATTGGGTCATACATGTATTAGGTCAGCAAGATATCACAGGACAGGTAGACAATAATAATAACAATAATGATAATAAAAATCCTGGTAATAATAATAACTTATATAATTTGTGCAGATGTTGACTTAATATTTTCATGTGACAATGAAGTTTTAGAAAATATATAACTACTTCTAGACCCTTAATATTACTTATATGTAAAACTCTTATAAACATCTCAAACACAAGTTCTTGTTAAAATTAACAACAAATATGATACGTACTGACCTCATAAAACTATAAAATAATAGAAAAAACTAGTTAATTTAGAACTGCCTTCTGATGTGTTTTAAGAGATGTTTTATAACTATAAATTTACAGGAAGATATTTCTAATAGAAAAGAGATTATTCCATAATTTTTGGGACAGCCAAATAAAAGGATCAGTCACCCAAAGTACTAAGAGATTGCATGTTGGAAAGTACATCATTATTTGATCTTTGTCTTTAACAGATATAAGTTTGATCGTGCGATGAGTGAATCTTTCATGCTGCCAGGGAAGGTATTTGACAGTTTGTTTACATGTGTTTTGAGTTTCACTCTTTCTAGCAAGATACCTTTTGAGATACGCCCAAGAGAGTTTGGCAGATTTTGGCAAATCCATTGCATGGATAAGATTTGCCACAAACTTGCTATTTTCGAGACGTTTGCAACAGCTGTCCTGCAAACTGTAGCTGAGAGATGTTTTTCATCACACACTCACTTTCTTTGCATCAGCAGCTGAAACTAACGGTGCATGCAACAGCCAAAAAGGCCATTTTAACAGACATCTGGGATCAAACATTCAAGGTGAATCATCGTCCACCTTTCTTTAAGTTTCCTTTGGTCAACGTGGGTTCTGTTGAATTAATAAATTAGTGATTTCTAATCTAGTTTTTGGTCTGCCACGAGTAGTCCCTATTAACCGAGCCTAAATGTCCCACCATCCAAGTGCCCACTCAACGTACCGAGGCAAGATGACTCTCTCACCCGAGCTGTCTTGCCTCACTGCGACGGGTTCACAATCCTCCAGTAGACATTTGATTGAATTTTTCAAAGAAGTAATTGAGAACTTAGTTTTATCACATGCACTTGCTCAAATTAACAATTATAAGAAAGGTTATCGAAACCCTCTCCTTTACCATCCAATGTTTCAACAAGTACGGTTTGGGTTAAAGAAGAAAGGAAAAAAGAACCCAAGTAAGGAGGAGTGACTATTGATACCTTGTCTGTATCTATCTTTTTCTTCTTCATTAACGTCTACCTCAACAACGTCTTCATTTGTTTGATCCCATCTCATCACAAAGACATCTTGACGCTTGGAGAATAAGAACAAGCCTGTTCTAGGGGCGCCTTGACCTCCTCTGTTTACGGCACTATAGTATATGAAATGAAGTCCAATAGGTATCATTTTTATTCCCTTAAAGCGAGGACCAATGTTGAACGAGAAGTAATCAATGCCAAATTCTGTGCCTTCGGGAACGTCCGAAACTATCAAAGTCGCTCCTTCGTTGTGCAGGCGCTTGGCCACTTCAGGATCCATTACAGCCATTATAAATGGATTTACAGATGCGTACAATGATGAAATACAAGTTTAAAGCTCGATACTAGGAGTGTTTTATCAGCAACAACCAAAGCAGAAACGTACGCAAAACGTTCGCCATGTTGACCGAGAAGAAATCTGGGCTCTAGTGCCAGACCCTGGGGCGAATATGCCTTGGAAGGCCTTGGAGTCTCTCGCTACAAAGTAAGACCGCTATGGTGTTGTCCCCCCCCCCACTGGCAAAATTAAAAAATTAATATCGTCCTCGAGCTTAAGCAATGAGGCATATAAATTAAGTGTCAAAGGAATCACTTAAACACGTAATAAAATTCAGAGCCAGGATAGCTGACTGAGAAAATTTGGGATAAGTCATATATTTTGCCTCTCTACTACACGAAAGAAACTAAACTTTATACTTTCCAATTTAAGCTTCTTCACAGGAAAATTGCAACAAATGATTATCCCTATAAAACGGGTTTCTCTTTGACAGACATATGTACTTTCTGTGAACAAAACACGGAAACCTTGATCCATCTCTTTTGGGACTGTGAATTCGTTCAAACCTTTTGGCAAAACATCCAACATTGATTGATAAAACATCAGATAATACCACTGGACTATTTTTTGACCCTAACAATCTGCCTGGGACTATTTGATAGTACAGAGGATATACACCACAGATATCACGTTTATTCATCGAAAGTAAAGAGAACTCTCCCGAATTTTCAAGTACTTTCACAAACTATCCTTCAGTGCCAAGAAATCGAAAACTGTTATTATAATACACATCGAAATGGAATGTATTCGAATTAACTGTGACTTCAATCCACCATTTTTCCTAGCAGCTCCCATTTTGTTATTCTAATTTTTCTCTTTTTAATTCTAAAATCTTACATCAGGACTGGCTGCCTTCTTCTAGCCAAACTACGTGACACTTGTGCTTGAAAGGCTTTGCTTTTGTCTTCCTCTTCATTTGCCATATGTTTGATGTTTACTTGCGATGTGCAGTCTTGTCGACAGAGTCATTCTCCTTTTTTTCTCGTCGAAGCTCGCAAATATTTTTTTTATGGTGCATAGATTTCGATTATAAGTTCTCCCTCGTGGGATCTTCGTTCGCTGGACCACGTGAATCTAACACTCGTGGCCACGCTTCGGATCCATTTCCCGTTTTCCCTCCGGTCCCTGAGAGCGCGGGAAACTCAACATAATGTATGCGTTCCAAAGCGAGATGAAACATGCATGCACCAGAATATTAAGAAACTAGCGCTAAGGGAATTAAGGGACAATCAGTGGTTTCTGAAGCAATTCTTTGCCTGTTATGTAAATGATGCAAAATAAAATGCGCTGATTTGTTACTTTACAAAAATTATTATTAATTCCTTGCTATGTGAGAAAAAATCACACATTTGATAATAAATTTAAATTAACGACACCGTTCTCTATGCGCACCTTAGCCAAATTGTGTTTTCAAATTTCTCAACCGACGTTTACTTCAGGTTGAGCTGTTTCCACTTTACATTAGGTTTGCTGACTTTTACCAATGCCAGCGAAGCTTTAAAAGGATGCAGCGAGTTTTCTTGAATCATTTAGCAAGATCGCTATTTCACGTGAACAAGTTTCTTGAAGCCACTAGACTGATTGGTCGCTTGGCAAGATGGCAATGTTCTTTCCAGCGGTTTGGTTCAAGCATTGCTGGGCTCTGTGGTCCTCAGAAATGTCCTGTATTAGTGGCAACCGACAAACAGGATAAACGCTGCTAAACTATGTACGGTCCGCCTGAATTCCTTCTTCACCGGGAGATACATCTAGATACAGTCGCCATGTTGAAGTACGCGGAGGCAGATAAGAGAGGCAGGGCAATTGAAAAAGCCTTCTTAGAGGTAGGTAAGAGTTTTCTTATTCTGTAGAATTCAGCAAATAGATTGAACTTTATACCTAGTACCAATTCCGGACATTTTACTGGTCATATGATATTTTCAAACCAAGTTACTCTCTGTGAGTTAAAAAAGAAAGGTTTCCCCAAAAACAAGATGCTTAGTGATTTTCCCGAAAAAAACGTCAGCCCCAGTACCGTGGAACAGTGATCTGAAAATTGTACTTGAAAATGCCCGAGTCAAAAAATCGATTGAATGGAAAGCAGTTTCTTTATCCGAGGAGATTTCTCTCGCACATTTATACTTACACTCTTCAGTCATAAATAATTTTAATTTTTTCACTAAATCTTTTTGTGATAATTAAGACACGAAGACGCCAAAGACAACATGTAACTATAAAACGTTTAAACATAGTTTTACTTTGTGAATTATGAATCTAAGAACGTATTTTTCTCTACACTTATCCTTGAAGCGCTGATTATCGTGCAAGACGAACATCACCTGCACATCGGTGTCGCAAAAGTCTACTGATCATAAGCCTGGTTCAGTTGTGGCTCATAAGGACCATGCTATGGAAAAACTGGAGTGATTCCTGGCCGGGAAATGACTTGAAGAGATGAATGCAAGGAAACAGAAAATTTGGGAAAACCTTTAAGTTGGATTGCAAATGGAAAAGTCTTTCCTGTGAACAATTCTGGTAACGATGGGGCAAGTAAATAAAGACATAGGTAGCGACGTGTAGCTGAGAAAAATCCGAAATCAGCGCTAAAACGAGCAAATAAAACGTTCAGTTTGAAATTGGAACGGATAGCAGACGGCAATCACGCATTCCTAAGCTGGGTGGAGAGTCTCGTGCGCTCCACTTAGTGCTTGTTTTACTTTCACGTCCAAAGGTATGGTTGTAGTCAAGAAGTGGACTAGGTGGTCTGTGCCGCGCAAGTTAGAAACCTGTCCTATTGGACACAGCACGCAGGTATCATGAGTACCATGCGATAATCCACCGGAGACATGAGTCTGGATGGAGTGTCGTAATATGGTGGCTGATTTCTGATTGGGCCTGTACTCCCCGTCAGCGCTTCTGGCTCACATGGATCCCCGAGGGCTGTGTCTGTATTCAAGCTGGGGTTGCAGGTTGTCCGTTTTTTTTTTCTGCAGTCAAAATCTAAAGGAATGAATTCGAATAAAAACTTGATCTGGATTTTCCGAGACCTAGTTGTATTAGTCAATAACTTGGTGAAAGGATAATGCCATTGAAGACACGAATGCTCCTCAGGCCTGAACAGGATTCCTTTTTGGCGTCCGCAATTCAAATATTTGATCTTTCCTGTATTCATTTGCAATAATACCATCGGCTATTGAATTGTTATTTTTTGTTATACCTATAGAAGCACTCACGAGGTCAGGAGTAGTTTGTATTTGTAAGGCTATAGTTAGGTTACTAATTGTTTTTTCTGTTGTTTCTAAACAGTTTATTGACTTGTTATGAGTTACATAAGATAGAAAAACGTTGCTTGCTGCCATCCTCAAGATGTTCTCTACGACGAAGCCCACGCGATTTCTCGGCCTCAACTAACCAGCCCTCTTGGCCATACGCTAAGTCAATAACCTAGAGGGAATATCTAATTATGTGTGGTCCTGTAGGACTTTGTAAGGTCATGTTTTGAATAGCAAAGTACTTTAAAGTTATTTTCTGGAATTAACCACCCTTAAAATTTGGTAATATATAGTTATGAGCTTGTGTTGCTATTAGGAAGATGTAGCACTTTCAGTAGGCGGCTATATCATCTCAGTTGTATGGAAATGTATTGTTATGTAGTGGTATATAGGCCTATGTGTGGCTAGAACTGGAAATGACGACAAGAACTCACTCATCATTCGTTATTTACTCGTCCGATCTTTTGTGACCTTCGGAAAACTTCGGACATCTTTGGTAACCTTTGAGAAAAATAGAACGTTGTCGAACATCTTCGGTCATGCATCCGACTAACTCGGAAAATATCGAGCACTGACGAAGAAGTCAACCTTCGGAAATCCGCCTAGTTTGGCAAAAAGAGCATCCTCGATAATCTTTGATCGCTTCTGGAAAGATCGAACATGGTTGAACATCTTCAGAAATCCGACTATAATTCGGCAAATAGAACATCTTCGATAACCTTTAGTAAAATCGTACTTTTTCGATCATCTTCGGTAATCCGACTATTCGGCAAGTCGAGCTCTATCGAAGCAGACAATCTTCAACTCGGAAATCCGACTAATTCGGCGAATAGAACATCTTCGGTAACCATTCGTAAAATCGCATCTTTTCGAACATATCTTCGGTAATCCGACTATTTTGCCAAGTCGAGTACTGGGCCGAGTATTGTCAAAGAAGACAATCTTCGCAAATCCGACAAATAGAACATGTTCGGTAACCTTTATTTATTTATTTATTTACTTTCGGTAACCTCTGGGAAAATTATTGGTCATCGAAAATTATCGGTAATTCCACTATTTCGGCACACTGTCTGTCGGTTTCGGGTGGTATAAATTTAAATGACTCGTGGAATATAATTATTCCGTCACTGTTCCGTCGTTTTGTTACTTTCCAGTAGCAAACTTCGTACATTATCCATGCCATCTGGAGCCCAAAAAAACTCAACCCAAGCAAAAAACTGGTAGAGCTGTAGCCATTCTTGCTCCCTCCCCCACCAACCCCCCACCCCGCCCATGAGGTCTCTGATTTCATTTGTGGTTTGTACAGATCTTTCAGTAGTCTTGAGCTGACTGTACGAGAGGATGACCAGCAGTTTCCTTCTCAAATTCAAGATGGCGGACGGTGAGTACTGTTGTCGTGCAACCAAGGATTTAAGAATTGCTGTTTGCACAAAGGGTGTATTTATTCTCTTTTCTTTAAACCTCGGCCGAAGTTTAAGTCCTTTTATGTCATAAAGCTTTATCAGACGATTTTCTATGTTTTGGATTGGTCTAGTTTTCGTGTTTACCTTTTTGAAAGAATTATGATTCAGAATATTCACTACCCCCCAGCACCCGCTACCCCAGAGTAACCCTGTTGAAAATCTTTTATTTGCCACTGGCAACAGAGAAGTGCCTTCAAGAATATATTATTAAAACAGTACTACCTTCATCGCAATAAATGGCTAATCTTTGTGTTGAATCTCTTTATCATCCAGGTTGGCATCCTGGATGTTGACTTATGTGGACCAAGTATTCCAAGGATGATAGAAGAAAGTGTAAAGTTTGATACACCAGTGTTTTGCTGGGTAAGTCATAACATAAAGGATCATTTTCTTGAGCCATTCTGTGGGACATAGCATACTGTACTTAGTCTAGTTTTACTTTTGAAAACCAACCCATATTGAAGCGAATAGCAAATGAATTGTCAGCAGTAAATTTTGATTGTTTACACTGTATCTATTATCTTTGTCCAAGTGAACTGAGGTCACTTGCAACTGACACAGATAAATGCATCCAATCCGTATGCCTCGAATTTTGTTTCTTCAGGTTTCTTGTGACACAATTTTATTCAACAGGAAATTTAACACTTGACAATTTTAACTGAATTACTAATATAATTACAATCGCTCACAACAGGGATGAGGTGACGAGGGTGGAAGTGAATCAGAGAAATCGTATGACGAGATCTCCGATTGTGATAGCATCACCGATGCGGTTAGTAGTCTACGTTCTTCTGAGTGTGATATGAGAAAATAAAAACATCTATGGAAGGAAAAACCATCTAAAATAATTCTGAAAATGACCGCATACCTTCCTCTTATTTACCAAGTGAGGCAACCATACAGTCAATTGTAGTGACGCAAGGCAAAGGGCAAAAAACAGGTTCCGTAACTTTGGGGCACTAAATAAGGTAGCTGACAAGTTAAGACGATGTCTGCTAAAAAGACTCTTTTATATCAGCTCAAACTTCATTAGGCATATAATAAGGTTTGTTCCTTAAAACTCTCCGTAGGGTGAAATTTCTTCAGATGAGATCTTGGTCGTCAAACCTGTGAAAAGTAGAGACAAACAAAAAGGACCACTTCAGGAGAGGAAAACAAAGAGAAGTCGATTCACTAGCAGCTCTTACGTGAGTCAACTGCTATTGGGGAAGCCACATTGCAGGAATACATGTCTAACGACTGCGAGGAGGTCGAAGAGTGGGAGAAGACGGAGGAAGAGCAGAGGGTGCTCATCATAGACTACCTCTACTTTAATAGGAATACTAAAGATAGTGGAAGCCGAAGCGTCGCAAGGATGGTAAACATCTACGATATAGCCAGTTCCGTAACATGTGGAAGGCCAATTTTTAAGATGTTGTAATACCAAAGGTATGCTTCAATTTGTATTATTAGATGATAAAAAGGATTAGCAAAAAACAAGTGGCTACGCCGAGATTAAGGTACATTACTCTTTGGCAGAAGTTAGATTTTCGCCGGTCTAAGGTCAAAAAATTTAAGAATTCAATTTCGGAGCTTGATGAGTCCAGCGTGAGATTTCTGGACGTAGACCCCAAGTACAGCAATAATGAAGTTCTCGCGGTCATTGTTCATTGTCATTGTCAATTGCAAATATAACAGGAAAGGTATGAATATATGTAATCAGTAGTGAACTTCCTTAGCTACAAGAAACCAATGAGAGGTTCTGTGTCACTTGTGTTTTTCTAACTTAAGGTAAATCGCTTCACAAAGTGTGGTGTATGCACCATGATGAAGGAGCACATTCATAAGCTGAAAGGAAAGGCCCGTAGGATGACGTGGATAGAGAAAAAAACATTCATCTCCTACAGCAAGTGTAAGTGACTGGTTTACTACAATGAGTGGTTTACTATTCGACAATAAATTGTGAGCCATGGCGCCTTTTGTCAGTTTTGGCACGTGTTGTTCAATGAATTCACTTAGATCTACCTCATTAAAGTATACAGTCATCGATTTTGGAATGTACAATATTTACACTTCTATCCTCACATGGTTTGGCCTTTTCCGTTTAGGAGACGCCAGAAAAAGTGCCTGTTTTCTTTATTGTAATTATGGAGGTGCGGTATTCAAGTAATAATAATAATCTAATAATGACAATGATGATGATGATACTAATGATAACAATAACGATGATGACGATGATAATGATAATAATCATCTTTCACGAGGTTATTAACTTCCTTCACTTAAGAAGAGCATATCAGCTTCCCACCCACCTAGCACAAATAAACCTATGATGTTTCAGAAAGCTAATAAACTGATTTACATTTCATGATAGACGGGAAAGACAAAAGTATTACAAACATCAAGACAAAGCAAGAAAGATGCCTGACAGATACATGTCCCTTTTCACCGACGGGATGGATTCATCCAAAACCAACATCCCACATTTCAAGGTGAAGTCGAAGATAAGTTTGTTTTGACACCGACTTCGATGAAAGGCCACAAGGTTCAGATTATAAGGAACCAGGGCCATTAGTACTTTGAAAGTACCAGGCAGAGTGATATTATGTTTTGTGGTGTAAATGAATTGTTAGGAATATTCTTTGTGATAGAAATTAACAAACTCTGTCTTACGTCAACAGCTGGAAGGGGAACACTTAGAATTCATGAAAACCCATGTAACCTGTGTTTTGTCTCATGGCCATAATTTGGCTTGGATGTTCATCGATTTACTGAGATAGCCTGCTGACGCCAATCCTACCATAAATGTCCTGTTGACTCTGGTTAGAGATATCATTGATCAGGTATGTTACATCATTATTTTTGAGTGGATCATGTTATTTCTCAACAAGTATGAATGCAGAAATTAGAACTTAAGGACATTAACAAGATCCATTTTTTCATATTTCTTTCTTGGAGGTTGGGAGTCTCCCTGCGGTGTTGTACTGGCAAATGGACAATTCCTTCCAAGACTGCAAAAACATATATATTCTGGGATTCTGTGCCTTCTTAGTCATGGCAGGGGTTTTTAAAAAGGTGAGGAAATGTATCTTCAGAACCCCGACATTACTTAGTCCAACACGTATGAAATCGTCAGATGAAGTACAAATTTTCAATCACCAGTCAGGGTTTTCAATTTGTAAAAAAGTAGCAGGAGGAAAATCTTAAGTAGCCGGAGCATAAGTGCGGCGCGCTAGCGA
>OMLO01004081.1_pt1 | contig 12137 bp, 8 predicted proteins | sample 1674811 | NCBI WGS metagenome assembly OMLO01 (sample SAMN06265003, study PRJEB25207) | coral metagenome | isolation source: Coral host | place: Mexico:La Bocana,Puerto Morelos, Mexico | collected 2008-11-13
TGTGGTTCTTAACATATTTCCCAACCTTGTAGGTGTCCTGTCCAGTTTATTCCCAAGTCCTTGAGATCTGAGTGGTGTACCAAACTGTTGAGGGTAGTGCTTTGGTGATGAAAGTGACCCTGTGTGAGCAGAACTTCCCTTATATGACCCCAATGATGAGCCTATGGGTCCTCCTCGTAAGAAAGGCTGGAAAAACAATGAAATGACCATCAAATACTGCATTACCATTACAAACTTGCCACACGGTTTATAACCTAAGTTTTGAAATGAAATTTTGGATATACTGGTATATAAATTTACTCACAAAACCCTGTCCCTTAACTTATTACATTTTTGGACAGTGCTTATTCAAGGACTGTGCGTATTTGGGTAGCAAATCAATTTTCTAAGAAAATACAACTACTCTTTAACCAAAGCATAAAAAATCAAACACAGTTTAAAATATTGATCAATGTCACACTATCTTTCTCGGCCACCAACTCTGGATAAAAGACAATTAAATCTCCCTATAGGGTTTCCTTAGTGATGGGCCGGGTATACTGCAATCGCTCCAGAACTTTGATTTCGAGAACTATTCTAATGGTAACAGACATTGGGATTTCAAATAATCTGAATGAGAGAACCTGCACTCTAACAAACTTAAGCTTATGAAGTCTTCAACAATGGCGCCAGTTTTAAATTAAATTTACCACAGATTAAATAATAAGTTAGATAAATGAAAATAACTCCTTTTCAAACTAGTTTTATATCCACCAAGTAAAATGGAAAACTAAGACATCAATCAAAAAATTACATCAACCAGAGAAAAAAATTTAACATACCGAAGCAGCCGGTGAATTGCCGCCAAGAAGATACTGCGGTAGATATCCCGGTGAAGATGGAGAACTCATGTGACTTTCATGTACTAAATAAGCAAGGAAGCAAATTTATATCAACAACGCGTATCTTTAACATCACATAAAGAAATCTAGAGGTTCCTTACCCTGATCCATACCAACTAGAAGCGGAACGTGGTTCAATTCGGTTTAATGTATTCCTTCCGATCGTCTGAAAGTTTTTTTTAGTAATAACCGGACAGCGGATTTTGTAGAAGCGACAATCGGAGACCGAATAAATGACGAAGAACGTAGGAATTGCCTGCGCGTGCGTGGTTGGAAGTCAACTTTGAAGGAGGACAAGAAAATGAGTTTCCTAAATCGCGCCAACCAAAGTTTTCTCACTCATGCTCGAGTTTGGTACCTTGTAGATGCCAAAGATCAGATCAATGGACGCCTGGCTGCATATTTAGGGCAGATTTTGCAGGGAAAGACGAAACCCATTTACCATCACCAGGACGATGTTGGCGACCACGTAGTCGTAATAAACACGAGACATATCATTCTCACCGGCTCCAAGTGGAAAAAAAAGCTTTATCGCCATCACACTGGGTACCCAGGGGGACTGAAAGCATTCACTGCAAGGGATCTTCACGAACGAGATGCCACAAGAATCTTATGGAGAGCCGTATATGGAATGCTCCCAAAAAATAATCTGAGACCAATATGGATGAAAAGGTTGCATCTGTTTGAGGAGAGTGAACATCCTTTCGCGGAGAATATTTTCGCTAAACTAGAAGGACCAGCGCCTCTCCCCAAAAGACTAGAAGAGTTTACAACGGATGAGATTGAAAACTATCCAAAACTCTTTTAAGCCATGCCAACGATGCATGTACCCCTGGCCCCTTCCCCTCCCGCCTCTCACGAATCACACCTGTAACCTCAGCTATTATTTTTATCATCAATAGCGAGGCCTCATTTATAATCAAGATGTTATATGTAGCAGGCACAATGTCAGTCATCCTTAACATAGGTTTTGAACTAAATCAGTGAAACTATGTATTCCATCCAAGTTCAAATGAGTACTAGTTAGAAGTAACACATGTTTTGCAGATTATGCCAAAGATCTGTGGTTTCCTGTTTATAATCCTTGAAAATGTTTGTGTATCTTTTCCATGAGGCTTGCTTGAACTTTGCATAACCTGTATTATTTTAATTTGTCTATGATATTGAATGCCAGTGGATGCCAATGTAAATGATTGCCAGCAGTAGAACCTGCACATTTTCAGAGATGTTGTCTGTAATCAATTAACATAAATGAAAATTGAATGGTAGTTGTAGGAGCGACTGTTTGTAATTGCTACAGAATTCAAGCCGCAAGTTCTTCCTGCAGCCGATAATAATTACATGTAGTTTTGCACTTAGTGATCTATCCCTGTTACCTGAAATTAGAATGGGTAAAATGAGATCAAATATCCCCACTTTAGTGTAGCACTGTAGTGTACTATCCTGGAGGCAACTGTTTATTTCAAGAGAGGCATAATTTCTCTGTCAATGGTGGAGAATATTAGAATTCCAATGCATGATTTTCTGACGAAAAATGTGACTATTAAGTGAAAATTCACTCGATCCTCAGTTGTATTGTTCATTGAAAACAAGTGTTTTCCTCCAAAACAACTGTGTTCTTCTCCTCAAGACCTATTTTAAGATGTCTTCACAGACAAACACATGATTTCATTCGCATTCCTCCCCACAAAAAAAAACAAACAAACAAATCCAACATCTACGTACTGGGGCCCAGACTCTTAATCAAATTCCCAAGGGTGGAGAAGGCATAAGAAGTAAAATAGAAAATAGAGTATGTCATGACTGTGTCTACAGAGCAAAACTGGACTATCAATGTGTCCCATGACCAAATATGTGTAACTGATACTTCCCAGATGCCGTTACAGTTACAATTACTGTGAATCCCTGAATAAGCACCCCTCGCAAATACACATCGATGAGTGCCTGCTGTATGAACCTTAAACAGAAGTAGACACCCCCACCCTGAAGGTAGCCCTTTTATAAACAGCAAGGTTGAGTACTTGAGTAGAGCTGACCATGTTAAAACAATCATGTAGCATGATTTAGAATCAGTATTTCTTGTCTTACATGAAAGAAACATTTTGTGAACTACATGTACTATATGGATAACTTTGTATTTCACACTTAAAATATTTTGATGAGCACTTCCTCCTAACTAAAAATAAGCAACCCCAGGTACTAATTCCAGGATTTACAGTGTGCAACAAGGACAGAGTAAGGAAGAGAGAAGGAATGTTTACAGTCTATAAAGCTTTTTAATTAAGCAAAACGTCATTTTACGAAGTGTTCAAGACAAAAAAATTAATAAATTCACAAACGTTGCCACTTTGTTGAAAAAGAAACTTGTGAATCATTGTCTTTTGCAAAAATTAACCAAATTTTGCAAAAAAAAAAAAACATCACTATAGATTACCATGTTCAAAGTGAATTAGACTTGTCTGTCAACACACACAGACACTATGTGACTCGTGGAAGAAGTTTGAATGTAAAAGAAGTCACTTAGTATCAAGTATCCAAGGAGGCCGAGTCTTATTGGCAGATGTTCAGCCTTCTTCATGAGGTCTGTCCCATAATATGTCCCGGAGTAACGACATGTATACCATAGCCAGCTTCCAAGATCTATCGACAGCCATCAAAAAGTCCACTACCAGGGTCCACCATTTTGGGGAACTTAGCTTTCTTAGCATCCAACTCAGTTTGGGCCCACAGCAGAAGTTTCAGTAAATTAGACAGCTTGGGAGAGGTTTCTTTATGTTCCGCCTCCAGAATGGCAGCATTCAATTCACTAGCAACCTTTTGTCTCTGAGAAGGGCAAAGCAGTTCGCCAACTGGAGAATCCTCTGGGTTATCGAACGCCAAAAGCGCCATTGTGCGCTCTAATTCTTCCAGAAACTCAGGCGATTCATTGCCCTGATCGGCAAGCTGATTCTGGGCAAAGTCAACAGCTGATTCGATGTCTTTATCGCGAATTAACTCGATCAGGCGTTGCTGCTGCAAATGAAAATACAAGTGAGGCTTGCAGTCAAGTATTTCCGGGTTTAGCTTGTTCGTTAGCGCAATCGCCTCTTCGATGTCTCCGCGCTGAACTGCAGCTCTGATTTTTATCCTTTCGTCCAAGTTTTCCAGTGGAACACAGGGCTGTGTGCCAGATTCCATTTTGAATTTCTCCGCAGCTTCTTTGAAACCCTCGGTGACAAGGTAGTCCATGATCAAACGATTCATGTCTGCTCTCTGAAATCGCATGTCTGTCAACTTTGTCATCCACTCCTCTCTGTTTCCTTCTTCCCCTTTGTCTGTCTGGTTCATTTGAAAGGAAAACAGCTTTCTTACACCGTACAAAAGTCAGAAATTGTACAAAAACAAACTTCAACCACTGACACTTGACAAAATGGCGGGTCGCGTGCTGTTTCTTAGCACGCATGCGCGAAACGGCATCAGAACGAGGCTTTGTCGCTCGTGGGTTCTCTTTCCTTCTCTGCTCTTCTACGATCGGAGGTAAGAGGGGTAACTCAACAAATCGTCTTGAATCCTCACTTTAACGTAGACATCAGTCAATAGATTTGATACAAAAGATTTCCTTTATAAATTTGGGCTATTTTAAAATACTTAACTGGCTAAATATTCGTATCTGTCATCCCAAAGCAGTGGCTAAAAGTTTCGCCATTGTTGTTGTGTTTATAATGATAGTAGAATAGTTGGACTCTGTATTATACTCGGAAAAATTAGATTTTTATAAATTGTTCCCTACGATACTGCTCATATATTTTGCCTTGAGGCTGCGAATCTGTTTGTGTAGTTTTACCTGACCCTCGAAATTACTGTACTACAAACTTGCAAAATTTGTCGAAGACCACTAGAATTTGAACTTAATTTTTCCTTGTCCAAACATTTGACACGGAGTTCTTGTAAAATGAAGTGTTCCTATAATAATGTGGAACATTGACAGGTTATTAGAATCGAACATCCAAGAAACACTGTTAGTAATGTGAAGTCTTGTTTTCTGAATTCTTAGCAAGGACCAACGCTCAACAATGAACACTGGACAGTTTTTGTTCATGTGTTTTGGTGACTATAGAATGAAGGGTCTTTATTTAATTTATAACATTGGTGTTTGTACAGTGTTAAAAATGCCAAATACTCTTGTTCATGTTAAGAGCCTCCATTCTATAGCTGCAAACAACACATGTAAGCTTATCTTGCCTTCTTCATAAACTACAACAGATAGTAGTAAAACATACTTTATCTGCATATTACTTCATCTAAAAGTCCAGTAATGTTAGTTTTTTAATGTCAGGGTAGCAAAAGCCCCTGATTTACAGTGAGCTGAATTATTTGTGTGTATCTTAAGTGACAAAATTGTAGCAACTGAATCCCATGACTGGGTCTTGCTCTCTGATTTTGTGGATACAAAAGGTACAAAAGAGGGTTACTATTTTGCTCAGATGGATTATTCATCTTTGGAATAAAAGTGGTGTTGATTATTAAGATGTTGAATAATATGTCTGACCGCAGAATGTATTGTGTTTGACTTCGGTAAACTTTGGTCAGCCATTATCCAATGGTTGACATTTATTTACAATTTTAAATAGAGTTCTGTTTTGCTTATACAAACTCCAGTTTTTTCAAAACCAAAGCATGTACTTTCCTCATCCTTAGCATATCTAGGACTACAAAATGGGAGCATACAAGTACCTTGAGGAGCTCTTTAAAAAGAAACAGTCCGATCTATTGCGGTTCTTACTACGTGTGCGATGCTGGCAATATCGTCAACTTAATGCTATCCACCGAGCATCCCGACCAATGCGGCCCGACAAAGCGCGTCGCCTGGGATACAGGGCTAAGCAAGGATATGTTGTCTACCGTGTACGTGTGAGGCGTGGAGGACGCAAGCGCCCAGTACCCAAAGGTGCAACCTACGGAAAACCAGCCAACCAGGGAGTCAACCAACTGAAGTTTCAAAGGAGCTTACGATCTGTGGCCGAGGTTGGTAATCTTATGTTTACTTATACAATCATTTCTGAACTATCCATTCTCACTCGTGGACAAAACTACTTGTAACCCTAACAATATGCAAGATGATTGTCACAATTTAACTGACTGGTTCATGTGTAGCTTTTAACAAGACAGTTTCCAGACCAATTTTCCTGATTGCCATATGATATTGCCAAATCAATAACTATGTATATGCATAACTAAATATTTAATATTTAGTTATGCATAAACAAGCAAGCAAAAACTGCTTATCAGCTTTTTCATGCCTATTGCCAAATGTTTCCAAATATGCAAACAATTGCAAGAAGTTTGAAAAAAGTGCAAGAATTTTACAATGGATAATTATGGCTAGCCTTACATACATATGTTTTGTCCCTACCAAGGGTCTCATCAGAGACCTTTCAGCTAACTCGTCAAACAGTGCGTTTGAAGTCCCACTAGTATCAAAATGATGGTTCAAGTTTGTGAATGGCATATTATGCAATTAGGAATGCTTATGTGATATAAGGCCAGATTGCCACCATCATTTTGATGCTAGCGGGACTTCAAATGCAGTGTTTGACGAGTTAGCTGAAAGGTCTCTGACGAGTCCCTTGGTAGGGACGAAACATACGTATGTAAGGCTAGTCATAATTACATGTATCCATTGTAAAATTGCAAGAAGGGCTTCTACAGAGCGAAAGAGAATGTCCATTTTGGGGACAAAGTACAGGATTGCAAGGCTGGATGAGAAAAGCTTTGCCTTAGAACTAATTTGGCAATGACATTTAATTCCTGTGATTACAGTGTAGTTGTAATCTCCAATATACAGTTGAACCACCCAAAAGCAACAAAATGTCAAGCCTATGTGGTTGCTTACACCAGATTGGGTCGAAAGTTTGCCTCCTTTGCTTCTTGTGCTCAAATTGTCCAGGACAAAATTGGACAGAGAAGACTTACAAGTTTGAAGATAAACAAATTTACGTTGTGCATTGCTCTGTTAATTGAATTTTCTCTGTATTTTCACTTGAAAACACTTTGAATGTACATGAATATTGACTGATCTGTACCTCTTTTTTACAGGAGCGTGCTGGCCGATACTGCGGCAGCCTGCGAGTTCTCAGCTCGTACTGGGTGGCAGAGGACTCCACATTTAAATTCTTTGAAGTCATAATGGTGGACCCATTCCACAAGGCAGTGCGTCGAGACCCTAGAATCAACTGGATCTGCAAATCAGTCCACAAGCACCGTGAGCTGCGTGGACTGACTGCTGCTGGCCGTAAAAACCGTGGTATGAGAAAGGGTCACTTGTACAACAAGGTGATCGGTAGCTCTCGGCGTGCTTGCTGGAAGAGGCGTAACATGCTGTCACTTCGCCGATATCGTTGATTGTTTAATAGTAATTAAAACCTGCAACTGTAGTGTTTTGTTGTGTGGTTATTGCTCTTCCAGTGGCGTAGCTTACAAGTAACCTCTCATATGTGGGTAAAACATCATCACCATTCTTCTTTGCATTTTTCTACTTAGCTTCATATGAGGCCCACACTATTTTACTCTTCTAGAGGATGAGAAGCTGCTTTTTGGTTGTCATTTACTGTCAATGTACATTTAAAAAGGCTCACCTTCACTGTCTTTGCTACCTTGCAGGGAGGTTACTCTGTTGAGAGAGACTCTCTGAACAATACTACCTAACAAATACCAACAACAATACAAATGGAATATAATATGCTTCCTGAGAAAAAAGGAAAAAACAAAAATGGAAAAATAACAGACGAGTAAGACACCATGTGTGATTTCAGTCGAAATAAACACAAACACGGATTTTATGTTATTACAACGTTGGAAAATACCAGAAATGGCTTGTTTTGACAATACTGTGAGAATGACTGCTTAATGCAGGTCATGGAAAGTCATGGAATTTTAAAATCTCAAAAAATTGCAAACCCTGTTAATCTTGTCAATATTTCCATAACATTTCTTGTGGTAGACAGGAGAGCTGTGTTACTATGGTGACCAATGATGGTCTTGATCTTCTCATTAACCCTGCACGTAAGATGCAGCTTTTCTTACTTTTCATTGGCTAAGTGCCCACCACGTGACCTGATAATTGCCTACAAATTATGGTCTGCTGATGCCTAGTCCTATCTTAATGTGTTTTGCTGAACATAATACTTTGCTTATGCGTAATTGAAACCAAGCTCTTGTGTGAAAAATGGCGGATCGCCTCCCAGAGCTATCAGAGAGTGATATAAATGTGAAAACAAAACTTGGTGATCGAATGATAAAACGATTATTGAACTCGGTTATCCCAAAATATCGTGATTTATCAGTGTCTCTCAGATGAATTTTTTGACGAAGGCGAAGTCGCCACTGACGAATCACGATATTTTGATTAACCTCTGTCCAATTATGGTAACATCATCTGGCGTGTAGGCAGCCTGTCGCACTCTTGGCTTGTCACAAGGGAATGCGTGACAAACCAGAAGAGCGGCCCGCGAACGCAGAGAAAACGAAAGAACCGATTCTTTGCACACAAGACCTAATGATCTTGTGATATGTTCACCAATGAAAACAAGATCTCTCACGATATAATTGTCGCTAAAATGTTGCATACTTTCCTTAAAGCTTACTTTTAAAATAGTCAGTATTTTAAATTACTTTTAAAAGAGTCAATATTTTAAACGCACATCGCGCTCAAGACGTGACAAATTCCTTTCGAAATTTCTGCAATCCTGAGTTATTTGTTAGCCAGCCGGCTCCTTCAACAATGAACAAGCGATCACTTTGTAAGTCGGGAACTATGGATTAACCAATCAGGTTGTCTGTAACGGCACTAACCAGACTGAGGCAATAGCAAAAATGGGGAACTTGTGCGGTCATCCATATTTGCTCCCTCGCTGTTTTTTTCGCAGGATCCTTCGCGACCTTGAGTTATTATTAGTTTTTGGGTCCTGACTACTTGATGATATAAGGTCAATAGTATATGCCAATTATGAGAGAATCCTGGCAGAGGAACGGACCTTATCACTCAAGTTTGCTAGCAATTTACTAGCCGTCAGGAAAATAGGTACAACACACTCGTAAAACGCGTATTTCTCGTTAAACCATCTGATACGAAGGCCGTGTTACATTGCTTTTCTTGAAGTGAACATGGTTTAACGTTATGTCGGAATTGCCAAAAGAAAATCCACGCGGAAATCTTTTAGGCGGCTTTATGTGCCCTCTGGGGACACGAGAGAAATGATAGGGATGCTGCTGCGGATAGTGATAACGATGACGACAATGATCACGATGAAATCACTCCTATTTGGTTCTGATATCGTAACAAAAGTGCACAAGACAGAAATTTCACGATATATTTTATATAGCACCGCAAGTGTTACATTTATCCACATCTTATTGCTTAGTTGTTCGAGTTCAGACTTACTGCTTTCGTTTCTTAAACTTTGAAGGAACGCGAATCTACTTTTTTCAAGATAAAAATTCTATAAAGCAGTCGGATAAATTTCAGACAGAATATGTCAAAAATATTACTGAAGTACCTGCGTTACTGGAAGTAGCTAAGCAGATTGCCAAGGAAATTCCTTTCTATTTTTCTATGTTCGCTAGTTACTTAGACTTGAAGCCCAAGTTGTATTTCTCGCCTAAAAGCTAAATGGAGTGAATATACGCATTGAAAAGGGTGGTAATATATTTTTTCATTAGCTCAGTCTGAATGGAATCGAATGTGATTAAAGGCCCTATTGTATTAACACGACACGTTTTGTCAAAAACCTCAAACAACAAAAACACCGATTTTACATTGCCACAAACGCTACCCAAACCGCTGTCACTCAACTCATATAATTTAAAGATATTTACAAATTAACGAGTTTAGCAGCTTCAAAGAGTGACCTGTAATTTACTGAATGACTTTTTTCATCAAAACCTTCACACCATGAATAATGTGTCGGAGAAAACATTACTCATTGATTTGTACAAATGTTGTAATCCTGTTTCTGCGCTCTTCCTGTTGTCGACAAATTTTAATCTTTTTTGTATATCGTTCAATTTTGTTATCGACGAAACGTTTATTTTACGGTTGTCTTGAAAATGCGCAAAACAAAAATAAGATAATAATGGTATTGACTGTTGGCAAATGCTGCTATTCTGAGAAATTTCCGTCCACAATATCGCTGGATTATTAGACTGAGGAAGTTGTAACAAGATTTACACGAAATGAAAACATGGTGCAGTACATAAGCTAACAGATAAACTGTTAAAATATTATAAAATTTCACAGTGTTTCCGCCAGGCTGTGAATATGAAGTAGCAACCAAGAGAAGCCTTTTTTACCGAATTGCCGTTTTTCCAGATTTTCGCAGCCACTTCATCCTTTAAATTATGCATTGTGTTTTAGTTCATTACTTTTTCAGCAATTTCCATATTGTTTACCAGAGATTAAGATTGTTTTCACAATAAAATGCACTCTTATTTGTGTTTATTGGCAGAGACCTCGTCGCCTTCGCTGATAAAAGCCATTTGCCGGGCAATCAATTCACTCCTCGCCGCTGCCACGAATACAAAAGACCCCAAGTAATATTGTCTTCAATCTCTCGCGCGATGCCAATAAATCCGCCCTCGCTTAAATTTCCTTATGAACAGAATATTGAATTTAATTACACATTCAATCTAAAATATCATGTTGGTACGAAATTGAATGGAAGAATAGATCAACCTGCACTCAAACTGACAAGCAACTCGGCGGAGGTAGAACAACATAAATGATTTGTACAATTGCGGCGCTGAACAATGAACCATCAAGTATTAATAACATAAAAGAGTCGATGGGAAGATTCATTTTTATAACACCAAGCCAATTGCCGCATTCCTACTTCAGTCCAGGAAAGAGGATATTTTCGAGTTCAACGCCGACATACAAGCTAGGACAAAAATCTTGTTCGTGATAGCACTATGCAAAATCAATCGGCGTCAGACCCGGTGAATCCTTGCCGATTTTTAACCGACTCTGTCGAAGATCCCGAATACTTGTTCATCCATAATCTTATTTGTTCCATCTTGAACTGCGTGTTTCTCCTTCCTGGCATTTTTGGAAATGTACTAGTTATTTTAGCGGTGTGGAAGACGCCATCACTTCAAACTCCGTCCAACGCTCTTCTGCTGTCCTTAGCCACCTCCGACCTTGCCGTCGGTTTGTTAGCTCAACCGTCATTTTCGGCTTGGCGCATCTCGCAGATGGTAGGCGATATGAAGGTCCACTGCGTGGCTGGGGCTGTGTCCGAGTCTTTCGGCTGGCTTCTCGCCGGAGTCTCCTTATTCACCATAACTGCAATCAGCGTTGAGAGATTCTTAGCCGTCCACCTTCATTTGCGATACCAGGACATTGTGACCAGGCGAGGAATCGCCAAAGTAGTCGCGAGTTTCTGGTTGCTCTGGATAACAATCACTGTACTGAGATTTTTTGTCGTGAACAGAAAAATACTTCGAATAATTGCCGTCAACTTCCTGGTTATAACATCTGCGATAATGTTTATGGCATATATCTTGATCTATAGACTGGTACGCCGACATCAGTTGCAAATCAGACAGCAGTGTTGTACGAGCTCGCCCGACGTCAATCGAAACAAGAACATTGATATGGTACGATATAAGCGCTCCACAATAACCATGTTATACATTCTAGGATTTTTCCTCCTCTGCTATTTTCCATTTCTACTCGTTATGTTGGTGGAACTTGTCATTGGAGAAACACTTCAATCAAAGGCCTCCTACCTTTACACGGTAACTTCAATTTTTATCAACTCGGCATTAAACCCCTTGATTTACTGTTGGCGCATGATGGAAATACGAACGGCGATACGGAAAATAATTACCACCGGAAATGCCATAGAACCAGAGAAAAGCTTTATTGTTACTAAAAGACGCCCATCTCTTGAACTTCAGACTATACAGCCATCATTCATTACAGAAAATGGAGGATTACACGCCAGCAAACAGTCGATAAATTCTAGATCTGATTTAATTAACTCACCGGATTGCGAAAACAAATGAAATAAGCTGGGATTAAATCGGCAAAAAAATATTAATAGTAACAAGACAAGTGCGAACGAAGCTTCGATTAAATATAGAGTACACCCCACCGGTCGAGAAAACAATCGCTAAATTCCACTGCAATTAGAATCGGAACTCTTCCCAATAGTCCTTGGGCCGCAGCAACTCTTCAAATCATGCTCTGGCATAAAATTGTCCTACCGATGACAGTGT
>OMLO01004082.1_pt1 | contig 12136 bp, 16 predicted proteins | sample 1674811 | NCBI WGS metagenome assembly OMLO01 (sample SAMN06265003, study PRJEB25207) | coral metagenome | isolation source: Coral host | place: Mexico:La Bocana,Puerto Morelos, Mexico | collected 2008-11-13
ATTTCGACCGATATTTTGACCCAAAAATCCAGATTTGAAGAAAATTGTCCATCTGAAGGTATACGGTAACCTTAAAATACAGTTCTCGGCTAAATTCACTAAATGTAACTCCTGGACAGGCCCCCAGTATGCTATCGCTTGACCGACAGAAAGATATACCAGAAACCTCTCTTCTACATGTACAAACCCAACTTATTTAACAACACGTAATTTAATCGTAGTAACAAAGGAGCAATTTCTGAACAATACAATATATTATTAAACTACGTTGAGCCTACTGCTAAACTTAAGTAACCACTGACACAAACTCACAACAAATCTTGGTGTCTCCAAAGGAAGCCTCTTATGGTCCACTCTACCTTGGGTGAAGTTCCTCAATAGCTTCTACATCTTGGTCACAGCTGAGAACAACCACAACTCCTATAGTTTTTCCACTCGATCTCCACCGAGACAGTCAACAACAACAACCGCCAAGAAAGTCACCTCCGCCGAGAAAGTCCAACTACAACTATTACTACCTGGCTGATTCTATATATACCTTCAACTAACATTCTAGAACGTTCTTGGAACTTCTATTTTTATATCAGTACATCATAATTACAACATTCAGTAAAATGCTCTAGACTGTTCCATAGCATGACCTTAGAAAGTTCTAGCACAAACATTGAGTGGCTCAAGATTCCAGAAGTTTCCAGAAACTCAAATATTTACATCTGCTCTCCTTAACATTAGCAAAGGAAATATCCTTGATCAATAAAGTACTAAATCTTTCCTCCCCATACTTTACCTTCACCTTGCATGTTGCCATGCTCTTTGTAATGGATGTCACATTGGGAGATCTATTCTGCCTTACAAGATTATCTGCTCTCTGATTGACCAGTTGACCAATAACCAAGCATCCAACTCATCAAAAATATGTCAAAAAAGTGTCAAAAAACTGTCTGGGTGTTCATGGTACTATGCAGAGCACTGTAAAATTTTCTATGGAGGAAGAAGATCTTTATACAGAAGAAAACGATATGTCTGCAAATCTGGTGCAAGGCCATGGCAAACTGAACACTCACCTGACATTTCATTGAATAAGGAGGTTCCACTGCCATTTTCTTCACCAAAGATATGGCTGTGTAAAGCCTGGAACTGGTAAGCCTTGTAAGAAATTATAAATGAAATACACCTTTCCTAATTTTCCAGTGGAGAAACAAGACTACCTTTTCAGAAATTTGTTTATTACAGAAATTTTCTAGTGGAATGAATTAGAAATAAGTATTCTATTTACATCCCAACCAGAATTATTGGATCATTTTGGTAAATGGAAAACACTCAATATACTGTATCTAAGAGATACAATTTCTCCAGCTTAGTTGACTCTATCAGCGCCCGCCGATAATGCTATTGTTCCATGTGATCAATTTTGATGAATCCGCCCAATGCTGAACGAAAGCAGTGACTATTGAAGATGATTTGCCTCTATTCATGACTATTTGTACTCTTTGCTGTTTGCGACTATTTGCTACTTGGGTTTTTTAGACACCCTAAATTGTTTTCTTGAGAAGTTGCAATGGATGGTGTTAGCCTCTAGCTACAATTCACAGTAAGAAAAGTAAACAAAGACTTATATGATGTGCAGATCAAAGGTGCAGGTATGATTTACATTGTATCAAGCGAAAAAGTGAAAACAAAAAAGAGAACATCAAGAAAACAGAAAACAAAACAGTGTAGTAGGGTAGGTGAAATTTACATGTAATTAAATGTTCTCCACTTATTGTTGCAGCCTTCTACATGTAGTTGTTTGTTTTTTACACCAATTTCCTTGAGTGTGTCAATTCTTCCTTTACAGTATTTGTTTTTTGCTATGTCAGTTTTATGAACACTAATCAAGAGTTGAAAAATTTTCTAGAAAACTAATGTACACAAAGTTTGCTGAAAGTAGCACATTGTGAATTATTTTTCAAAAACTTTCCAAAAGGAGGGGGCAACTCCCACCCATACTCTCCCCAAATGATGCACAGTGTGCCTCTTGCCTAGTCACTTGGTGGCATGTTTTCACCCAAACCTTCCTTAGCTGCCTATGTTTGGATGGAATCCCTACTCAGAAAAACAACTGACAACCCCGCAAAACTCAGTTGTTGATGTTGTTATGTATTTAAGCAGGCTTGGTCATTAACACAACAAAACATCTTTACACTGCATGTGGAAGTTCACCTGACATGTAAACAGTGCTGAGCTGAGAGAGTTAAAACTCACATGGGACAATGCACAAAATAGGTCTAAATTTGGAGATTGTTTTTGTGTTATGTACCATTGGAATTGAGAGCTAAATATTATTAGAGGATAGAGTCAGTAAACAGTATTCTACCATACATTTCCTACTTAAACAGTAAAACAACTTGTCTACCTTCTCACTTGTAGCAATTTAACTCCCAGATACTGACATTAATTTTAAAAACAACATTCCAACCAAATGAAATAAAAGTGAGCATAAGACCACAGGTAGACATTGATGACCTATTTTACATTAGATTTAAAACTCGGGTTATTGATCTGCCCCAATTTCTGGAAAACAATAAATTTTCAGATAGCGGCAATAGTATATTCAAAATTAGCTTCCTAAGATTGTAATTTAGTCAAAGTACCAGGGTTTTCAATTTCTCCAGCCTGACCACCTTTTTTTTTGATATCCAATCACAGTGTGAGGGTCTCTAAATTACTTTCCATAACAATCTATTACATACATGTAGCGATATATGATTGAATGAATTTTTTTTCATTCTTGCAGAAGTCGACCAATACTTCAGTCAAGTCCCCCAATATTCTGTTTTAGAAGAAGGTCAAATGATGGCCCCTGCATCTCAGATCCTCTTAGTATGTTGCTGGAGGACTATGAAGGAAGTAGCTTTGTTGTTAGGGGAGCTTGCTGAGAATGCACCAATACAAGTTTGTGACAGCAAGCATGGTTTGTTAACTCCTGAGCAGGTAATGACATCATTGCACAAAATATTATGATTATGTGTTGCTAAACTGCAAGTGAGTAAAATAAAACTACAGACTAAAGGACTGGAGCAATATTACATAGCAAATGCCACTTGTAGTGATTAGTTCAGCTGTGTGGCAGTTTTTAATTTACAATTTTAATGAACTTTGCATTTTGGCTGGGAGTAATGCCAAATATAATGCTCCTTCCTTGGAAAGTAATGATCATTAACACTATTGCCGGTTTTCATGTTACTTAGCCATATTCCAAAATTGAAAATTGCCTTTCCTTCTAAGGTTTTAGTTTCATCAGATTACAAACCCTATAGGAACTTGGTGTCTTGCAGCATTTTAGCTTGACAGGGTTCTTCGTTTTGCAATAATGCACATTTGAATTTCAGAGCTTTTGCATTGCGTGACTTAAATGGCTGCCTGAGAAGGCTGTCAGGTGGTTCAAAAAATGAGTAATCGCTTTGGTTTTTTGATAACTGAACAATTCTTCCACTAGAAGAAACATTTATTTCAACGTGTCGGAGCTCTAGAGTAATAGGGTTTTTTTCAATAGCACAACTTAATGAGAGATGTTTCTGTTACTTTGCAGCGGCCATGTTTCTGCCCCTCCGAGGGCCACAAACATGGCGTCTCCATACAAAGCTCTATAAATCTGGGTAAAACACTCCAAATAATTCGCAAATGAAAAAATAGCAGAGATCTAATTTTTGGCAAAGTTGTTTATATATTTATCATATATCATATCTCTTATTCATGACTTTATTTATCGAATGGTTATGATTTTTAGGTTTGATCAGATGATAGGTGGAAACCAGCAATATTATTAGGCTAAAAAAATGTCTGGCATTCATTATGATTGATGAGTATTTTCATTTTCAGTGTGATCTGCTAGACAAGGTTATCAAGTTGTAAGCTCATTTTATTCAACTGACCAGATCCAAGTGTGTACACAAGATTATATGATATGATAAGAATATGTTATGGAAATGACATCATAACAACATGCACTAGTCATGTAACATCCCCCCTCATTTGGGAAATAGAGACAACTCTTAAAAGATCACAATTTCATTAATTTCTATAATCATATAGTCAATGTCCGCTAATCATTTGTCAAGTCCGGTCGCTATCAAAATGCCCTAGGTCTCTTGGGACCTAGTGCACAAAGTCCTTAAAATAGGCAGGTTTTCAGATGGTTCTTTTAGGACGTTGTGGCCCAGCAGCAGGTAATGTTGGCTGTTCATTCAGTTGTTGACTTGTGCCAGATGTCTTGGGTGGCCTGTTAGCCACGGCTGGTACCTTATAGGTCTGCCCTATTCCTTCAGTAGGTGCCACTCTCAGTCTTGACTTCATAGGACCTTTCATGTCGCTTGGTCACAGTTGCCTGTTCCCACACTTTCTGTCCAAGTTGAAATGGCCTCATTCACTATGTCACTTTCCTCTAAGCAAAGGTCTCTAGTTCCCCTATTGTAATATTTAACTTGTCTTGCTTGGGCAGGACTGGTTCCCATTGCCTCAGTGGGGGTGTTTTGCTGTGCCAGTACTTCAAAGTATAGGTCTCCTTTAGATTCTTTGGCCTTTGTAGAAGGCATTTTGCATCTTTAACAGCGGCCTCTGCTTTGCCATTGGTTTGCTGATGTCCAGGACTTCCCAGCCTGTGCTCAAAGCCCCATTCATTGACGAAATTTGTACAATGTCTACAATTTACTACAATGTCCGGGATTCCTTGTCATGCAAAGTGGCACTCAGTTTCTTAATGACAGTGCTCGCTTTTGAGTTGGGAAGGTGGTCAATCTCCCAGAAATTTGAGAAATAGTCAACGACAATCAAGTAGTCCTGGCCATCAATGGTGTAGAGGTCTGTTCCAATTTTTTCCCACGGACGTTCTGCAATTTCATGGCTCATTAACAACTCTCTCTGTTGTTTTGTGTCATATTTACTGCAGGTCTCGCATTGTGAGATGTATTCCTTTAGCTCAGCTGTCATGCCTGCCCAGTGCATACACTCCCTGGCTCTTCTCAAGCAGCCATTCACGCCAATGTGTGAGCTATGCAGGCATTTCTCCATTGTTGACTGCATCTGCTTCGGGATAAGTAGTCATTCTCCTTTGAAAACAAGACAGTCATAGACACTCATCTCATCTCTGAAACTGAAGTACAAAGCTAGTATTGCTGGGAGGTTCTCCTTCATCTCTGGCCAGTTGGTCTGGATCTCTTCTTTTAACTGATGTAGCACTTCATCATCACAGGTGCTGTTTCTCATCTCCTCCAATCTCTCATCCAAAGTCTCCCTGTATATTCTTGGTGGTTGGAAGAAATGCCCTGCTTAGGGTGTCAGTAAGGTGCACCTCTGGGCCAGGTTTATAGACGATCACATAGTTCTGTAATACTTCTGCAGCTTCAACAGCATCCCTTGTAGCCTCTGGTGCGCTTCGTAGTGGTTTGTTGGAGATTGCAGCTAGCGGTTTGTGGTCACTGGATTGTAACTGGGAGACCATAGACATACTGATCAAACTTCTGAAGCGCAACACTACTGCTAGCATCTTTTCTATCTGAGCATATTGAGTTTCTGGGTCTGTCAGGGCACGGCTTGCAAATGCTATGGTTTGTTCTGCATGAGGGCGGCCTGAAGTCCCTTATCGCTTGCATCACACTGGACAGTGATCTCCTCTTCTGGATCATAGTACTTCAGCAAGGGTGCCTGAGTTTACGAGCTGTTTGACGTTCTCGAATGCTGCATCATGCTCATGTTGCCATTGCCTTGGTACTTTCTACCATGTCAACTGCTGTATTGGCTCCAATATGTCTGCCAGTCGGGGCAAAAACTTTGCAAGGCAGTTCACGAAACCACAAAATCACCTGACAGCTTTCACATCATTAGGTTTGGGCATGTTGCATACTGCTTCCATCTTCTCTGGGTCAGGTTTCAGACCATCTGCTGTTACCAAGTGTCCCATGTAGGCAATCTCTTTGCAAAGTAGCTTCAACTTCTTCTTTAGCTTTATGCCCTTCTCTCTGCATCGCTGTAAGAATGTTTGTAGCCTACCGTTGTGGCTTCTTCCTGTGTATCGCCTTTGCTATAAATGACCATGTCATCACGTACTATTGGCAGGCCATCAAGTGGATAAAGCACCTGGTTCAGCCTCTTGAAAAATTTCACTGGCAACGCTGACTGCAAAGGGAAATGGTTTCCACCGGCATCTGCCGTAGGGCATGTCAAAGGTGGTCAGCCTGCTGGATTTGTTGTCCAACTGCACATGCCAGTAACCATTCCTGGCGTCAATTTTTATATATATTTTGGCTCGTGAGAGGCTTGGCAGTACGTCATCTATCACAGGCAGGGGATATCTCTCTCTCTTTAGTGCTCTATTCAGTTGTGGGTGTAGACAAAGTCACAAATCCCCTGATTCCTTTGTCACAATAACCAGGTTATTCACACAATCAGTGGGTTCAAAGTCGAGGTGCTGTATTCCTTCCAATGTCCCCAGATCGCCTTCAAAAACATCACTGTATTCATCAATGATCTCTTCAGGTGTTTGTGCTTAGTACTTCCTATCTTCGCTGCAGCTATTTTCTCAAAATTCTCTTCATGAACCTCTATCAGCCCCATGTGCTCAATTGCTTTTGCGCCTAGCAACGGGGTCAAGCTCTCCTTGACAAAAATTCTCAGTTCTTTGGATTGCGTATGGTGATGCGACAAGCTCCTTCCGGTTCAAGTCCGGTTTTGTTCCAGATCTGCAGCACGCATTTAGTCGGCTTTATCTCTTCTTTGCTGACATACTTGCTTGGCAATACATTTACTCTCGTGCCACAATCAATATGGAACTTTATGGGTTTTTCATTGCACATCTTTTCGTTCTCACTGTTGACAGTCTGTCATTTCAGGCAATGTGGTCTCCCACAATAATGGAATTCTTCTTCGCTTGACTCGTCTTCTTTGAATTCAACAGTGTGTGCCTTTTCTCTTGCTTTACACTGGGATGCAAAGTGGTTCTTCTTGCCACAGGCTCCACAGACACGTCTTCAAGCAGCGCAGTTGGCTCTTCCTCTGCGGTGTTTTCGTCCACAAAAATCACATGTCTTATCGCTTGCAGACATCTTGTCATCTAAAGGTTTCCTGTTTAGATTTCTTCTATCTGGCTCTTTCGGATATTTCGGATGTTTCTTATCCTTTATGGACATCTTGTATGGGCTGGTCCATGCTTTTCAGCTGAGTGTTCGACACTTCATCACTCTGCGATTTCAACGCATTTCTGGAATGTCAGTTTGCCCTGATGCAAGAGCCACTTGTGTGTCACGTATGCCAAGAACAATTCAATCTCGTATCAGGGTGTCATTTAGACATGTGCAAAAATTGCATGATTGTGCAAGTCTTCTCAATTCTCCCACATAAGCATCAATAGATGAGCCTTCCTTCTGGTCATGGCTGTTAAACACATACCGTTCATAAGTTTCTTTTGTCTCTCCAATTGGAAAGTTGTCAAAACCCTTGATGATTTCAGATAGTTTTTTCCAGTTCTCTTTGTTCAGATCAAAACTGTTGTACTACTATAAGGAGGCCTGGTTCCAGCACACCTTGTAAACAGAACTGTTTTCAGAGGTTAAAAAGACCCCCACCGTAAAAAAACGAACTTGAGTGAGGTTTTTACTGTGGGGGTCTTTTTAACCTCTGAAAACAGTTCTGTTTACAAGGTGTGCTGGAACAAATCAAGCCTCCTTATAGTAGTGCCTCTAAAGCCGAGCCAGACAAAGTTCGGCCTCTAAAGTCGAGCCAGATAAGTTTGATTTTAACGGCGGGGCCTTTTTAACCTCTCAAATCAGTCCTGTTTACAAGGTGTGCCAGAAATATATCCTATTGAAGAAAGATATGCGCAAGTATATATGCTGAGATTGCAGCTGCACAATATTTGACGGATGTTCTGGAGATGTTTTACGGCCCAATACCAAGGAGGGAGAACATAAAACTGCCAGAACCGTTGAATGAAGTAGAGCCGTTATTAGACGGGTTTGAATTAAACCAGAACAATTTTGGTGAATGGCTTTGTGAGTGGAGAATGAAAACATCCAAAGAAAACCCAAACAATAAAGATCTGTTTATGATCAAAAGAGAACATAGAGAAAAGATAGTCAATGTGGTTGAACAACAAATTCAAGAGTTGAAAAACGTAAAAGTGAGTTTCCAGATTTTTTTTTTTTACCTACAAACTTTATTATTACAACGGCAACATAAAAGTACAAATACAAATACCAAAATAAATAGTGAGTTTCCAGATGCAAGTAAAGTTTTCAATAGAAAGAGACGGAGAAATGGAAGAAATGAAGCATTTTTTCCAAAACGACGAGCCGCAAGTTTTCAACTGGAATAACGAGAAGAAGATAAAAGAAAAATTTGACAAATTCATTTAGATTACAAAAGGAGAAGTGGAACACTGGGATAATGAAAGATCAGGATGGAATGTCGAAAAGATAGCGCTCTTTTACGTGAAAATTGCGCACTATGATCCGCTGGTGGTAGGAAGCTATTTGCCTCTCCCAGAGAACCTGGCAAAAAAGAACGCAATAATCAATGTGAAAAACAGAGACAACCAATGTCTGAAGTGGGCTCTCAGAGCCGCATTATTCCCTCCAAAAGATGGGAAAAACGCGCAAAAACCAAGCAAACATCCGGTCAATGATGGGATAAACTACGAAGGAATCGACTTCCCAACGCTGGTAAAACAGATAGACAAGCTCGAGGCAAAAACCTTGCAATAAACGTGTTTGGCTGGAAAGACGACCATGTTGAAATTCACAGGGTAAGTGAAAGAAGAGAAGAAAAGAACGTGAAGCTGGTTAACCTGATGCTGATTGAGAAAGGGATGAATCAGCACTATTGTTGGATAAAGCAGGAAAGCGCACTGCTGTTTGATAAGAAAATGAACAACAAAACCTTCTATTGCATGATGTGCTTGACCCGTTTTTAGAGAACACATGCTGTTGGACCACAAAAAATATTGCAACAGTGTGAACGGAAGGCCAAGAAGGATCGAAATGCCAAAGGAGGGGAAAAACACGCTTTCTTTCAAGAAATATGAAAAGCAGATGAAGGTGCCCTACGTGATTTATGCAGACTTTAAGGCTTCAGTCAGAAAGATTCCGGGCTGTGAGTGCGCGCCAGAGAGAGAAAAAAGCTACACAGAGAAGACCGAGTGGCATGAGGCATGCCGGTATGCATACATAGTTGTAAGATGCGACGGTGAAGTTACAGGGTCAAATGTTTACAGGGGGGAAAATGCTGTGGAAAAGGTTTTTGAAGACATTCTGCAGGAAGAGGTGAAAATAAGAGATAGTTTGGCCAAACCAAAGGAGATTGTGATGACGTGGAAAGACTGGGAAAATTTCAAAATAGCAGCTGATTGCCATGTTTGTAAAAAAAGTTTGATAATAGACGAAATTCTTGGATTCTTTGCCTGTTTGAAACGTTGAAAAAGAAGGTAGAGAAAAATGGAGTTGTTGGGGCCAAGGCCACAAAAAATGTTTTTACGAAGTGCAGGAAAAGAAAGAGAAAAAATTGGGAGTGCAAAGGTTAAAAAGATTGATTGACGAGAAAGACAAGTTGGAAGCAAAATCACAAGAAAATTGCAAGTATTGCGGAAAGCCATTACTTCAGAACAACTACAGAGACGTGGTAAAACACCATTGCCACATAACGGGGAAGTACCATGGAGCGGTGCACAGCAACTGTAACAATCTATTGCCAATATATCCCAAGACGGAACAAAATACCTGTCGTATTTCACAAGCTGAGGGGTTATGATGCGCACCACTTCATGCGATGTCGCAGCAGCAGAAACGGGCAGGCGGTCTGGGAGGCATACAGCTGTAAAACGCTGGGCGATTATCACAATCTTTATGTGAAAACGGATGTGGCACTTTTTGCGGATGTTTTTGAAAACTTCCGAAACCTGTACCAAGAGCAGTACGGGTTAGATCCGGTGCATTATTTAACGTCGCCAGGCCTGAACTGGGACGTGCTCTTGAAAAAGACGGGGGTCAAGCTTGAGTTGTTCACAGACTACGAAATGCATCTCTTCGTGGCAAGGGGCATGCAAGGCGGAATCTCCATGGTAAGCAAGAGGCACACCAAAGCGAACAACCTGCAAGTACCAGGATGTGACCCAAGCAAGCCAAAAAATTCATCATGTATCTCAACACGAACAACCTTTATGGATGGGCGATGAGCAAGCCCCTCCCGAAAAGAGATTTTAAATGGAAGCGTGTTATGCCCACAGAGGAGGAGATCCTGAAGAAAAAAGAGAACGCGAAGAATGGGTGGATTCTCAAGGTCAATCTTGAATACCTGCCAGAACTGCATGAAGAGCACAACAGCTACCCACTGGTGCCGGAGAAAAAGATTGTGAAAAAGGAGTGGATGTCGGACTACCAAAAGAGGCTGATGGAAGACCTGGAGCTGAAAACCCAGGACAAGAAGAAGCTGCTGCTAACGCTTCAGGACAAAAAGAACTACGTCGTGCATTACAGGAACTTGCAGTTTTATCTGAAGCAGGGCATGGAACTGGGGTTCGTGCACAGGGTGCTGGAGTTCGAACAAGAATGCTGGATGGAGCCGTACATCAAGAGAGTTCAAGAAGAAAGCGAAGAGCAACTTTGAAAAGAACTTTTACAAGCTCATGAACAATTCATTTTTCGGCAAAACCATGGAAAAGATGTGGAAGCGCGTTGACATCAAGATTGTGAGAAGCAATGAGACAAACGAAATAAGCCCTACTCAAGGCACGTTTTCTTTTCCAACGACCTGGTTGGAATCGACGTGCGAAAAAGTAATCTGCTTCTCAACAAGCAAGTCTACACGAGGATGACGACCCTTGACAACAGCAAGATCCTGATGTACGATTTCTTTTACAACGAGCTAAAAAGACAATATGGCTCAAGGTGCGAGCTCTCGTACACAGACACCGACAGCCTTCTGCAAGAGATTGAAACGGACGGCGTCTACAAAGACATCAAAACCAACAAAAATCTGTATGATACGAGTGACTACCCGAAGGAGCATCCACTCCACTCAAATACCAACAAAAAGGTCTCGGGCAAAATGAAAGACGAATGCACCGGAACCCCCATAGCAGAGTGTGTGTGTCTGAGACCGAAAATGTACTCCATCTTGAAGGCGGACAAAAAAAATATCAAAAAAGCGAAGAGCGTGAAAAAGAACGTTGTCAAGAAACAAATAATGCACGAACAGTACAAGGAAACGCTTTTCAGTGCGAAGCAGCAAAGGCACGGAATGAACATTCTTCGAAGTGAGGGGCATGAGATCTACGGCATGCATATTAGCTTTTGCCATTTGTGACCTTCCATAGGAAAACACGTCTTATCAAACATGTCGATTTGGGCCAAACGGTGTTTGCAAGGCATTTGCAAAAGGTTTGCAAAACGTTTGCTAAGGGTTTGGAAAAAGTTTGAAACGTTTGTTAAAGGGTTTGTAAAGCATTTGAAAGGGTTTTAAAGGAGTTTGTATAGCGTTTGAAAAGAGTTTCTAGAGCGTGTAAAAGGAGTTTGTAAAGCATTTGAAAAGACTTTTCAAAGGCTTTGAAAGGAGTTTGAAAAGGGTTTGCAAAGCATTTGCATGGGCTTTGCGAAGGGTTTGCAAAGAATTTGAAATCGTTTGCCTAAGAGTTTTGTATGCTAATGAAAGCCATCTAAAAGCTCAGTAAATTAACCCCTTGGGAGTGTTTTTATTCGGCTTCGTGATCGGTGGTTTTGACAATCAGTCTAGTTCAGGTATTTCAGTGCTCATACAATGCTCATACAGTGTTTTGACAGAACTAATTCAATTCTGTTGTTTTGATTCGTTGTTTCGGCTTTTAGTACATGCCAAAATCTTCAGCCGTTCTAATGGCCAAGCCATCCGTTCATCTTTACTTGTTCATCTTTACTCGTTTAGCCTTGAAACATTTTACTCAATTGAAATATTTTCTTACTTCCTCTTCTTCACTTTACTTCAGTTATATCCAACAATAACTTTCATGTTGTTTTGACACCTTAAGAGAGAATGTCCCCGAAGACTGTGTGAAATCTTAAAAATGTGGCACATGCTTGAAAAATTGATTTCCCTCATATTTCGCTCAGAGATACCCCATGATGAGTTACTAATC
>OMLO01004083.1_pt1 | contig 12135 bp, 8 predicted proteins | sample 1674811 | NCBI WGS metagenome assembly OMLO01 (sample SAMN06265003, study PRJEB25207) | coral metagenome | isolation source: Coral host | place: Mexico:La Bocana,Puerto Morelos, Mexico | collected 2008-11-13
ACATCGTTCCAAATGCCTGGAAATGGATGTGCGTAGGAGATGGCCAAGTCCAAGCCGGTCTCCGAAGGCGGGGGCAAGTACTCCACTGAGGTGAGGAATCCCATCCGTCCTCGATGACTTTGCTGATGCCGTGGTTGCTTGGAAGGCTGGTCCAGCTGGATCATGACGTTATTGGAGGAAGGTGTGCCAAGGCAAGCGCCGTCGAGGGCAGCAGCCTTGTGTCGAGCTAGGTGGTGAAGCAGTGCGCCAGTGCGGTATCGTGGTGTTGGGCATGTTGGGTGGTAGCAGGGGGCGGAAGCATCCGAATGAGGTAGCTACAGCGCAGGCCGTCGCAACAACAAAACGGGCCAGGAAACTTGAAATTTTTGTAGCCAGGGATGTCTTCCAGGAACCCGCTGTTGGATTGGCTGGCTTGGTGTGGGCGAATTCGGCATGTCCTATGGGGGGGTGAGGGACGGAGAGCCCTCGTTTTGCGGGGGCAGAGCGCAGTTGCCGACCCAAACGTCGGAGCTTAACCAGTTGACCATTCCACTCTGTACCGCTAGCTACCTTCAACTACCTGCAATGGCTAAACAAATCTTCGGGAAGAAAATTTGAAACTTCGGAAACTTTCTGCGCACTGCCGCAAACTTTTGCGTTTAGACGTACGCCACTGGGAAGCATTGACTGGACTCAGCCCCGGCACTCCATGGTGCAGCCGTGGCACCGACGTATCGTAGAACAAATGCAACGTCAAAAAGGTGCATGCATGAATATTAGACATGTCTTCAATATGTCGCGGCATTGGATGATAGCTGCTGGCTGCACCAGGCATTAGTCTGGAATGCTGGAGGTGGCAGGCTGGGATGAGTTCTCGTTTATAGGCGAAACATGTGAAGAAATGTTGGAGTGGCAGAACTTTGGAAACTCCGAATCTACAGCCGAGGACACAGCAATCCTGCTGCACAACATAGATTTTTTTTATGCATATGAACTATCGTCCTTACGTTTCACCCCCTGTGCCTGAATCGACCTAAGTACAAGAGCAAAGTTAAAGCAAAAAAAATCATCTACTTAGAGTTTTTCGTGGTGGGCTTCTGACCATGTCCCAAATGGGATGCCTCGGTGTAAAACATGCTGACAAAGGGGAAGCAAGATCCGGCTGTGGCATTGTGTCATAAGGCCCTGCGCCATCAAAGGCGTATATGTGGTAGGTAGGGGAAGGTGGGGTAGCACCCGTGGGTGCATGGGCGGTTTCTTCTGTGTCAATTCGGGAACCTTTTTTTCCGCCCCGTTTGGTATGAACTTATCTAGACTCAAGAGCTATGTTCTTTGAGGTATGGTTAAACTGAGGACGGTACCCTGGGTACAAGGGTACGGTACAAGCAGTACACTGAGTACAATGGATACTGTAAAAAAACAGTACACTGGGCGCAATAGGGGCGTCTGCCCTACGTACGTGTTGCTAATGTTTTAGTTTTTTAGTAAATTTCCCAAAGAGAACTGGAACTGATTGATGACTTGGTGCCCACTTAAGTGTGCCAGGTGTACTCAAGAAAAAACCTTACAATCCAATATCATTTTTTGACTACCTTTCATTACTTTCGTTTTCGCCTTGTAGGGTTTTGTTGTTGATTTTGTAGGGTTTTTTGCCTGGGTGCATAGGGTACATCTCTGAGGGTACATGGGTACATTTGTGATGGTACATGGAGTACATCTTTGGGAGTACGAAGCGGTTTTCATTTTTAGAAATGTGCCAGTAAAAAGGACGAGAGAATCGGGTAGGGTGGCCAAAAAACAGCAGCCATCCAAATACCTTCTATTTTTATGGCTTCTATCTATCCGTCGATCAATCCACACCTGGTACACTTAGGTGGGTACACCGGTACACCTAAGAGGGTACATTTTTCACATACACGATGGAAGCCTTTTTCCCTTCAAAAATACATGTACTGTGTACAGACGAGACATTCCTCTCATCCAAAAACGTTTCAGGTACATGTCTGCAAATCTCGTTGACAAAAGAACAGAGTAAATCAAAGGTGTTGTTTGAACTTTGGAAATGTCTCATGAACAGTAGTTGGTGCCCTTCCCTGTACCCGACGTTTGTCCCCCATAGCTTTACCTGTATGGTACAGATGTCCCCATATTCGTACCCTGTACCGGACACATGTCCCCATGAACGTACCCTGTACCAAGCATATGGGGCACTGACCGTACCCCGTACCAACATGACCATACCTTGTACAGGACACATGTCCCTCATGACCGTACCCATACCAGGCATATGTACCCATGTAAGCGTACCTGGACGTATAAAGGGGCATATGTGCACATGGCCATTGAATGTAGAGATAAGTATGAACCCTTGCTGTGTGGATTGTCTGTCCGACGTGTTGGGATGTGTTGGGGACGCTTCGGGACACGACTCGTCTCCAACAACGAGGCCTCATATGCGTCTATTGGATTTTTGTCGTGCTTCGAGTCGACAACCCCTTGGTGACGCCCACCATTCTGTCACATGGTTTTTTTTTGTTTTTTTTTGTTGCATACTTCCGGGCGCCACCTGCTTTTCCCATTTAAGTCAATGGCGGGCCTTGGCGAGGCGTACGCGAGCAACTCAATACATACGCTGCATGCCCATCATGGGCTGCTAAAATTCGGAATACTATTCCAATGTTGTTGCCATAATTCTTCGCAATTTCCTCCCAGTGGCCGAAACTTCGGTGCCGACAATACAACTCCTGTCTCCCCTCCCAAAACCGGTTTTGGCCGCCCAAGCCGCCTTCGCCCTGCGGGTTGCCAATGCAAAACCCCTTGTATCCACTGATGATCACAATGTGAGCCTTAAGTTTCGAGTGCACACCGCGAAAAATTCTGGACCGCGATGCCAGATCTCGTGCAATGGACACCCACAGAAGCCTAGGCACGCAGTTCAGGTGCAAATGGAAAGTGCTTCCGCCAGTCCAAAAGGTGCACACGTCCAGGCGAGAAAAACAAATCAGGTCAAGTCAGGGCTTCACTCCAATGGCGGGTTCGGTTTAGGCCGCAGGCATGTCAAAGTCAAGCCTGAACGCCAAAAGTGGCGCAAAATCCATCTATCCCCATGTATGTTGCACACAATTGAATCAAGTCGCTGTATGTACTGCAAAGTCCGAGGAAGGATTCGCTATGTTGCTCTTCAAGGTCTCGATTATTTTTTTCGTTCGCACCTTTTTCGGCAACTGTCCCTGGTTCAGACTGTTCTAGTGGTCAGTCTCCAAGCACACGAGGAACACGAAGGTCCCGATTCATAGCGGCATTTGTCCACTGTCCCAAGCCTTTCCACCTGCAGTACGACGGGGGCTTGGACTCCCAGTGAAAATGTGGGCGACCAATTCGACATCTTCCAGCAGCAGGGCACCAGCGTAAAATTCGTCCAACCCAACGCTTTTGCGATAGGGTGGCGAAATGCTGCGCCAACCATTGGAATGGTTCAGACAACAAATGTGCGACCATGTTTTGATATGTTTTGATGTTAGCGCTATCCATACACAAGCTTACCCGAACATGCTATTGATGAAGTGGTTCGTGCCATTCAAGTGTCCAATCTTTGCCACGCGGAAGGCAATTCACCTGCACAATTTCCGGACATGAGTTTCGAAACGCTCCAACTGTCCCACGTACTTCGTGGACCCACGCGTCGAGTACCAAAAGGATGCCAGGAGAGTAAAAGTTGAACAAAAAGTACTTCATAACTTGTTTGATTCAATGAAGCACCTCAATGGTCGCACTTTCACTTTCACTTTCGCCCGTCCGAGTCAGAGACTACGGTCCTGTAAAAGACACGGGGTGACACAACTCTACAAACCAAAGTGGGCTCGGCAGAACTGTACATAAGATCTCTCAGAGGTGAACCACGAGGAAGCTTCGCGTGCAACATGCCACCAGTTGTCATTGTGGAAGAACTCTGAAGAAAAATTTGTCAAAATGTCATCCCAACGTGTTGATGGACGGCCACGTTTCCTGTGAGGTTTACAAGCAAAGTTCGACTCCCAATTCGTCAAGGGATTCCAGGAAACAGATTTAGCCGGCCATCCTTCAGGTGAGCGTGCAATCCGATGTGCAAGTCGAAACTTCGATCGGAAGAGTCTGTCTTCCCAACCCTCCATTGGGAATAAAGTTTTCGCAATCGCCAATTTGTGATTCATTTGCACCATAATGTCCCGCCAGCTCAGGTCATCATGAATTCGAACCCACCCAACTATAGACCGAAGCATTCGTCTTTGCACGACACCAAGTTTTTGCAAGCAGCCCTTTGTCAATGGCAAGGTTGCAAGTCCGAAGAGCATAGCAGGAGACACCACTGCGTCAAATAATTTCAGCCGCAAAACCAAAGAGACATGCTTGTTCAATAAGATATGTTTGTATTTGTGAAATTTGTTCCAAGCAACCTGCAGACGATGGGCAAATTCAGAATTTCTCCTGGCCAAAAAATTGCCACTTAAGTTGCGGCCCAAATATTTGTGCACTGTTTCGGCATGAATAACCTGTACCATTTCTCCACATACATCAACAAATTCAGAGCTTTCCGACGGAGACGTTGTCAAAATTTTTGTTTTCGCCGAGTTCAGTTGCAAACCACAAGCTGCAAGTTCCGGAATCAAAGCTTCCAACATGTAAATCAAATCATTTGAAGAAGTGGCAAACAGCATTAAATCGTCAGCATATCGAATGTTGGTCAACCGGCTACCATGCCCAAGCTGCACCCCATGATGAACCAACTTGGCTTTCCATTTTCGCATGGCATGTTCCAATCCTGCATTGAAGAGTATTGGGCTGATGACATCACCTTGCTTTACCCCGCGTTCAATGTTGAACCTTTCGCTCCCATGAACTGAGCCAGTCTGTCCCTTGTAAAGTTTCCACAACAAAGTGCAATAGCAGCGTGGGACACCTTGTTGCAGTAGTGCATCGAAAAGCGGGCTGTACTCGATGCGATCAAACGCCTTCGTCAAGTCTAAACTTGCAAACCATATCGGAGCATTCCATTCCAATGATTTGGAAGAAAGGCATTCCAAAACCACAAATGCATCATCTATGCCAGTATTGGGGCGGAACCCTGTCTGATCATGTGGCTGCTGTTCATCCATCACCACCCGCAATCTGTTGTAAAGCAATCGGGAAAATATTTTATATGTAATTTTTAACACTGCAATGGGTCTCCAATTGGTTGGTTGGGAGCTATCGCCAGACTTCGGCAGCATTGAGAACAATGTATGTTGCCACGACATTTCGAAAGACCCACTTGCAATCATCGAATTGTAAATATCCAACAAGCATGTTTGCAAAGGAATGTTGCTGTATTTAAACATTTCCGCGACCATGCCATCTGCATCTGCTGCCTTGCCATAATGTAAATCCCTCAGTACGGCACCCAATTCTTGCAAAGTAAAAGGCGGCACAAGGCCCAAACAATCTGAGTCATCCAAACTCGCAAGCGTTGCTGTATCATGGCCAATGTCAGACATAAAAATGTTGCCCAAACAACTGCCGAACATGTCAGGTGTTGGTCCAAGGCTAGCCGTTTCTGTTCGACGAATTGGCGCAATGTGAGCCGAATCCAATCGACCCAAGTCTTTAAATTCAGCTAGGATTTGCGATACACGTGCGTTTCTTCTCCTTCGCATGTTCTGCCGTAAGTGTTTCCGAATTAATTTGGACAAATTTGCTCTTTCAAAACGGTCATGTGCAGCTCTCCGTCGTTGCAGAAGGTCTTGTAGAACATCATCCTGCCACACTGGCCTTTGCTTCGGCAATTTCAATGTAGTGTTGATCCGACGAACCGACTGTTGCAGCACATCCTCAAGCCCATGCAGTGTGGTAGGTTTTTTCACGCCAAGTTCGTCCTGCAAAATTGCATGGTAAGTCCGGGGCACACCTTGTTGATCCAGTGGAGGTTTCCATCGCTTTACGCAATGGAAGCATTTCCTGTTTTTTCTCCGTCGGACACCTAAGTCGAAAGAAACTGTCACTGCACGATGGTCCGAGCCAAGGTCCAAATTGCATGTGGCATGTGCCGAAGTAAAGCGCATCTCTTGGCTGCACATGATGAAATCAATACGTCTTCGGAGGCCGCAAGCACTTTCGAACGTCCAAGTGTCCATGTTGGAAGTGTGATTGTCATCATCATTGGTAATGGTGAGGTCAAACGTTTCAACCACATCCTGGAGAAGAGTTCCGCGGAATCCTGTGTTCAACTGTGTGTTGAAATCCCCGCCCACCACAAGTTGGAAACGTCTGCCCCGTGCATCTTCCAGGCACGCATGCAAGTCTTCATAGAATTGATTCAAAACATCCCGGGAATACCCGCTATGAGGAGCATATGCAGCAACAAACCTGACTGTTCCATGTGAAAGAACCACATCAGCAAACATCAATCGCAAAGATATTTGTTTCACCAATTTTAATTTGGACACATGCCGTTCATGAAGCAAAATTCCAACTCCCGCAGCCGGTGACAAAGGAGTACTGCCAATGAACAAATGTCCTGAATCGAGACGCACTGTCCCTAATGCACTCCGAGTCTCACAAAGCAAAACAACGTCCCAACACAAACCAGCAAGTTCACCAAGCATTTCTGGCAATTTGTTTTGTAAACGTGCATTTTTCGCAAACACTGTAAATGGTGATGTCAAAACAGTATTGTCCAAACATTGCACCTCTCTTGAATCCGAACCCAACTCTGCCATTGAATTCACATGCACGGTCGGCTGAACCACATCAAAATTGGGAGGGCTACATCCTCCTCTCGTGAGCGACCTGGGTGAAACCTGACTCGAACGGAGCTGTCCCTAGCAAGACGCAGGGCGTCCTGCAGCTTTGCTCTTCCCACCTCCTTTGCCCTGCTTCTGCAAGATTGCATTTGATTTGGTGATCAAGTCCTTGAGCTCATCAGATTTTTGGAAATCATCCCATTGAGCCCAGGCATCCATCCATTGGAAAGTGATACTTTCACCCTCCGAAGCAACCGTAACAACCACCCTTCCTCCAACCATCATTTTTGTATAGCACTCATCAATTTCAATCTCTCGCTTCACAAAACCCCATTCACCCAATTGCCACCGCAAACTCAGTAAAAACATTTTCCTTGCTCTGGTTGGGATCGGTAAATCTTGTGTTGCCCATACTTTGCCGTCACCACTCGTCAACCCTGCACTTCTCAAAATTCCTACGGCCAAATCACGATCATCAACATTCTTGAATTTGACAAACATGAGGCCTTGAAACGAAGAACTCTTCATGTAAGTTCCAACATGCTTCGGACACTGCAGTTGCGACAACTGTGAATTCAACCACCGCGTCGCCTCAGGCAACGAAGGCAAACCAATCAAGCCACCAACAACCATAGTTTTGCAGAAGTCCTCCGAACCTGCCTGGATCGCTGTTCCTGGTTCCTTCAGATCATCAATCTGGGCTTGGAGGTCTTGTAATTGTTTTTCTACATCTTGGGCCACGTTGTTGGAAAATCCTTGGTCCATGGTATCGGCCATGTATTGCTCGAATTTTTGGATCTGCAAGTCATGTTTGTGGAGAACGTTTTCGACTTGGTCCATCCGAGCACCAAGTGTGACCTGCAAAGATGACAACTGAGAATGCATTGGGGTAACTGCTGCATTAATCTCTTGCCGGACTATTCCTGCCAACGCCTCCAAGGAGACACCATTACCACTGACGGATTCTGCATCCCGAGGTGGGCATGTTGGAACAAGTTCTTCATCTTCTTTGTCCAACAATGGTGTATATGGAGAGTGTATTCCATATCTTGTTCTGCCATTTCCTTCCCTGCCACTTTTCTCCCACGGATTCGACGGGACCCCTCTAGGACCCTCCGGCATTGGACGCAACGAACAACCGGACGAGAACGCAACACCGAGTAAGAAGAGCCGAAACTTGAGCCAAAAAAATATCTTGAGCCATAACTTGAAGTCCCACCCCCTGTACCCTAAATGGGCTGCCGCGCCATGGCATTCAGGAGCAAAGTCAAACTCAAAGTGGTCCGAATCCAGCTAGACGACTAGAAAAGATGGCATGTACAGACATTAAGGCATTGCGTTCGCTTTGTAAACACATTTCACCAAGCAAACCAAGATTTTGGAAAAGATTTAACTCCGACAAGTCCGGCGGCAGTATCGCAATTGCTTTAAAAACTGAAAAAGCGAAAGTGGGACCATTCGAACCTTCGTCAGGCACAGTGATCTCTGTGGTGACTTGCGTAGTGATGGCGGACATTGCAGCGGGACATACCGACCTTCCGACGAATTTGCATGTTTGTGTCTGGAGACTGCCCTGTACAAGAGCCCTGCCAATGGACCTTCTGCGGCCAAAAAGGAGCGGGGAAAAAAAATGTATTGCAGCCAAACCAGTCCTCCAAACGTAAAAAAACTATTCATGAAAACTCCGTGTCTCACACTTAGCCGCCTGAAACCATGATGAAAAAAAGAGTGAATATGATCATCCCAGCGCTTGACTGGGAAACCAACTCGTTTACCAAAATTTTCCACAATAATTCACCCAGCACCGTTGGCAGGAATGCAATGAAAAATTTAAGACAGTTTGCGATGCAAGTACTTATGTATGGCGGAGGTTATTTTTTTGACCACAAATGCTGCGGGACAGTAGCTGCAAAAAACGGGCTCTGGTGAAACATGGGAATTCTGACACATGAATAGAAGCGTAACACGTGAAGGGTCGAAAATGAAGAGGGAAAACAAATTATGACCCGTTACCAAGGTTAAGGCCAAGCCTGCACGCCATTGGCCCTGTGTTAGGGCGCACGCGCAAATGTGAGCATGCGCATCGCAATTGTACAAATTCAAGCGTTGATTGCTCCCACAAGCCTGGTTGCGTGTGCGACACTTGCCGATTTTTTCCACCTCGCAAATTCTTTAATGCTTCTGACCCATGTGTTTGTTCCTTTGCTCGCCCATTTTGCACGTGATTCCCATTCTAATGTTTCTTTCAGCGATCGGGCGGACGGTTTCGCAATGCAGCCCGCCAGTTTCCAATGATGACCCGTTACATTCTTATTGCATTCCGGTGCGGCTGGACTTCCAGAGAAAGCCATGCTTGGATGGACATTTTTTTTTTGGATAATCGCACTTGTATTCGTTTCCAATCAATGCTCATTTTATTTGTGTGAGGTTTTTCTTCAGTTTTTGGCGGGATCAACCATAGTATCAGGCGCATGATTTAGTCACCATTACGTAATGGACCATGGGGCCTAGAATTTCCCAAGCGTAACTATGATGCTAGAATGTTGTGAAATAGTTACCGGATATCGTTATTGCACATGTAACCATGTTACAGGACAAAGCGCGATCAATATTTCATTTGTTGGAACGTTTTTCGGATATTGTGTGTCATTTTGTCATGGAAAATGGATGGGCATGATGGACAGGTCATTATCAACATCATGTTTTCAACAAATCAGACACACATGCTTTTTGTACGTATATCAAGAAATCAGAGACGAATGCCTTTTGTACGTATATATTTCTAGAATGAACCAATCTAGAAACAGAATTCATTCCATACAAATCCAGACACAGTAAGGATCGTCATTTTCTTCGGTTAGGTTTGAACTGTTCTTTTCCCCCGTACGGATTTGAAACACGAGAATCTTGCTTTTCTTTGGCGTGAATGGTTTTGGATACAACATTCCAATTTAGAGGGAATACATTTTAGGGTTCCCGCATTTTTTTTTTCACATGCATGACGGACCATTTTGTCGTCATTTCGGACACCATTTTGTAAGATGTCCAGTTTCCGATCGGCATCCATTTTGTATTTCGAACCCTTTTTTATTCGTGGTGTTGGAGCCGTATACCGTCCACCCCTCCGCGGTTGCTATTCCCTCGTTTTTTTCTCCGGTTTTTGTTGACATTACAAATTGGAAGATTGAAATCAAAATCTTAAACCAGTAAAGAATTGAATGCAAGAAGAAGAACCAAACTGGTGGGTGTCTCGTGCCCGCTTGACTTGCCATTATTCCTTCAATACCTATCGACCTTCCGAAGGTGATTGATTGAAGCATGGCGTGTTGATTTCAGACACGTTCCCAGTGGCCGATGTTGTAGCAGAAGGTTTGGCTTGGACATAGCAGTTGGGTAGACCTCAGCCATCAATTCCGGAACACATTATCCAACACGATGGTGCCCAGGAAACATGTAGGTCCTCCATGCTGACATGTAAGTTGATGCGGGTGGCGTGATAACAAAACATGTGCATGGCAAGTACGAACGATTTTCTGGTAGTTCATGGTTGTTATATACCATGCAAGGTGACACTTTGTGAAAGATCTCTAGGTTACGGTTAAAGTTAAAACTATTTTTTTGGCACGATTTCTATGTTGCCGGTTTCCCCGGTTCATTGCATGATCACATCATGGCGATTTTCCGTTTTGGAGCGCATGGGAAATGGCAGAGTGCTGTGTGGACCTCAAATCCGTTTTCAGCCACAGAGCGCACGGGCAGAAAAATTATCCCACTATCCCTGCATCATGCTACCATTGGTTGAAGTTGTGGAGTTGAGGACCAGTTTCGCGTTTTTCATTGGCATTTGTGCACATGTTTGTAGATAAAGAGTTTTTTGTTGATAACCGCCTTTGTGAACATGAGTGTTGATTGTAAGTACACTTGCAAAAGCCTATGCGGATGTAGATGGTAGCCGTCAGAACTGAGACGCAGATGTAGATTTTGAGGCTGGCCTGGTGTCCGGTTTCCTACCCCCCCCACCCACACCCACAATGTGATGACCCTGTCCACACTACCCATGGCTCCAAAGACTGTATGGCGGCCGCCTTGTTGCTTTGAAGGTGAGTTGGCAGAAATAGAATATAGAATTACAAGCGGGCACGGTTGGAGTTTGGAATACCTTTTCATGCCGTAACAAAAAGCCTACTCCATCTAACCTGATAGGAAGCGTGATGATCATTAGGGTCTTACCAGGGGGGATCCTTAAGCCTACTCCAATCAAACCATACATGACTTAGGGTGATCAATTCGTCTGACCCATCCATGTTCCACGACGCCGTGAGCCGCTGATCACTCCACATCTATCAACACACACACACATCGGACAGTTTGTTCCGCATGAAACGCCCCTTGCACTTTGGCGGGGTGGCTACACGATAGCAGTCTATACTACTTCTGCGCCAAACTAGTTTCATTTTTTCCATGAAATGAAACAAGCATAAAAATCACACATGTGGTTTATCTTTGGTAAATTTGGGCTTTCGGGCATTTTTTGCTCGTTCTTGATAAGCAATGTCTGGCATCGAGATCCAGGTAATATTTATAAATGTATATATATATATATATTTAAATATTCAAAAATACATACACAAAAAATACATTCCCATGTGCTCATAGTAGAGACGCACGGATGTCTAAAACGGTTTTTCCTGATTGGCAGATTTTGTGTTGTTGGGTCCTTGGAGGTGGGGGAAATTAAAATCGAACACCCGCTAAGGTTGGGCGCAGCGTCCTTGGGCGTGTTGCTTTGCGTCATTTGTAAGGCAGCTTTCTGTATGCAGATTGAAGGGGGTGCCAGGTATTTTACCGAGATAAAGTGTTGAAACAACCATACAGGAAAAATATCAGCATCATCAGTTGAATTTCGCATGCAACATTGAACCAGTGGAGGAGCTTAAGAAATCATTGCAGCATGTGATGGGTTGTTCCCCCATTTGATGTGATCTCCTTCTGTGCTCAGCGTGTTTTGCTCAGGTGCTACGGCCCGAGCGGTACAGTGGGATTCAAGAAGGAGAAAGTGATGTGGAAGAAGATCCCGAAGAAGATGAGGACAGGGCCAAGTGTGTTGTGTTTTTTTTTCAAGGCTGCGTCAACTATTTTTCCTAGACTTGACTGGCCAAATCTGCATCGTCGCGATATTTGAAATACCAAAATTCGTAGGATATTCAACATCAACAATCAACAATCAGATATAATCATCCCCAGCTTCATTAGTGGAGTGGGATATTCAATGAAGATCAACGGGCATGGCAGTTTTCAAATCGTTTTGGATGGTGGAGTGCTAGGATTCCCCGTGGGCCTTGGCTGAGCCTCCGAGCCGGCAGCTCAGAGCAACCGGCAGCTCAATCGATTGTGCTCGGGG
>OMLO01004084.1_pt1 | contig 12135 bp, 10 predicted proteins | sample 1674811 | NCBI WGS metagenome assembly OMLO01 (sample SAMN06265003, study PRJEB25207) | coral metagenome | isolation source: Coral host | place: Mexico:La Bocana,Puerto Morelos, Mexico | collected 2008-11-13
GACTTTTTTGGCTGGAAAACCTCCATTTTTAATAGGAGATACAAAGACTCAAATGGTTGGTTTTTCCGTTGTCATATTAGTTTTCGGCGGGTGGTCCCATTTCATGGCAAACTTTTCAGGATTGGTTGGAGTATGGCTGAAACAGAAGCTTTCAGTGGAAGCAACATGTCTTTTTTTCGCCTCCCGAAAATGAAGTCACAACAGACCCAAACCAAGCAGTAAGCTTCGCGATGAATATTACACCGAAGACTAACATGGAACCTATAAATCACGCAGTTAGAAAGGAAATGATCTTCCAAACCTCCATGATTATGTTCCATGTTAATCTTGAGGGGTGTATTTGAAGATGGGACTTGCCACGTCATTTTTCTTTACCGCTTGGTGAAGGGTAAATTGGCACCTTCCCTCAGCTCTCTAAACATTAGCCTGGGCCATGTGCCCTACTAGACACTTGGTAGTAAGGCAAGTATGCTTGTAGAGGGACGCCATGTTGAAGGGGCCCATAAAGTTTTGTTCCCATTTGCTGCCCTGTCGATCTTTGGGAACAGCAGGATCGATTGCAGGGTGGTGATATCCGTGAAAAATGGGCTGAAACTCAGGCGAAACCCTGGGGGAGTTTTGGGTCATTTTCGCGGGTGAGGATGGCATGGCATGGCATTTTTGTTCAAAATTCCTATCTCTTGTATTTGATTGACAGGGGGAATGCTTGTGGGTAAAAAGTTGGGTAAACATTGGTTCCCTTAGATTGAATACATTCTCTTTTGGATGGACAAGCTCGGTACAAACATTTTTTTGGTGAATGGCATGGAATTTGTATAGAAACTCGTTTTTGGTCGCACAACATAAATTCGTCTAAGATTGTGGCAGTATCATGACTTTCGTGCCACTGACACACCTCGAAATTTGACGGACTGTAATTTGACGTACTGTATACCTTTATACCCAAACTTACCAAGGCTATTACCTCAGATAGATTTTAAAAGAAGAGCCGCTGAGATTTTGGGTATCCCAATGTTATGCTGGTGTTCGAAACATTGAAGGGTTTTCTTATTAATGAGCCAGATCGTGAGTTTCATCAAGTCTCATTGAAATTTGGAAGTTTCTTCAACCTCTAGGACCTGCGACGCTGAAAGAAACCCAAACTTTTTTCAAGGGCTCCAAGCAAGCCTACTTCGTGTAAGGATGGTTATCAACCACGTATCCGTCCGTTTGTAGGGATGATCCTCCAAATAGTGAAATCTGAGAGCACCAAAAACAAGGCGGTTTTCAAGGAGCTCTGGGGCCAAAATGCTGAGCCGTGTCCCTGCTTATAACATAGGGATCCCTTCTTGGATATGTCTCAAGATTTTAGTGCCCCGTCATCAAAGATATTAGGAGAGACTTTGTCAGTCTGAATGAACAACCACCAGTGTTTTCTTGGAACATCGGGAGAAGAAATTAAGAGGTACACTGTTGTAGGATTACCACCATTTTTTGTAAATGGTAAGAATGGACATTTCAGGTTTCTGCCAGGGTGTGGGCCTCCCAATACATAATTAATGACGCCATACTTCTATGACCCACCACCAGAGGGAAGGGTGCAGGGCATTAATTCTTGGGATAGGTGTACACTAGAACCTAGCATTCTCTCTCATAGACGACCTCACTCCATTCAGCACAAATTTGACTTTTGGGGTTTTCTTGTTCCTGATCTCCATCCAAAACGGGTTTGATACAAACTGATATAATTGAATGGTCTCGCCCATCCAAGACTCCACCAGAATTTTTCATCCATTGTGCTTACATTGGCGGGTGCTAATGTTGGAAATTGCCTGGACTCCCCAACACATGGAAAAAAATAGGAGTTCAACGGTGAAGTGATGCTACTCATACGATTTTTTTCAGATCTTGGATGTTTGTTCTGCGACACATTTGAGATTCTGGTAGCTTGATATCTTCCGTAGCTTTCTTTAGGCCCTGGTTTTGATCAGAAAAGGGCCAAAGATTCATGACTTCCAGTGGCCGAAACCTTACGAATTGAGGCCATGGCCATCCACAAAAAGAGAATCCTTAAAAAGTGGAGCTTATTTCACCTTGGTAAATGTGAACCATTCTCCTTTCAAATGGGGTGGACGACAAAATTGGTTGCCAGAAAGGTAGAGATTTTTGTAGAGATATTTTTCCGAAAATCTCGATGTTTTTTCGGAGCAAGTAAATAGCAATGATGTCAGCTTGTTTTGAAAGGAGTGTACTTACCAGTGGAGGTAGCAGCTTTTACAGAATTTGTGCAACTTGCCTACTTCACAAATTCAGGGTGTCTTCTTAAATAACTTCATAACGAGTGGCCATGACTTCAAAGTCCAGCAAAGTTTCCATACTCGCCAGTCTTTGGGGTGAAAAGTTTCATCGTTTCCAATTGAACATTTTCATGCGATGTTTAATCAACTAAATCCACGCACTGACTGAAGCAAGCAAAATTGGAATTGGACCAAGCACCACAACTTCAAAAAAGGCCACACTTGACAAGCAAACAAAACCAAGTCCCTAGCTATCCCTGAAACACCGGACCGGGTGAAATGGTTGGGGGCCCACATCCCCATGCTGCGCCATGAGCTGAAGTGCAGCGGTGACCAGGTCCTGAATGGGCTGTGGTTTCTCAAGGTGGTTTCAATTGAAGGTTTCCTGCAATCAAACAGCACGTAGCTAGTAGCTTGAGACCTATATATTTCTTTTTTGTGAGGGCAATATGGCAATTATTTTTGTATTTCCTTTTACTTCCCTTTTTTTTTGATTTAGGTTCGAAATGGGAACGCTGTTGTCGGGCCAATGATGGGGAAAGTTGGATCCCTCCTTCAGGCTTGGAAGTTTCCTGAGGTTTTTTTGAAACTTTTGGGAATGTACCTGTTTGCATACCTCACATCAATTGATGAAATAATATAATCCAAAAGAATCCATGACTCAGTCGTTTTGAGTAAATTCATGGTCTGTGAGTGCAAGCGCCAATTATCTCACAGTGAATGCCATTATAGACTGACTCAAAGCCCCTAGGACTTATCTGGACGAAGAAACTGCAGGGATGTATTTCATTGCCGTGGCGCTGTCCTTTGCGCTGTGTGCCTTAGCGTTTTGGTCAGAAGATTGACCTTTGAAAACGAAGAGAACCTGAGAAGTGAATTTTGCCAGCAGTTTTGCCTAGGAGTCTATTGCCCTCCTTAATCTAATACGCCTCATGGTCGTTGGTCCATTGCCAAGCTTGTTTCAAGGGAACCAATAGGATCCCGATGGATGTGGATGGCTGGTTATCCAGGTAAAGCACGTTGGTACTTTGTTTTCCGCATTGGTCTGGAAAATTCTAGAGAGTACATCTTCCCAGATTTTCCCACGTTTTCCGGCTAAAGTTTTTGTGTTTTTTTGTGTTTGGCTATTATAGGTTTCAACTGCAAGTTTGGTTCTACGCAAAAGAAACACAGGTGCTGAGGTTGACTGAACTTCCCACCTTATATACATGTACTGTATATGATATGTATATATATCTATATATATATATATATATGTCTAAAGGGCCATTTCTTACTCAACCTTCATCCATGGAATCCGAAAATACATTTTGGAACACGTAAATGAGCAATGACAAAACCCTGGTTGTTTAGGGTATATAGCGGATTGTACTACCCAGTTATATAGTCATTATAATAAGCCATTATAAGGATCAGCATTTTTGTGGCTCAAATGCGTGGAATTCGATGATTATCCATTTATGCAACAAGATAAAGTCATTTAGGCTTTATGCTGTAAACCCCGGGCCATTATTTTTCCAGCGTTGGCATGTTAGTCACCCAACCAGATGTAACGAATTTGTTTCGGGACAACATGGAATGCTGTAAGTTGTTTTGCATGGACCATTTTTGGTCAGTCAATGGCACCCACATAAGGGCAGGATTCACTAATGACCATAGGAAGTTTTTTTAGATCAGCATATCCGGGCCCGGGCCTGGTAGTGCTCAAGAAATCCTGGCCATCCATTTGGGGGGAAAGGAAGGTTCCAAAATATCCTGAAGGAAACTTCTTGTTTTTGTTGGTGATTGGTGGGCCATCCTCCCCCTCCGATTTGTCATAACCATGTATACTAGTTTTCACATGTGAAGACAGTATGCTTGCCAGTGGTTTGGGGAACCCCAACAGATGTAAAGACAATGGAACCCAGTATAATTTCTGTGCAGTTCATCAGGTGCTGCGCTCTTTATGCTGTCAATTTACACTGGAGCTTTGGTTGAACAGAGCTGTTCTCGGATCTCATTTTTTCACCATGTCGTACCTCGGTTGAAAATAACGGAACTGCGGGAAAGGCTGAATGCTTGTGGTTACATAAAATCTTCGCAAGCCAACAGATTTTTTGCGGTTGAAACGTACCTTCTCAATGAATTCGGCAGAATATTCTGCCTGTGGCAGAGGAAATTTGAATTGAGGCGTTTAGATAGTCAATCACTCAACTGGCTTGGAGATAAATACTGCATCAATTCCCCAAATGCCAAATGCCTTTTGCAGTAAAAAAGCCCTTCCAAAATCACCAACCTCAACAATTTTTACCAGGAAGTTTCTTCCATTCAATGCCCCTTGAGGTGGCTGCCATGTTGGGTGCGTGGGCACACTGGTGTTACCAGGACCATTTGGAAGAAGCCGCCTTCGGCGCCAACGACAGGTGAGGATGTTTGCTTCAAGTTGATGAGAAGATGCGATTCAAAAATGGTGATATGATGAGATGTTGATTTTTGAGGATAAGATTTTTTGAGATCAATCAATCCCCAGGCTTTTTTTTTGACAACAAAAGAAGGGGCAAAAGAACCGCTGCTTAGGGTTTGAGGGATGTTGAGGCAAATCAGGCAGGATTTTGTGAGACGGTTGGGAATTGGGTGCCTGGTGTCTTTCTGCTATTCCCTTTTTTTCAGAGAATTAATGTAACAGTTGACATGTAGATTGTAGATGTAAATGAACATGCAGTTCATATCTGTTTTTTTGGAAGACATACTGTATGTACGGTATATATATATATATTGCAAATAGCAGCTATGTTGCTATCAATCCATGAATACTTCAAATATCTTCCGAAGTAACCACCTCATGGATTGAGAGCGAACACCGACACGAGAACGCTGAGATGGTTTAGAGAAAAGACCAGCTACAAAATGGGTTTATGTATACTTGATTCCAAGTTTGTGAATTATAGGTTCTATCACTCTTGCTGATATTTTGTTCATCATATTCAACTTTAAGAATAAAGTGAATAAAGAAAAAAAATCGACAACGTGAGACGCTGACAAGGTTTCCTGTCGCGGTCCTCTTACAGCACTTCAATCTCGGCAACTTGGCATTTGTTAACAGGGCTTCAGGGCAAGTTGTGGATGCGCACCAAAAAACATCATTTTTTGTTGTTTTGATAGGAAGGGTTATACATTCTGTTTTTTTTATGACATATATATATATATATGTATATATATACATATATATATGCTATATGTATTTTATCATACAAATATACATATTTCATTGTATGAAGTTGCCTTTGAGATGTATATAATATATGATGTATGATATAAAAAGTACATAGGTTTCTTTTGATATGTGATTTATATGAAATATGCTATATGTATATAATATGTGCAATTTTGTTTAAATGTTTATATTCATATGAGATAGATGTACGTGATTCATGGGAAAATGTAAGCATCCCGGGTTTTTGCTGTAGGCATCCTGACTCATAATGGATATACAAAGCCCTACTAGTGTTGGATGATGACCCTTCCCTTCTTGGGGGCCCATCTGCCTGGATACCCACTGTTGATGGTTCAGAAATCCAGCTAACCTTTGAATAACCTTGTAATTCATGGGATAAACTACCTAGCTCAACTGGTGAGTTTACCGGATTTCAGCCATGGAGAATAGAGATTTAAATTCCAAGGATCGTTCATCAACCGCAGTATCATGGAAGATCACTAGGATTCCTTGACCATTGGGGGAACCAATTAGTACAGGAGAATTCTCCAAAGCCCGAAAAGGACCTTGAATTATGATTATTTTTCCAAATTTAGATTCTGTACAAGATTTTGAGTGAATTTGTCAATTTGTTGTGAACAATGATTTTTTTTTCATTTCAGGTGCTCGGGTGTGTTTTTTTGTCTCATTTTTTGCTGGGAACTTATGGCAAATGCTTCTAGTTTAATCTGGCTTGCTGCAAATTATCCACTCAGAGTATAGGAACTTGCACAAGCCGAATATATTTTGGATATTTCGCACAAAAAGCCAACTTTGCCCACAAGTCACCGCAGCAGAATTTTGCAGAATTTGCTGGTTTCTTGACAGAAGAAATGGGGCCATTAAAAACCCCAGCACTTGCAACCCCACTGAAACTTTTTTGAAAAACAAACCACCCAGAAATACTATATCCGATACTTGGATGTCCCAGGAAGTTAGTAAAAAGGTGAGGATCAGTGGGTTATAACCCCAATATATCCTATTTTATAGGTAGGTGAAATAACCCATTGATCCTACGCATTGATCACCGGTGACCTATGCCTATTTTCCCCCGGGATTTGGATCGGGGGGAAACCTGGGAGGCTATTTTTTGTATGACACTGTGCATGTGGCTGTGTCTCGGTCTTGAATCCGAAGATGTTTTTGGGAGAAGCGGGTTGGAAACCTGCAACGATAACCCTTTTGATGCTTGGCGGGTGGGGAAACCTGCAACTTCACCTGACATACGTTTTGGCATTTCGGTGGTTGGTCTTTTGGACCCGAAACAGCGAGGAATCTGGTCATATTGAGTGATCTTTTTGCTCTTCATATTGCATTGTTCCGGTTGGTACAGCTAATGACCACCTGTTTTTGCAAAACATTATCACGTCAAAATCCTGACTTGGTACTGATCGAAGTGTTGTAGTTCTCTTGCCGAAGGCTGAGGTTTGGAACGAAGCTGAGCAAGTGTTCAATCATCCTGGTTCTTTCAAGAGGGAATGTGTTCAAGAAGCAAGATAATTTCGTGGTAAACCCACACAAAAGTCAGAGAAGAATCTCATCCCCAAACATATCTAACCATCCAATAAGAGATAGAACATGAAGTTGAAGTGTCTCCGTGTCTCCAAAAAGAAACAAACTGTACCACCATTTCTGAAAGGAAGCAACAATATGATATACAAATATACACACAAATGTATATATATATATACACATAATATTTATATCTATAGCCCCGGAACCACGAAAACAGCAACAAGCAACAAGCAACAACAGCAACAGCAACAACAACAACAGCAACAACAACAGCAGCAGCAACAACAACAACAACAACAGCAACAACAAGAACAAGAACAAGAACAAGAACAAGACAGAAGAAAAAAAGAAGACAAACAACAAGAACAACAACAAGAACAAGAACAACAACAGCAACAATAACAAGACCAACAACAACAACGACAACAACAACAACAACAAGAACAACAAGAATACCAACAACCAGAACAACTAAGAAGACCAACAACCAGAACAACAAGAAGACCAACAACCAGAACAACAAGAGCAGCAAAAAAAGCAATACCAACAAGAACAAAAGCAAGAAGAAGAAGAAGAAGAAGAAGAAGAAGAAGAAGAAGAAGAAGAAGAAGAAGAAGAAGAAGAAGAAGAAGAAGAAGACGAAGACAAAGAAGAATAATCACGCGTATTGATAATGATATCAACGGCAATAAGAATAATCAGAAGAACCGTAAGAATAATAATAATAATATCCAGAACCACAAGAAACAGAAGAAGACAAAGAGGAACAAAAACAAAAACAATACCAACAAGAAGAAGAGGAAGAAGAAGAAGAAGAAGGAATAGAAGAAGAAGGAATAGAAGAAGAAGAAGAAGAATCAGAAGAAAAAGAGGAATCAGAAGAAAAAGAGGAAGAAGAATCAGAAGAAGAACAAACAGCAACAGCAGCAAGAAGAATAATGACAACAAGAAGAACACGACAAATCAGAAGAGCAATTCATTTACGGTACAATTCTCATTTAAAAACACTCCCAGAATGTAGCTTTCCAAGAAACAAAAGGGGTAACAATAACTAGACACGTCCCTGTTTTCTTCCAAAAAAACAAGGGAAACATCATGCTTAGCAAAATATGAGAGGCTTCCAAGTTCCAAAGCAAACCCTACTGAATCTTGTTCCACCCATCTGCACATATTAATCATCCTGTTCCAAGCCTGTTTCATCTCAGGTGTGGGATCAAAAGTTCATGGAGCATCACTTGATTGCTATTGCAGGCTATGCTACCAGCGAGTTGGCCAATGTCTTTGGCTTGGCAAATGCCGTGAATACCTGGATCACGGAGGCCATCGGGGGGGAAGGTTGGTATTGTTGGAATTTTGCGCCCTAGCAAAAGTTCCTGAAAATGTATGGTTGGAATTTTCCTACCTTTCCTATTGGGTTTTGGTAACTTTTCAGGGGCTATGTCTGTTAGTTTTAGGGGGTGTAGCCAAACCTCGAGGAGTTTGAGACCCGAAAATCACCCTTGAAGTTTGTTGCCAAACCAGACAGTGAAACAACCCAAATTCTAGAAGAGCTTCGGTGATATGCCCCCCCTTTTTGTTTGTATGCATCGACGGGAAATTTTGGTTTTGGCTTTGAAAATGAAAGCGTTGCAAAAAAAAAACTGGCGCCCGGGAATTTCCATGTTTTCCTTTGATCATCCAAAAGATGAGCATTTTTTTCCTCGGGTTTCCGAATGGTTTCGCTGATTTTCCTTCCTTGGTTTCGCCGGCTTTCGAGATGAAAAAAACCTCAACTCTGGGGAGACGGTGGTGGACGGATGTGACGGGGCCGATGTGACAGGTGGGTTCCTTGATGTATTCTGCTTATCTGATCAAACGATCGGATACTTTGTACCTGGCATTTGTTTCTTGGCTCCTATTTGAGATTATGGCAAAATCAACCATTGGTTTCCCTTTTTTGGCTGGTTATGAAAACCCTTTAGGACAACTGAGGAAGGGCCCACGTTTAGGGGGGGTGGATTGGTTGATCAGCCATAATTCATAGAAGGCAACGGTGCATTGTTGCTCTACCTTTGTGGATGTTCTGGATTCTTTTTTTTGGGGTTGAAACAGATACCTTTACAGAGGGTAGGTCCAGGTTTTCTCTCCACGGTACTTGTGCCTCGGGAAGTGCCAATCATGAGATGACAAGCAGACACGTGGACCCCTGACCCTCACCCAAAGAAATGATTGAAATTGAAACCTGCAGAATGGCCCCCACTTTTTTCTTGAGAAAAGGATAACATCATCGACAATCATGGAACTCTTGGTATTTTCAAACACTTCTGTACTGGTAGTTTTTTTTTTCCGCTGGGGGAAGGTGTATTACATTGACATATGAAATTTCTCGAAGCAACAGAGATCTTGACAACAAAGTCCCCTTGGTGTGAGTGCCATTGGAACCGTGATGAAATTTTTGTCTTCGAAACAGCTTCAGGTGATTTGTTACACCTTGAGTCGCGTGTACTTTGGCTATTGGAGCCTGGTGGTTTTGAGCCAGGCGGAACGCCAAAAAAAAACATGGGGAAACGCGCATGAAACGCCAACCAAAAACTCTGAACTTATTCGCATTCGCTTCAATGAGCAAACAATGGAGACATTCTCTTGGGCAACTCTTTAAAAAATCCAAATTTGACCAAATTGAAGAGCATCTCAACAAAACCTGGCCATCTTTGTCGCCAAGTAAAGCCACAGTTGACATTGCCAGCCAGTTTTGGGCGATCTTTTTATCACGACTTTTAGTGAAAGTGAAATTGAAGGCGTAGTACCGGTCACGTGTCAGTCGCAAAAAACAAAAGTCCAAACAAGACTCTGGTGATTATAAGCTATACAAGTGGTATCAAAATTGAAAAAATAAGTGGTATAATTTCCGACTCTCGTGTAATAACTGGTATGATAATTGAATTTCTGTCTTGCTTCTAGTTGACAAGAAGTGGTAATCATTTCCTGCCACGAAATTCGGCCGGTTTTATTTGAAAAAAAATAGTTAGCTACCTTCACAGCACACCTAAACAAACCAACCTTTGCCCCTCAGAAGATTGGCATTGGATCTAGCCCCACCCACTTGGATGTCCCAGGAAGTTAGTAAATGGTTAGTAAATGGGTTATGACCTACTTAAAAAATGGGGTATGTTGGGGTTATAACCCACTTACTGACCATTTGCTAACTTCCTGGGACATCCAAGCAGCAAATGAAGATTTGTAGTGATCCCTGACTCAGAGAAATATTGTTATCCTGCTGGTGACGGTTAAACTGTTACTGGGTGGGGTGTATATCCAAGATTGGCACTCTTTAAAAGATAAACACTTTCCAAAGATTGGGGTCATTACACTAGCAACCCAAACTTCATGTACTATACAGGAAATCAACTTTGAATGTCACCGCAAATGGGTTCCATTTAATGATCCCTGTTCAAGATTTACCTAAAAATGATGAAAACCACTGAAACCCGAAAAAAACACATCGAATAATCACCCCGAAATCGCAGAAAAAAAACACATGAATACACCTAAAATGGGCGCATGGGCCTTGAATAACTCACCGAGTGGCAGATTTGTTTCCGCCAAAAAAAAACAAAACACCCCAAACAATCCCACCTCCCAAGGTGAATTTCCACCAGGTTGATAAGACTTACGCAAACCTGCGGTTTTGTGCCGGTGCCATTGTGTCATTGGGAGGTTGGACCTTTTTGGATGGGTGAAGTGATCCCAACTCGCAGCACAGCCCAGTCTTGTTTTCTTGATTTTTTCTTTTGCTTATCTGGACCAAGGAGTGCTTGCTAAAGGGTTGCTTATATAAGGGTGGGGTTCTTTATGGTGCTGAAAAAATCCCATCAAACATCCTTACAAAAAACATATATATTTCAACCAAGCACTTCTAGTCATTGGATTTGGATTTCTGTGCATCATAATCCATAATCTTGCCATCGTTTCATGGCCATTTGACTGAAAAAAACACACATTTTTTTTGGGGAGGGAAACACACCCAAAAAACTTGTTCAATCTAAAAGCTCGCAGGTTCACAAGTTCAGCTGGATTCTTCAATAAGTGTGACAATGGTCAGGTCTTAGGAAGCAACAAATCATTGGTGAGAAAATTCACACATTTGGATTCACAATCCATAGCTAAGACGAAGTCTTCGGATCATCCCCGAGGCCCCGAAAAAAATGGCTCAAATTCTGTTCCGCGATGCGGTCATTTCTTCTAAGAGATCTTTCCGTGGTGGTTTCCGTGTGGCCATTATGGCACGAGTTCCTACCTGATATATCGCCATTTGGTCCACTCTCAAAACAAAAACACATATCCATAATAGTTATATTTATAGGCCAGGTATTCCTATAACGATTACAACAAGTATAGCAGTAATTACAACAATGCAGGGTTCCAAAACCCTACTATACTAGTCATTCTTACAATCTTTAAAATGATAATCCAACATATATCCAACATGTAATCCCCCCAAATCACCATTTTTCTTAAAAGTATCCATAATTTGTATGTCAAACTTTCCAAAGTAAATTTCAAACAACCATTGGATGTTTTTCACATTTTCCTTGCACACCCCAACCCCTGAAACATCACCTTCCATCGACTTTGTGAGTGGTTTATCTGCCTGTACCAGAGTTCTTCAAACTTCGATTGTGAATGTCCACCACCTGTTGACGGGAAAGGAAGCTGCTGAAAAACACCAGGTGAGATCAACCCCCAAAATATGGGCTTCCCCAAATGAATGGCAAGGACGAAAAAACACACCCATTCGTTCCTCTACAATGTAGAAGGATGCGTTGCTGTTGGTCAACTTTTCCTTACAATAGGGGTCATAGCTCCCTTATAGCTTGTAGAGGGAAGGGAAACAAGTTTTATGGGTGGTACCTTAAAGACATCTAGTCAGTCTTCATGATTTCTGTTCAAAGCAATTTGGAGATAACACTTCTCAACACTGATGGGGAATATCAAGGGGGGTGTACGTGAGGGTGGAGTTACACGAGGAACAACCATGATTCGGCTTTTCTTTCCTGGGGGTTCGAGTTGCGTGCATAGTAAACGGATAGGAATCTCCTTGTCAAACATACAGATCATGTATCTATGTATCTA
>OMLO01004085.1_pt1 | contig 12134 bp, 9 predicted proteins | sample 1674811 | NCBI WGS metagenome assembly OMLO01 (sample SAMN06265003, study PRJEB25207) | coral metagenome | isolation source: Coral host | place: Mexico:La Bocana,Puerto Morelos, Mexico | collected 2008-11-13
TTGTTTGCTTACCTTTTAAGAACAGGTTATTTACTTCACAGCGAGCATAGAGAGGAAGTGACAGCTATAAAGCGTCATAAAAACTTGATGTTCTGGCTACTTGGCTTGGAGTTATAATAACACGAAGGAATAAAATTTTAAATAAAGGGATTTCTGTTGGACTGAAAAATTCAATCACTTTCATACATTCTACAGGAATCTGTTTTATCTATAGTCTTAAATTAACAAAACAATGTACATATATACAACTAATATATTTACAATTATAGATTAATAAAGAATTATTATATTTACAATAATTTTAAAAATGTTGCGCTATGTATAGAACACGGCTGAGGCTAAAAATCGTTTTTAGATGTCGCTGAAATGACATTATTTAAATCTGCTGCTTTAATTTTCAACTATGCTGTCGAGTTCATTTCTCGATGAATTCGAGTTTATCCCTATATTATAAGGTGCACTGGATTCTGTGTGTGCTCCTATTGGCTTAGACTTTCAGAAAAGTCCTTCATCTCGTTTATTTTCCCCTCCCCAGACCTCGCGCGGCTTTGCCGCTCTCTCGGCCTCTTCGCGGCCTAAAACTGTATCTTTTCTACCCAGAAACTAAAGAGGTCGACTTGTGACAAGCCTGTTATTAGTGATATATATAGTTTAGCTTCTTCATTTGTTACAAAAGCAGGAAGGAAAAAGTAGATATTTCAATTCAAAGAGGATTGTTCAAATTGCATCAAGTCATATATTATAATTTTTACTTCTTCGTTTTGCAAACAAGTAATTCCTTGTCTTCACAAACCAAAGTAACTTCACGTTGCGAGCCATAAATATAATAGATGTAAGATATTCTTTTCTGATGGAATACATACGTAGATATCTTCAGAAACAGGCTATCAAAGGCGAATGTAAACTGCGTAAGGCGCGTGGAAGACTGCAAACAACCTCAGAAACGAATTTTATAACGTCTCAGTCCCATTCTCAGCCGTCGGTTAATATTACTCGGCAAATCTATGAGACGGGAAGACGTGAAGGATCATGGGTCGTGGATGGGTAAAGACATACAGACCTTCCACGATTCACTCGTATACATAGACCAATGAAGGTCCGGCGAGTTAAGTTTGAATTTTCCTCAGCTTTCGGACACCACGATAAATCTCTATAAAGCAGTATCCAAAGTTACTTCATAGTTTCCTTTGTCACTGAAAGTTCGAGAACAGTTTACTCCACGAACATTTTTCCTTTCTTTTAAAGTTCCCTGCCCGCGTTTGGACATCAGATTTTTCCCCTTTCCACAACGGGAACACAACATTTTTTTCAATCCACGACGATAACTTTCAACAAATGATAGACAAATTATTGGATTGACAGCGGCAGATGAGCAATACGCGAAAAACGCCCAAAAATAAAACAGTTCTATAAAAGTACACGAAGGTCTCCAATGTATATAGGAAGCGAAATACAGCGAAGAATATGGAATAATACAAACGTTAAACAGCACAACGATAACAACCATCATTTGAATGGCTCGTCTTCGTTTCTTCAACGAAAGTCGTTGTGCATTTGATGCGCTTTCCCCGAGAGCTTTACTCTGCCTTTTTAAAGAAATTGCTGTCGCAGTGTACAAAACGATTGTTATAAATAACGGAGAGAACAAAATGAAAGTCAATTGAAGCCAGACATATGCCGAATTAGCTCCATGGTTAGTGAAAACCGATCTTACGGCACTACAGAACGTTAAGTCCCCATGTTGAACAAGTTCCCAGATTATCAGCTTTGGAGAATTCAGCAGGCCTGCAAAAATCCAAGAGGATGCGATGGCTATGATACGAATCTTGGTTGAAATGAGGGCAATTCGCATTGGGAAAACAACGGCAACGAACCTATCGATTGCTATCCACACCAAGCTTTGTGCAGAAACTTGAATGGACACAGAGTTGGCAAAATGGAACAACTTGCAAAAAATCGATCCTAAGATCCCACCGACGTGCCAGTACGACGAGCCAGTCACTAATCCAGTTATTTGAAAAGGTAACACCAGAAGCGCGAAAATGAAATCTGACACGGCCATGTTCAGGATGAAATAGTTAGCTGTCTTGCGTAACTCTCGGTGTTTTAAGACGATGGTGATTATGAAAACGTTCCCGAAGAAACTCGGCAGTAAAATGAGGAAGTAGGCGCAAACTTTGGATATTTTCTCTGCAGGAGAATCAACAGTGATACAAAACAAGTGCTGTTGTGCCTGTGCAGTTACATTCGTAGTATTGGATGTTAGCAACATCATCGGTTGATTTAGTTTTTGAATTCGGTGCAAGCGGTTTGGCAATCAGTTTCGGAAAAAATGCAGATAGATTCCAGCAGCGTCATGAGGTTTCCATAGTATTCAACACAATCATTGGTTAATGAAATGCGGCATATCTTAGTGTGCTAATCTCTTCAATTAATTCCCAGAGAATGGACTAAAAAAACTTTGACGTTAATTTACATATGAAATGTTCGAATCTTAAACACGCCGAACAACCACGATGATAATATTTTAACTAAGTTTCTTTAATTTTTAAAGCATCATGTTTTTTGATTGCTCAGGTGTACCGCGTATGAAATTAATGCAAAGTCAACATCATTTCTTCACCATGTTCTTGTTCTTATTGTTATTTTCGTCTGTCAAACAGTTACAACAAAGTAATTTCGACCCCATAGAAAGAAATTAATTTGAGGTTTCTAGCGAAAAAACTAAGTTCTTGTGCCGGTATATTACTACTGTTTTTCCTTACCTTTACCAGCTAGCTATTTCCTTGACATTATTGGGAAAAAGACGTTTTAAATTCAAAGCAATGAAGCTTTATCAAGCGTTTTTATACAATTTCAATTTAAGTAAGACCGTAAAAAGCTGTGAAAAAAGAGTCATGGCTAGGAGGTTTGAAGCCTGTTTTAAGCTTTTACAAAACTTTTACGAGTGATTCTGGAACTAAAATTATATTTTCATTTAAATAGAATAAGTAATTTTGCTTCTCCATAAAGTTATGGTAATTGGTTATAAACGATATGGAAGTTACTGGATTAATTTTTCATGTGTTTTGGAGTGTCGGTTGTTGGCAATACAGCAATATACGTATACGGTAGTGATCCTGAAGAACCATTCAAAATAAACTTTTGAGCTCTACTCTCCTGTGGCGCTTAACGTTTTTCAATTTCCGTTCAATAATGCATTTTCAAATGTATAGCTTAAACTCTTGGAGGCCACCTAAACAATTAGAGCCTGATGTTGACTTTTGATATTTGTAATCTGTGTATTTCATTTAATTTCAACTTGACAAAAATGATTTAATACCCTTACCTTTCGATTGCTGTTTTTCTTAAATTCCGCATAGTGTATACCATCTTGACTGTACGACAAATAACACTGAGTCACCCATTGACGGGCGTCCTGTCGTCCTTGAATAGCGAACTTCACCACCCTTGTAGGGCGATGGAAGTTCACCTGATACCACTGTAGACGGTTGTTGTGGCGTGCGCACCAGGCCCCCATTCGTGAACCAACACGGCGCTGATGAAGTCTGCCATTGTTAGGGGCATGGTTTTTGTCCCAGCTGGACGAAGCACTTAGTTGGTTCGCTTTGATGCGACCATTCTGCATTCCTAAGGGCTTGTTGCAGCGTGGTCCTTGAAAAAGTTTAAGTGAATGTTAAGCCCTTTTCTTGGGCCCAACCTAACACGTTGAATTATGTGCATGAAAAGTTCGGAAGCTGAATCGGTTAAAACTTCTATTTGAATTTGGAACGGCTCAGCTGTTCTTGCCGGTTTTGATTTAGACGTCGAACTTTTTATCTGCCGAACCTAAAGCATAAATTGTTACGCTATTTTACAAACAGTTAACACTTTTCCTAAAAACAGCTGACATTTCCATATGTTATGGTTCAAACTAAAATTTGGCGAGTTAAGTTCGACCTCTGAATCAACCTACTTTAGATAATTTGGGTCGGTCCAAATGCGATTAAGTTCGGCTTATGAAAAGTTCGGCGTCTGAACTGGGCATTAATTACTTTAATCTGTCACGAGTTCTTTATTTTATCAGAATTTCACATCTTGAATAAGTGAGCTTAGTTCATTTTTCAAGAGAACGCTGCCTTTAGAACGAAAAGAGAATGCAACCCAACATCACGACAAGTTTTGTTATGAAAGTGTACAGATTTATGAGTTCTGAACTGTACTCCAACAGAAAGAAATGTCTATGGTTAAATGGGCAACTGTTGCCTTCCAAAAGTGTTCCATCAAATATTTGGGAAATGAATATGTTCTAACTTTGTTGAAGTACAAAGGGTTCTGGAAAAGCAGCTAAAATACACTTTTTTGCTCATTGTCCCTTAAAAGTAAGATTTAAAGTCACGGTCTTAATCTGTGAAAATCATTTTAAGGATATGTGTGTTAATTTGCTTGCTCATTTCGTTTAAATCAGTCTTAGTTTTGAACACGTTCAAACTTTTGTAGTTTCATCCTTATGAGATAATACGCTTAGCAGGATTTGCTAAGAAAAGAATTAAACAAACGACTAAGAAACAACGAATCATCGAACCAATAGGGCTGCGTGAATGAATGGAGCGAATAAAAAGATTCTAGCTTATAAGCCTATGTTTTTATCCATATTTAACTTCTTCCCTTTATGAGGGAGAAGTCGCAGAGAGACCAATAGGACTATTGAACTTCACTTACCAACCACACAACCGTAAAATTCTACTCTCATTGAGATCCAGCTGTACCACGTGACAGGGTGGATTCTAAAGTAGCGTGCAGTGATGCACCGTGCTAGTTTGTGACGCACGATGACGAACTGATCATAATTGCCCTGAAATATCTAAGAAAGAATACGGAAATATTACGTCATCAACAAAACACAAAACGTCTCAGGGTTGTCGTCATGTAAAGAAATTAACCTCATAACCAAGGGTCTTCCCCTCGGCTTGGGCGCGCCCTCCCAGGTAAGGGAAAAGGTCTGGGAACGAGGTTGGTAAAGAAACTTTACTGAGGAATTTTAAAGCAAAACGTCGCTTTTTAATTTGATTTTGCTAGAGGTTTCTGTGCTCAGTATTTTTTGCTACATTGCGTAGAAAGAACGTTTTATCTGTAAATGTGAGGGGCCACAACTTTGGTGGTGTTTTAAGGGTTAATGGCTAAGTCTACTTGCGAACCAAGTCACCCATCACGCCGGCGTTTATCTCCGGTTTCAATAAATAGGAGTACCTCTATTCCCCCTGGATGAGATGCTAGTCCATCGCAGGGTTACCCCCAGCATTGAATTCGTCATGATGCTTTTATACACAAGGCCCCAGTTGTTCAACGGCTGGATAACGCTATCCACAGGCTAAATCGCTATGCAGCGGATAAGTGTTGGCAAAACAAACCATGTTATCTGCTGGATAGTGATTTATCCGGTGGATAGTGTTATCCAGTTTTCGAAGAACCCTGACATGGTGGACAGAGGCAGTGAGAAAGTAAATTGCCTTCCCGAGAACACAGCCCAATGTCTCCTCCAAGGCTCGATCGCTGACCTCTAGATCCGGAGTCGAGCGCACTAACCTTAAGGCCACCGTGCGTCCAAATTGAGAGTTTATACCTTACAATATTCATACTTTTTTATCAAAATCTTTGGGACGGTTGAGCGTTACCTTGGTACGTCTGCCTTCCCTGTACGGTGTGAACTTGTATCCATTTCTGCTGTATTTTATGTAATAACTCTTGACCCACTGGGCAGAGTTCTGTCTTCCTTGAGTTGCGACGCGGCATACTTTGGTAAGGGCGCCAAAATCAATCTGAAGCCACTGACGCCTGTCTCGCCTCTTTGCGCACCAGGCCCCTCCCTGTCGGCCGTGACGTCGCCTGTTGAGCCTGGCGTTAAATGGTCCACAGTAGTAGTTGTAGAACGAGGAAGCACGCATGAGAGGATCTGGAACTCGGCCGTCCTCCACACCAAGAGGCATGTCACATCGATCTATAACGTGTCAGATATGCGACTTGTTAACCATGAGTCAAAAATGTATTTCCGTATCGAAACGCCTCAATACTGAAGAAATCCTTCTTCTATCGACTGCTTTAGACCTCGTCTATAAGACTTGTCTTACTCACTCTGATTTCGACTGAGCGATTCGATTAGAGGGCAGAGCGATGTACATTTTACAAAAATACCATGCAAACCTTACACAGTCCATAAGGTAAGCCATATTTTGGCCATACTTTGGCCCATGTGGCCCTGTCACAACGACTTAGAAGTTTGAAGATTTTAGAACTTTTCTGTACATTTTTTATGAGCGTTATTAAAATTTCCTTGCTCTAAGAATAATGGGTAAGCATGCTAGTTGCTAATATTTTTTTCCTACAGTAGATTGCATTCATCTTTCATCTGCAGAATGAGATTTCCTGCCCGTTGAATTGTTATGTCTACTTCAAACCTCACATTGGCCGTTTTAATGCGAACTGACGTTAGTGTCGTCTCGGACGTTAAAGCTGTCTCGAGACGTCTAGTATAAAGACAAAAACTAACGCTTTTGACGTCTGTCGACTGTAATGCGTCTAAATGAAGCTCTTATCAGTCGCCTTTTAACGTTTGAGATGTTAGACCTGTCTAGTATAAAAGCGTGACGCCCTTAACTGATAAAAGGACTTGCTAAAGTATATTGGCGCCATTTTCGAAAAATCTACCAGGCGGGCTAAGAGTTGCTTGTTTCCCGGCAGTGTCCTCCAAGTATAGAACACAGTCTTTATAAAGAGAGAGTTAGGCCGTGTGCTTAAATGCGTCTCGTTTTTATACCTGACGCCTTTAACGTCGTTAAAGGTGTCTACACAACTTGAACGTCTCTAGTACAAAAATGGCCATTATCGTTGAATTGAACTCATATTAGCTTCGTCGATTGTTGCTGACATTATTTCTAAGTGTTCGCATTTCAAGGAATTACTAGAGGAGTAAATTGGTGTTTATACATTATTAAATTAATATTCATATTAAATTCATTATATGCGAGAAGCCCCTTCCTATACGACTGGTGCATTCTTACTTGTACAAAGTCTAGTAAGAAATTATTTTTTGTTTTCATTACAGAGTAAATAGTTATATTGCTAAGTGCAGCCCTGCCAGAAGTTTCGTTAGTAACTAATGCCTTTATTCATTCTTAGAAATACCGCATACGCTAAACAACTTACTCCATGGGCCTCCGTACAACTCCAATCTCATGGAAATATGCGACCTCCAGCCACGTGGTATAATTCGTATGAACCGTCCATAGACTGGTGGATCGAAGGGATGTGTTTGAACAGACATTCGGTCTCGGTTTCCCTGGAAAGTCTGTAAAGGAAAAAAAGTAGGACTTTTATCCCATTTTTATTTGAAACAATCACACTCCTGCAAGCTAGAAACTGGTCTTAATAATTGATGACGTCTTAAAAAAGAGCACCAGGGTCCTTAAGCTAAAGAATGAAATATAATGAAATATGTTACTAAAACGAATAATAAATTGATACAATATGGTTAAAAATCCTGATTGGTAGGAGACAGATCAGTTGGCTATTTACGAACATGGCCGAGTAGTTGTACTCGGGACCACCGACAACATCACCAGCTGGTGGTAAGAGCGAGACTTTACCAACGGTTTCTGGATTTAGAGCCCAGCGCCCTAACAACTTCGCCACGCTGCAACCCTTAATCTTCTAAAATATTATATTACAACCTTTAATCCTCAATAATTTTGGGATGAAAACACGAATATCCATACAACGAAAACTCCACGTATCTCGTGGAAACACACTTCACCTTGACGTAATTCCACCAGTGCTTCACTTTGGCAAAGTTGACTCCATCCGAACTGTAATACACATAGTACGCCGTTACCCACTGGTCAGCGTCATGTCGTCCCTGTGTCGCAATACCAACAACCTTCATCCAAGTCGACAAATAAATTTGCAGCCATTGGTTATGGTTGTTATGACGGGAGGACCAGGCCCCCATCAACCGGCCACGGCGTATGTGGTGAAGTCTGGCCAACCAAGCCGCATGGTTTGCATCCCACTGAGACGAGGCTGTCATGGCAGAATTCTTGATGCGGCCATTTTGAATTCCAACAGGCTTGTCGTAAAACCGTTCTAAAACAAAATCAGAGTTACTTTCATACTGAAGTCTCCGTCCAGTAGACGTTGAAGAGAAAAGTTATCAAATGCGACCAATCAACCTTACACTCTGCTTAACAGATTTTAAATATTAGTAAGGGACGATGTTTTTTAACTGATACAGTTGGAAGCGATTCAAACTCGGTATTCTAGCTGTTTAAGTTATTCTTATTCTATAAAATCGTTAGAAGGTAAAGCTATTTTTGGTTGGTTTAGTAATGGTCTTGTTCGCAGGGTCCTATATCCTCTCTGGCAAAGAGGTTGGCTTAGTGTCTAATACAACTAACAAATTTGTGTTTCCAAAATCCTCAGACACCAACAGTCTTCATACCTAATATAATATCTAATATATCATTATCTCTTAAGACAAAAACGAAACATTAGTCGTGGCAACATGCAACGCTGGATAAGCTACAATGTGAACATTCCATACTGTGCAACAAAAGCCATATTAAGACCTACCCCGCAGACGACATCCATAAAGCTCCACCCGCATAGCAATGTAACTGTGCCATGACCGCGGGTGAATTCGGACGAACTGTGCGCGTATAGCTGGCATGATTTTGTGCCCCACCGTGTGAAAAATGTCGTAATTACCGCGGAAGATCTACAGAAAGATTACATTGGCGAATTTCTTCAACATCACATTACCTATACATTGAGTATTCATTATCTTCTGACACTTGGAGATATTTAAATATAAAAATAATGTTATCGCTTACAGAATATCATCAGGGGAGCAAGGAGAAGAAAATGGCGCAAATGTGTATACAGATAGGTTTACAATAAGATATTTTCGAGTCACCTGTTGTCTCTATGTCAAAACGAGTCTTCGTGCGAAATTATTCATATAAAAATGTGTTCCGCCTTCAGGTTCATTCTCATGGAAATTAATTATATAAACTCACTTTCATACGAAAGGTTTTGCTTGAAGATACGTTTTGAAAAAAAGGAACAACCGAAGGTAAATCGGAAATGCCTTAAAAGCTTATCATAGGAGCAAAACCGTTTGGAGTCTTCCGATTTGATTTGATTGTTACCAAATTTGAAGGAAAAATAGTAGAATATGCAATGTCGCATACATACTGTAGAAAAACAGTGAGGTCGAAATAATTTAAACTTATACAGAGTTGTCATAGATTATTAGTGTATGACGTCACCAGACGACAACACGTATGTCCTTCTCGCCGCGGGTTAAGCGCGAGAAGATGGCTGACTTTGCGTACCCTAAATAAGAAATATGAACGAAAGCCAGTACTTAGCCGTTACCTTAACTCTTCCATAGGACACGTAGGCCTTAAACCGCACTCCAAGGCGACTGAAAGAGAGACTATAACTTTTCACCCATTGATGGGCTTCTCTCCTTCCTTGCGTAGCGATTCCTTTGACGATACTCGTCTGCCTCAAGTCAATCTGCAGAAACTGTTTGGTGTTCCTGTACTTTGCTACCCAGGCCCCTGTTCGTCCATGACTGTTATAGATGTTCAGACGCGCTCGGTCAGGTCCGTGATTGTAATTGTACGACGATGAGGCCCGAAGATGACCCGAGAGGATACGATAGTCTTCCATACCAAGAGGCATAACACAACGATCTAACCAAAAAGAACGAAACAAAAACAACTTGATTTGCAAAACGTCGATAGATGTAGTGATGCAAGTGTTTCGGTTAACGTACAGATGAATAAATGAGTTAGAGCTACTGACAGAAAGGTAAAGTAGAAAGTATAGGGAGCTCGGCCATGGTATTTTGACTTATTTTGGCCAGGTACAAAATTACATTATGCCGACAATTAAACAGTACTTCCTCTTCACTCCAAATGGAAATCAATATTTCTGTTTTTTCCCCCGAAAAAGTTGTCTTTGCTTTTGTAGGCTATGAGTTGCTGTACCTTGTGGCTACAACGACTTCGTCCGCCATTTTGAAGCAAGAAAACTTCACTTTCCTCCCTACTCAGTAGAAATTTGTCACAAAATACGTCAATTTCTATAGATTTCGACTACAATTGATTAAAAATCCTACGACATTTTTTGTGAAAAACGACAGTCGTAGGCGAGTTGTAGGTTTGATTTACACCAAACAATTCATGTACTGAGGCCTGTCGTAGGCTTGTCGCATACGACAGAGTCTTACCGAGTAAATCTGCCCTAAGATAGAAAGAAAAAACAACGAAGAGATAAAAACAAGCCATAAAGGAACACGGTTGTTTAAGAGTGGAGAAGACGGACGCGGATTACAATTGAAAAATTTAGGCTACTATTTTTAAGATCGGGAGTTGCGGTGGCCTCATCGTTAGTGAGCTCGACTCCGGATCGAGCTGTTCCGGGTTCGAGTCCTGGCCGGGGACATTGTGTTGTGTTCTTCGGCAAGACACTCGACTCCCACAGTGCCTCTCTCCACCCAGGTGTTACAGTATAAATGGGTACCGGCAAATTTAATACTGGGGGTAACCCTGCAATGGACTAGCATCCCATCTAGGGGGGAGTAGCAATATTCCTAGTCACTTAGCTCCTATGCAGACTTTACCTTTTACCTTTCGAGGTGCACAAGTCCCCACGTAGCTTCTTTCACAAGTCAATTCTGATAACTTCTTATTATTTATTATTCTTGTCACGTGATAACTGGTATGGACGGATACTCACCTGCAAGGCATCCATAGAACTCCAACCTCATGGAGATGTGTCTGTACCATCCCTTGGGATGAACCCGGATGTAACGGCATCGCAGTATAGGAACAAAAGAATTCGTGACGACAGTGTTTTGGTCACGGTTTCCCGGGAAGTACTGTAACAGATAAAGAGAAAATTAAGCACCTCAACTTTCCAAATAGGAGTTTCTTCTAGAAACGAGCATTTATGGTTTGCAAGGCAAAAGGTTTCCAAATCGAAGACTTGTTATAATCCAATCCAGTCGACCTCATGTGGTGCGGTCAGTACACCAAGGCAAATAAATGATGATATTAAAACAGTCGCGTAAACGGAAAACCATTGAGACACGTTCCCAAAAATATCTTTTATATGCGTACGGTACACACCAGCGGATAAACCGCGCCCCGAGTTTAGCAACTCAAACTTTGTAAAACGGAATGATTCTGGAAAGAAATCACAAAAAATCAAATATGGAGTCTCGGAAAGATGCTGTGCCTATACAGTCGTTGATTTACTGAACGTAAACCTGAGTAAGCTCACTAACATGGATGGATAGTAGTCAAATTCGTTTTTCAAAAACGGTTTTTTTTTTCTCATACCTTGATGTTATTGCGCTCTTTATAATGCATGAAGTGGACTGCATCAAGACTCCTGGTCACGTAATACTGCGTGACCCACTGATTCGTGTCTTGACGCCCCTGTATCGACATCTTAATAATCTTTGCTGCTCTGCCAAAGTCACATTGGAGCCATTGATAGTGATTGTTGTACTTGGCTGACCAGGCCCCCATGTAACGTCCCCGACGAATTCGGTTGAGTCGCGCCAGGTAAGGGCCATGGTAACGATCCCACGAGGATGCTGCTGTTATCTTAAGGTTCTTGATACGACCTGACTGCATTCCCATTGGTCGGTTGCAAAGAACCCCTAGTGAAGAAGAATAGTAAGAGGTAAGTGCACTGACCGTATATGAAACGCTCTGCGCTTTCCAGTTCCACTGATCGAAATACTAAATCTTCTAATTAATAGTCGCATATTTCTTTTAAAGTTCACTCCGGGAATTTGGAATCCAGATATCTCTAATTTAAAAGACATGGTTTTGCCATGATTACTGTGTTATAACACTGTATATGCATGTATACATTTGGGACTCCTACCCAGTCTACAGCCGTACAACTCCAACCTCAAGGAGATATGCCCGTGCCAGGTCCTGGGATGAACACGTATATAGCGGGCTTTGATGGTTGGGCGGAATCTGTGCACCACCACAAAGTATCGTTCGGTATTACCCTGGAATATCTGGGAATTTAAAAAAACGCAAAACGTGTTAAATTATTCTCTAAACTAT
>OMLO01004086.1_pt1 | contig 12134 bp, 13 predicted proteins | sample 1674811 | NCBI WGS metagenome assembly OMLO01 (sample SAMN06265003, study PRJEB25207) | coral metagenome | isolation source: Coral host | place: Mexico:La Bocana,Puerto Morelos, Mexico | collected 2008-11-13
TCCAAATTGGATGATTTAGATGTCAATTAATGGTGCTATTTCTTTCGCATCAGATCTTTATTTGGGGTGCTGGTATGCAAAGCAGGCCAGCTCGAACCTTGAAAGTGATACATCAATACTACATTTGGGGCAGTGGTTGAAAAACAAAATCATAGAACACACCTGATATACTCTCCCAATTGGGCCTTGTTGTCAGCCTGCCCATGCGGCAACTTGCTCTTGCAGATTGACGTGCGATGTTGATGTTCAACTGATCCTTGGATCTTGTGCGTGTCTGGAAGGGATTTTAGATTTCAGAGATCGGCGGTGTTTGTACGGATCGATTCTTGGGCAGCCATGAAGTATAGCCATCTTGCGATCCTATTGACATGCTTGGTCAAGAGTTACTTGTCTGAAGACAAAATGGAAATCCAACTTACCAAGAGTTTCAATTTAATTTCAACTGTTGGATCGAATTGCACCTCCTCAACTTTTGGTGTGATTTGGGGGTGGGTTTGGGACTAACATAGAACTGAACCTTTTGGTTCAAAAAACAAACGTGAATACGCGAGGTACCTTCTCTCTTGTTCAAACAGTGTGGGTTCAATCATGATTGAGGTTTGGGCGAAGTAGAACCTGGGCAAGAGACTCACTTCCTAGAAGTCTTTGCAGGCATGGATGATTACGGGTGTGGAATGTATCCCAGCCAAGTTATGGAAAATCATGTTTGCAAACACATCAACTCATATCAAAGCTGTCTTTAAGCCACATGTTCATATATATAATTGTATTCATATATATGCATTTCAGCATATCATATAAATGTATATATCCTCCACTGGGTAAATAATCCACAGCAGGTCAGCATGTGCTGCACAGCGGAGTCAAACTGCATGGTCTGCGAAGCCGTGCTCTTGATGTGACTTTTCTTCAAGAGTGTATTATGCAGGATTTGGTTGTTGCAGGAAATTATCTAAATAATGCCCGCGCTGTGTTTGATGTAAAACCAAATCAAAAAATATACCGCATTGAAAGGGGAAAACAACTACATCATGATGGGAGTTTTCTCAAGGGAGCAAAATGAAACCTAACCGGTACATATAGTTATACCCCAAAACAAAACCATCAAACCATCACTTATATCCTTCGAAATTGAGGTTGACTACTCCCGCAAGATGGACCTATCTACTGGATTCGGCTTTCTTCTCGCCGTCAATTTCGCATCTCGGCCTGTTATGTTCGAAATGATGAGGGTGTTTGACTTACTGGTCAACATGAGATACAAATGCATGCATCAATATGTGTTTTGTTAGTGTGGCTAAGCGCACTTAATATTGCATCAAGCCTTTTCGAACTCTATCATTTTTGCCAATGTAGCTATACTTCTTACAGTAAAACGTACAATACTGTAAATAGTCATGTGCACGCCTGCTTGCATGATGGCCAAACAGGTACGACATGTTTGCCGATCTGGAGTAGTATGGTTCGGCACGCCGTGCAGCTCATGGATTTTCATGACCCTTGATTGGAACTCCTATCCCATCTTTCCCATAGTGCGATATCTGTGAGATGTGAAGAAAGGGTAAAATACAAACTGTTAATCTTGAAGGGTGTGCTACATGTCCATTTGACAGCCCACCCATCCCTTTTCAAAAAGTTGTGTTCGCAGCTTTTGCCCAGGTCCATGGGTAGCACAAAACGTCACCATCTTCGTCCACAAGGTGATGCTCGCCTCGGATGCACGGCGTTGGGAAACCGGATTGCACGCAGGTTGGCGTACTTGTCTGGGCCCCAACTTGAACAAAATTAAGAAAACCTTTTGAATGGAAACTTCATATTTGGTGATGCCCTCCAATATATAAATAAAAGGTGTTTAATACGTGGTTACATACGAGTCTATTCTGCTCTTAGGCTCGAACTTTGTTGGGCCCTTGGGATTTACTATGTCATTGAGAACCCGGTCTCGAGCCTTCTCTTTAGCTACAAGCCCATTCGGCAATTGCTAAAACGGCATGGAGCTATGAGGGTGAAGTGTTGCCTTGGGTTTTTCAAATCCCCTACTGTCAAGCCAGCTACATGACAGCACTTGAAATTGGTGGTTCATGTTAGAGGTCTCTATTTACCATTTACTTGTGAACACAAAGAAACAACAACAGATAAGCTTAGGTTTACTTCTGGGGCACTGCTCCTTTCCTGGAGGAACTTGCGAAGAACATTAGCGGGTCGCAAAGGCTAGTTGACAAGATGTCTGTGATGCAAAACCCTGGCCATTAATACATGGGCGCTTTCTTTAGGTTTACCCAAAAAAGAATTGAAATCATGTTAATGGCAGAATGATTGACTTGTGCCCCCCTTCCTTTTCCAATGTGTTCCCAAACATGTGTTCCTATGTAACAAGAACTGGTGGTCCAGAAATCAGCTGTCCTCCAGGGCACACCTACGCCGTGTACGGTCTTTTCTAAAGCTGGAGACCGCTAAGATCTATGTCAACCGTGCTGGTGTCACCCGTTGTGTTGGGTCCCCTGGTTGATGGTTTGGTGGAATGGGAGGTTAATGCCCCGATGGTTGTTGAAAAGGTATTCAAAAAGAACTGTCGGGGCATTTTTGGGATCTATACAAAACGGCCGAATGTTACACGTTTGAAGTTATGCATTATAGGGGATTCAACATCATCAGCTGACTGTAATGTACTAGATTGTTGTTTCATTCATGTGTTGTTCTACCCTACAACGGCTCAACCACCAACCCTTGCCCGTCTTTAGGCTGGTGGGCGTGATCTTAAGTCTACTCAGTGTTATCCTGGCGCTCTTGGTGTTCATGTGTCTTGGCATTGATAAGAAACGGGGTGATTGGGTGACTGGCTCCTTAAGTCTCTTGACGAATGAAGTCTTTTATGCCAATTCAAAACGATACCGCTTATGAAGGCACTTTGGTTTACTCGGGAGTGTGGTTTCAAGTTTACATCCAGGATTGTCGTTTGACAGAAAATAGATATCTTCTACATCCCATATATTCCCAGACTCATCAAAATTTACACGGACTACTAATCCCAATCACCAAGAACAACTTGCACCAAAAAAAATGAAGCAACAGGTCGGATCTTTGATGAAGCAGCACTTTGACACGGTGGCTGATGTGGCACCTGTGGCAACACGGGTGCAGGGTGTGAGCTTCAAGGATTTTGGCGATGACTCAAGTGACTCCGGATTTGAGGGGAGTATCTTGTAACAGGTGAATATCACGGATCGACAGTTCATAATTAAAACGGTGTGATTGGGAATGGTGACCTCAAAAAGAAGTTCTCCAGTCATTCTGTAGATAGATAAGATTAAAGAAGTTTGTTGTTGACACATAGCTAAGTATTTGTGTGATGTATCTGATTGGGACACCATTCTGAAGCGCACACTGAACTGCATCAAAGCTCCATATATGGACACTATGTGTTTCGGGTATGGGGGGAAAATCTTTTCTGTCGAATCCAACTTAACCCTGGACGTAAAAAAATAGTGTCTGCCCATGCCGAATGTTCTGAGTGCCGTGTCATTTCGTGTCAACTGGGAAGTGATAGCATGTTTTGTATTTGGATGATGGAAAAACTGAACTGACAAGTTCCGTGTCATTTCGTGTCATTTCGTGTCAACGACCCTTTAGAGAGCATGAAAACGTGGCATTTCGTGTCACCCCTAGGGTACATGGGTGTCATGACTGTGGCCAAGTTTGGGCCATGTGTATGTGTGTTTACTGCAACATGTTTATCTATCAAGAACGTTTTGTGATCAGTGCCTATAGCTTCAGTTGGGTCATGGAGCCTCCGGCTGGTACCAAGGGCAAGGGTAAAAGCAAAATTGATGAAATCAAGGGATTGTTGAAAGGGAAAGGAAAGGACCCTGTTGCTACCTTGAAAGGGTTGGTGAAGGGAAAAGGAGTTAAAGGTGTGGGGAAAGATGGTGTGAAGGGTGAATCACCTTCAGCAACAACACCGGCTACAACACCTGCTGCTTCACCTTCGCCGTCACCTACGGCACCTGTACCTCCCAACGTCCCTAAAGATGTCGACCCACCGAAAAATGAAACTTGAAAGAATTGTCTTCATACATGTATATGCATAAATGCAAGTATACTGTTGGTATGATTCGGTGTGTTGGTGGTGTGCCATTTGTCCATTTAGTGTGTCAACGGCTTATAAAAAGCTTTTTGGTATAAGGAACCTGCTTCTTGGACAACTCCTCCAACTATGTTTTCCGGCTATGGGGAGCTCAGTGATGATGATATGGCACAACCCGCGGAGAAGGTGTTGAGTGCTCATGAAACCACAGTGCGGAGCTGGCTGATGTCTTTGTCCAAAAAAGATTTACAGCTACAGGTGAACATGGCTCGTGACCATAAACAAATCAAGAAGTTCATTGGTTTTTATGGTCGTGATCGAAAATTTGCTGGTACCCCTGAGATCATTGTTGATGACCTTTGTGAATTTGATGTTTGGTTGAAGAAACTGGCTTTGGGTGCATCAAAATGCCCACCTTCTCCAAAGAAGCCTGAGAAGCCTGCCTTCACACCTAATCCCCCCAAACCAGCAACAACTGCAGTGAAACCTTCGGTGAAAAAGGGGGCCAAGAAACCAGAAGACACTGAACTCCCCAAACTTAGTGAAGCTGACCAAGAGCTCCACAAAGATTGGTGGGGTAAGTACCAGACTACGCCTGAACAATCTTCAAGTCCTGTGGAGAGCCCAACACCTACCCCTGGAGGCCTGCCATACAATCATTGATGTAAATGTTTATGGGAATTGTTTTTGGTTTTATATGTACTGATCAATGTTTACAACCACTGACTGACCAGGATCATCTGAAGTTCCTCAACCTTCGCCACCGCTAGATCCCTAACTCATCTACGAACATCTTCCCTCTAGTATCATACTTGGCCATTCATTGTGATCCCAGGCCACACCTGGTTCGCCGTTCCACATCATTGCAAAGCGATGGTACTGGCCCAGTGGATATGGAACGCCTGGGTGAAGTGAATGGCAAACAACGGAGGGTTGGGGGCTTGGTTGTCTGTATACTGAAAATATTTCTGACGATGTTGTTGTTATAGAGGTTTGACTTTTTGAAGATATATTCAATCTGGCAGGTCAAACTCCTGACTGATGAAGATTCTGCAAGGATCCAGGCCGAATTTCCGAAATGTTCCCAAATTGTTTTCTTGAATGATTCTTTCATATCATTATTTTTTCCTTCAAGGCCATGACCTCGATTGAAGATCTGAGCCCCCCAGAAAGAAAGCGTCAACGTGAAGCGTTGCGCCGGAGGATGAACCAACCAGGACCCTCATCAAGATTACATGCTATAGTGTGATTTCATTGTGGTGTTTAATTATACTTTCATTGTCCCAAAATGCAGGATTGCGACCCGGACTCCTTCAGAAGTACCAGTCAGCAAGAACAAGTGAACAGAAATTCGAATTGTTACGTGCATTCATGCTGGACCCGACGTCTCTTTCATCCCTTACCATTGAGGCTGAGTATGTTTCTATGGCGGAGAAAGATGATGAATCTCAATGGGAGGAAAAGCCACTCTTTGAACTGAGGCAGAAATTTAGCACCCCAGAAGCAGCCCGATTCTTGGAGAAGAACATATTGGAGAAACAAACTGGACGGGCACACCCTCAAGATCCCGCTGGGTTGAACCAAGAGATGCGTTTGTACTGGGTATTTCGGGAGGGTAATGAAACCACCCGTAACAAAACTTCAGTGGGTACAAGGTTGAAGGCCACCAGTGAGGTCCCCAATAATAGGGCAGCGATGAATGCTTTGGCAGATGGGCTCACGTTTGAAGCCACTACCTTTCATACTGGGAAGGGTGGAGACTCTCAAAGGGAGCAACAGGAGATTAAAGGAAAGGGTGGTGATAATCGAAAGGGTGGCGGAAAGAACAAAGGAAAGGGAAAAGCAAAAGGAAAGCAGGCAGGTTCTTCCCGTTTTTTTTTTGCCTTCACCACCCAACGTACCCGTAGCCTTCTGAATCGCATCGGCGTAGCTGCCAATCCAACTTGCTCCAACTCTAATCCTTTGTTGGGTTGACAGGGCAAAAGTGCGGAGGAGGTTGAAAGGGCTAAGTTTGACTCGGACCTGGATCGGTATCATTCTCAGGTGGTTTGTGAATCAAACAATCTTTTTTATTTCTATGTATGATAAAAGACAAAACATAGTGACATTCCATTTCCCAGGATTGGCAAGCTAGCATCGAAAGCACGTTCGGCTGCTGAAGCCCTAACTTCCGCTGGCATCAAACACCAAGAGGTTCCTATATGCCTGTTTACTAACCCATACATTTTACTTTGCATTCAGAAGAATTGGGACTTTGACCTATTGGCCAGGCAGTGATCAAAAACCTGGGGGAAATCTACGCCACCTTGACACACATTGTCTCGAAGCCAGGGTCCCCAATGAACCTTTGGTGCTATGAAGACTCCTTGTTTTTTTTCTTTGACAAAGAACTTCTATGATACCATAGGACCGTAACACATGATTATATAGCTGAACACTTGACTTCAGAAACTGGTTATTTTGCAAAGAAACCCCAAAAGAAACCTTTTGGCCCCTTTGAGTTTTTGTTGCTTGCCTTCAGGGTGTCGGATGACATCTTTAATGCGAAGCCCTTTGCCGAGTACCGCACGACTTTGGATGAAAAATCCCAGTACATTGAGGTGGGGCCAACAAAACAAACCCACACATCACACCGATGTGGTTCTTTAATGATGACTAAAAGAATTCACACACTTCAAAGTAGAGGGGGTATTGATGAACTGCTCAACTCACATCACTGCCACTGCCCATATATCCAAGATGCTCTGTCTGCTGCAGGATGCAGTTTCTCAAGTTCAACAAGCTGTTGGCATCAAAGATAGCCATGACCGCCGTGGGAATCTCAAACTGGGAAATCTGTATAAATATGTTTCTTCTTTTTTTCAATATGTGAAGTAGTCTTTGCATTTGATCTAGGCAGAATATACTTCATTGCATTCTGATATCAAATCTTGATTTATCTTGATATCAAACCTGCAACACCACAGCTTTGTTTTTTCTCCTAGACTTTTTTCGGAACGACACACATGAACCACAGATTGATGACAACCAAGTTGATCTGTAAATCTTTCACATTGATGATGTTGATGTGTGAATTGGTCGGCCTATGAAACAATACTTTGAGTCAATATTACGCTATCCCGAACCAAGGCCTTTCCGCCCAGAAACGCAAACAAGAGGCGAAGTCCAAGCCTAAGGCAAAGTCGAAGGCCAAAGTGGCCCGAGCTGCGAAGCAGGAGTTGCCTGATGAATGGCCAGAAGATTGTGATGAAGATGGGCAGGGTGAGGAGTGGCCGGAAGATTCAAATGGAGCTTAGGATTAGATCTTAGATGTCATCAAGTTTGCTGGCCAATAGAGCAACTACATATCATTCCATTTTAGATGGAGGGTGCGCAATGTGACCAGTGTTGGATCTGATTGGGTTTTTACGTGCGCAATATTGCGTTACGTGCCATGGGTGAGTCGGATCCCGAAACGAATGTTTGTTTGAACGTCTAACCCTTTCAAGAACTTTATATGTAGGCCTGAACAATTCCTTCCATATGATTGAAACAACTTTCTTTAAGATGTGCTTTTTAAGTTTTGTTTTGCGTCACTGCGTACATTTGATAACATCCTCTATCTGGATTTTGTTGTAAGTGCCTTGGCCAGCTGAAATCGTCATCTTGACTGCCCCCACGCCAAAAAAAGTCAGCCAAGGTGCAGTAACCTTGAATATACTTGCATCTCTTTGGCAGATTGAACTCACCTGCATTGGACTTGTGAACATCTGGGTGTTTGTTAGACGTGTAGATTAATACCGATGATTTTGGGCCCTTTAGTGAACAATATGCCCTCTTTGGAAAAACCAAAGTTGGGTGGGGATGACAACACTGATGTTGTTAGGGGTCTTGTTCGCGAGTTTTTGGACATGCTTGGCGATGGAGAGGCTGAGACACATGCAGCATTAAGTTCACATGTATATATAACAGCACTTCTGTTTGTCATCGGGTCATGGAAACAACAGCAGGTGCAAATGCAAAGGCTTCAATCTCTCCTGTGTTGGGTACCCAAGTTCTAGTCTTCTGTGTATATACCATATCCCTTTAGCATATGTTAGAGCTGTAGCTACTCCTTTCTAAGGCCGATTGGAAAGATTTCCTCATTCTATAGTTCCGCCCCTTGGATGGAAAGAATAAACATTGAAAGCAATGGAACATATTGTTCGGGTCTTCCCACTTGAACTTCACTGTATGCTTTGGAAAAAGTTTCAAACACAAAATGTCCTATAGTTCTGACCATAACAAACTTCAATTTTGAAACCACTCTTCACCTAAGGCAATCGATTATTCGATTGATTGAGTCGCTGCATGGGGCCAGATCTAGCTGGGGCCCGGGTCGAGTCTTGGAAAGATGGATATGTGCCCAGCCTTGGCGCTTCTCTATTGCAAATTAAAACATTACACTAGCTCATAGGGGAAGTATGTTTGTATGACAGTACCTTCAATCTTTTGCATTTCCTAGACTTGAAAACCTCAGGAAAAGCATTGCCTGAGGCATTTGAGTGCCTTGACAATGGTTTTGGTAGTGTGTTACTTATAGATCATTACCGGCCAAAAATATAGCTACATTGCCCCAAACTGAGGATTGATGTACCTGTTTCTTATGAGGATGCACGAGGAGAAATGCGATCTTCGGGGAAGCATGCCATGTTTCTTCCTCATGAGATTCTGGGAACTTTCTATAGATTTCGCCACGTTGACTTAATGGAAAGGCTTACTGGTGGACCTGGTGTTTCTTGTCTATTATGGAATGATGTTTTTGTAAACACCTATATCCCAAAATAACCAGTGACCCAATTTGAGTCTGAGGCTCTTGAAGAGTTCTGGTCCCACGAAAAGTCAACCGAGTGGTTTCGCAACCATCCGATCTTGCAGGTCCCTTTGATGTAAGAAACAAATAGAAACATGTGAACTATAACCTCCTATCAACTTTAGCTTTCTTTTATTTTCTTTTTGCTCAGGCAGTTCCACTTCAACATGTGGTACCCTTTCGCATCTTTGGGGATGGAGCTGAATCCCACCGTGCCTTGACCCTTCGATGTTTTATGTTTGTGTAAGGTGCATGGACCCTCCAATCCCAAAACCAAAACAATCGTTTGGGGCTGCCTGCCTTAAGGAAAGCACAAGTTTGAGATCCTCACATTGGTGCTTCCAGTACTGACTGGACGATCCGCGACAATGGACACGCGCATTCTGCACCATGGCTGCATGGGTTGATGCATGCCGTGGACGTTGTTTAAATATATAGACTTATATTTCCCATAATATGTATATACTCCAGTCTACATATCTCAGGCTGTCGTGCATGTCGGGGACATATTGCAATAGCTCATCAAGGTTGAGAATCTTGGAGACATTACGCTGGAGTTTCGATGCTTTGAGCAACCCGATGCATGTAAGCATTTAAACTCCCAAGCATCCCTCGCAATTATACGGAACTTAACATGATTTTTGGGTTTGTCTTTTTTTGGTTTTGATCCCACAAAACCTCCAATGACGTTTTGGGTCTGACACTTGAAATAGTCAAAGTATTGATTCCTTTGGAATTTGTGGGTTTGTGGGGTTCACCCATTTAAGGTAGTGGCTGTTTCCCAAAAGCGGATCCGTGGGGGACGGAGTGGTCTGAGAGCTATTACCCCCACCGTAAATCAATGGGTGGTCAACGGATTGCTGGCCCATATGTGGGCGTGTTAGAAGGCCTGCAGGGAGATCAGGACTTCATTCGTGTATTGATGAGCCCTAGCCGACTCTTATTTGGAAGCATCATTTTTTTCAAACAGGGGGTATAGTTTCTTTGTGATAATTTTGTCCTCCAAGACTTGAACATGTCTTTAGGCGAAATATGTTTATTCGAAAATAACTGAGGTTTCTTCTCGAGACAGTATTGCTGCTACTATTGCCGAGCAGTACAATGGGTGTATACTGATGAAAATGATCAGCTTTCTAACTACCTGTACACCAGCTTTGGCCCTGATGCCCATCACAGACAAACGTTCCAAGACCGCTTTTAAAGCTGTTTGTTTCAACTTGGTACGTTTTAAAATTCAGAACATGAGTCTTACCCATTCTTACCCCATTCATTTGCATAAGAATATCTACTTATGTGTTATGTTTACTGCAGGTTGGTCTCTACCCACGAATGGTTTGATGTGAACCCTGCAACTCCTCTTGCTCAAATTGTTGGGTGGAGCCCATGGAGACTTTTGGCTGCAAAAGTCATTGGACAAAATATGTTTCAATGATTGATGTCTCCATATATTTAAGTTGTTTCATTCGAATTTGATCTAAGGAATAATGCCAGATATAATGCACATCACTCACCTAGCTGTGGCTACTGACGTGATAACATCATGTTTGCTGGACTGGAGCGACGATGATCGATTCTTTGGTTTGGGAACCCGTGAAAAAAGACTGGGTCAGCTCTTTCAATCTTACAGAAATTGGTGTGAGTCACAACGGTATGATTTAGCCGAACGAGCACAAAAACGGTTGTTCTCCAGCGCAATGTTAAAACCAGACTCTGGAAAATACGTCGAAATATCCCAGAAAACTTTGAATGCTACAAGTGCCCGCTATATGCTCTTTTGGCTTTCGAGTTTGGCGAAACAATTTGCAGAATGGACTGGGGATGATTTGGATATGAACCCTACTTTGGTTTATACTAAGTGTTTTCTTCTAGTTGCCCCAATTGCTATTAGGGTATTTGCACGAAGTCACCCCAAAGTCTTGTAAATTCCCTGGATGTTTTGTTAATCTCAAGTTGTTTTCTTTTGCCCCTTAATTGGTACTGTAAAATGAATGACAGTTTAAAACATCCCGGGGCCTAGGTATCGAGCTGGTGCTGCTACAGGGCTTGCCGAAATGGAATTGGTGTGTTTGAATGGTGGCAGGGTTCTTACCGCAACTGAGTGGCAACGAATGGAAGCTGGGTATTTAGTGTACAGGGCTGGATCCTCAAAACTTGGATGCAATGCCATTTCCAAAAAACAACCACGGTGGCGACAAAGGCCTAAGGGGCACATGTTAGAACACTTAGTCTATGACTTCCATAGACTAAACCCTAGGTATATGGCAAACTATGTGGATGAGGATTTTGTACGGAGGTCAAAAAAATTGGCCATCCAATCAAATGCTCGATGTGTTTCGAAGCATGTGTTGCTACGATACTCCGTGGCTGCGTGCTTGCGATGGACGGGCATGGACCCATGAAGTGAAAAAAAATGGGGTGAAAAACCGATGGATGTTTAACATGTGCACCAACAAAAACAGTGTTTTTGATCCAGTTTTGTGGCACTCCCTCCAAATAGTAAAATGGTGGAACCACAGAAAAAAAACAATACACATATACCCTGAAATTTCATATTCTGTGGTGGCGCTGGCGCATGGAAAAAAATAGTAGATGTATATAAATTATATATATGATATAAACATTATAGATATCCATACAGAAAGGTTAACCCTTTGGAGGGTTCACCTTTCTTGAAAAAACTGCTTGCAGTCAAAACTCTTGGCCTGTGTGCACAAAGTTTCACCTTCGCTACTGCTTGCAAGATGGGATTATAGAAAGTTGCTGGCTCCTTCACTGAAACCAATGGGCTGACTATAGAAAGATGTCATGATCACAAGTTGTTGTAGAAGTCGGTAAGAAAAAGGGAACCAAAAGCGGATAGAAAGGGAAGAAAAAGGGCAGAAGGGGTCAAGAAAATAGCAAAATAAGAAAAGCACGAGGCCAACAAGACGCGAGGGCCCACAACTTGTTGAGGCCCGCCGGGGAGTCAAAGTCGGAGGGGTTAAGATGCTTAACCACGCTCTTTGCTGCTCCCGTCAATCTCTGCCAGATCCGACTTGCCGCCAGCTTCCGTTCCTGATCCTTCAGTCCAGTCGCATACCACTCACAGGCAGTGACAAAGCTTTCGAAGCTGGCTGGATCTCCATTCCACGTCGGGACATAGTCGTCCGGCATTGATTGCACCGCAGCCCAATGCCCCAACCAGGAGCTCCGCTACCATGCAATGCTGACAACGAACCG
>OMLO01004087.1_pt1 | contig 12133 bp, 3 predicted proteins | sample 1674811 | NCBI WGS metagenome assembly OMLO01 (sample SAMN06265003, study PRJEB25207) | coral metagenome | isolation source: Coral host | place: Mexico:La Bocana,Puerto Morelos, Mexico | collected 2008-11-13
TATAAATTACGGCTGAAATTTCGCGCCAAAATTAAGGAGTAATTTGTCACCCATGATATTATAATAATAATAATAATATTTCTTTAATTCCGTTCGTTAAAAATACATATAAAACAAATGTTACAATGAGCTACTAAAAGCAGAAAAATACATCATGGTACTTACATTTTACAATAATATCTAATAATTGGAATGAATTATGAATAGCGATTAAAAATTATTCCTTCTCTTCTACATTATTCCTTTGCTACTTAAGTTATGTTTAAACACTAGTCTATTATATAACTCCCTGGTGATCTATTATAGTCAATCTATTATATAACTGAATTACAATTAAAAGTAATAATTTTGATTTGTGGTCTCAGAACACTTTGTTTTCATCTAGAATGGGCAGCTTCTAATTCGTTAAAATGCTATTCTATTTTGCAACGTTTCTGGTGTAAGAAAATTCATCAAGTCCTCTTTTGATTAGCTAACATTTGATGTGATTTGAGGGTGATAATGCAAACCTCATTACTGATAATTGTCACTTAATGCCTAGCCTCTTTCAATTTAGAAGTAATTTCCTGTATATCTTTTCAAATTGTTTTTATTTATAAATCTGCAGGTGTGGGATTTTGCTGTTAATAGTCTGTCAATATTACAGAGTCTAGACTTACCATCAGGAATGGATCAACAACACAGATTTTGACATGAAACATATTGTCAATAAAGTTAGGGATACATTATTGTATTTATTCTATTTGTCTCTTTCACACTCTAGGTACATTAATGTATATTAAATTTACATTATTTGCACATTTTTAAAATAACTTTTAGCCAAAAAATATATTGTTGATATTAGAATCTATGTATATACATTTCCAGATTTTTACTTCTTTGTTCTATATGTATAAAAACAATTGTCTTGTACACTGTATTATTAAGGGTTATGGTAATGTTTTTTGTTGTTCTTGCAAATGTTTGTTTTCTTCCTTTCCACTCATCTATTGGGATAACATAAATTAATGTCTAGAAAAGGAATTGAACCACAGTTCACAGTTTGAAAAGAGGTGAACAGGTGAATATACGTCCATTTTATACAGTGTTCTCACCAGGCTGCAGCCTTGCAGGATTCCTGCAAGAAAAACTGATATGGCGCATTAAAAGCCAAGAAGATGCGCCCATTTGGGCACGAAGGCAAGCTACTTGTCAAACTGACTTTAGAGTAGGGACTTTGGAGTAGTTTAGTGGTCAACCTAACACCCCCGGCAATTTGCTTGTTCAAATGAATAAAAAAAGTGCTATCAAAAGATTCAGTCTTTAATTTTAGAGCCGTTAATTTTGTTGTTCCCACGTACGTGGTGAAGATTGGTGTATACATCGTTATGGAATCATAAACACTCGTCCGCCATATTGGACCGGGTGGGTACCTCATGTAACAGACTATTTGGAGTAACTTTGTCCCCCTAATGTTCTTACAGGGCCCCTATTTCTCAGCAGAGGGGGGCCTGGGACTCCCCAAGGCAAAATTCTGGTGAAAGCACTGATTTATACACAATTTTGTGTTAAAGGTACTACTCATTTTTAAGTTCCTGTTGTTGCTATTTCCTTATGCATTATTTTATCAGTTTAGTATTATCACTTACACATTATCAGTTAAATATTTCACTTGATTTTATCTCAGACATTTGAAACATTGAATGCTTTGTTTTTTACAAAAAGCCTCGGATTATGTTGTATCAATATTTGTTATTAGTATATACCACACAAGTGAATAGTGCTTTTCGGACACGCTGACTGGCTCGCTTGGAGGTGATTTCACCTCTGAGCAACCGAAGAAAAACAGAATGGCTTCCCATTGCAAATAGAGTTACTCTTAATCAAGTAAGTTGCTCTTTGGACTGCTAGTTATTCAGTTTGTGTGGTATATACTAAAACAATTATTCATCTAAGTGTTGGTGAAAGGGAAGCAGGTTGTTTCGCCCGATGTCCTGTTCGCCCGGAGTCGTTTCGCCTGGACCCAGAGTCGATTCGCCCAGAGTCTGAAGTTGTTTCGCCCGAGAGTTGAGAATAAGTCTTTTTCTATTAGAAATATCTGAGAATCACAAGAATCAAGTCAAGTTCAAGATTTTTTGTGATCAATGGATGGATGGATGATTGAGTTGCAACAAAGCTCATAATTGTCAAACAAATCCCGTTGATGAATGTGTAAAACAAAGCTCGTGGCTTGTGGATGAATCAAGATGGCGGCTTAAAAGTGATGACTCATCGATTGATCCATTGACCGGCACAAAACATCGCGAATCTGATTACAGTCTGTTAAGAAAGCTCCCTTACTGAAGCATAGGGCATAATTTATATCATGCGAATCAACTCTCAGTCCGGACGAAACGACTTCATACTCTGGGCGAAACAACTTCAGAGTCCGGGCGAATCGACTCTAGGTCCGGGCGAAATGACTTCATACTCCGGGCAAAACAACTTCAGACTCCAGGCGAATCTGGAGCCTGGAAGGAACCTAGAACCATATCTTGTTAGAAAAAGAGACTGGAGGAGTTAAGGGCGAACCTTTCTTGTTGTGTTAGGGTTGTGCAAAATTCTTGAACCTTTGGTGTGGTTTTCTAAAACCTAAAATTCTTCCTACTACATCAATTACTCTGCAGCACTTGCATGTTATTGGACTTATGCATTGGACACAGTTGACCTTTTCATGTCAAGAAGATATATTGCACAACGGCCATTAGTCTTAACATCTTCTTATTTCATAATTTTTACCATTTATTGTGGGAAGGGAAGGTGAAGGCAAGGTGAATGGAATTACTAGATGAAAAATGAGACGTCTTCTAAAATCCACACATTTTATTTAGATTCATATTCTTGAACACACAATTAATATACTCTCTACATGTACGTCTTTTAACTTTACAAAGTGGGTTCATTAAGACAGCTGTATCATGAGGCCATTAACATTCTTTATGAGAAAGGATTGATTAATAAAATATGTCTGTAAAGCATATACTGCCAATAAACTATTTTAACACAAGTTTTTTGCCTAATTCTTAGTTAAATTACAGAATGTAAAGACCACAATGATTTATCAAAATTGAGGTTTATTTTTAACGAGCAACACAAGTTGAGCAAAATCCGGGAAGAAGGCAGCTGTTCTGTCTTGCAAACCTCAAAATGAACTGGAGTCCAAGAAACCACAATCTTGGTGAGAATAAAATAGTAAATAAAACCACCCTGAATCAATGATGAACAGTGCAAAACCCAAAGTGCATCATTTTTTCATCATTCAAATGGGGAAATGGGGAGCGGAGTGGTCTTAATTTTTCATTTAAAATGTCCAAGGTTGCAGAGAGTTGTTCCTCTGTCCATCTGTTTCAAGCTTTTTTTATTGTAAAAACTGTTATCTAAGTTCAATAATTACCACTCTTTTCTGATAGTTTTGAATAATATACAATTTAGCAAAATATTATGTACTTGTATGTTATGCCTTACTCTGATATGCCATGTTCCATCAAAAATGTTATTTGCTTCTTGCCATTTGATATATAGTACATTGATATATAATAAATTAACTGAACTCGCCTATAGTACACTTTTATCGGATGTATTACCCTGTATGTAATTTTTATGTAGCAACCTTCACAAAAAATGCTGCTTTGAAAGCTAGCATCATAACTTAAAACATCCATTATTGGAACTTTATTTTACAAAATTTCTCTTTTAGAAAATGCTAAAATTATAAACCCATTGAGCTAAGCTTGAGATACTACAAGTACAATGTAATTATGTTGGCACAATTACACCTTTTCTCTGAATATCAAACTGGTTTCATTTGTTATGTGCCAGAAGACTGCCATCATTGAAGTTAATTTCTGTTAGCAACACCCAGCAGCTTCCTACTATGCCATAAATCAAACTTAATGAGATATTAACCCCCTGATCACGTCTTGTAAACATTACCAAATGTCATTGTTGTTCCCATCCAACTCAAAACAATCTGTAAAGTCATTGTCTGTCTCTGCCCATGGATGCTCTTCTTCGTACATTGAGGGAGGGGAGGGTGGCATGTTAAATACAGAATGTGCAGCATCAGTTAATGTGGTTGGTGATGGTGTTGCCAAGTTTTCGCGAGGTGGTAATAGTCCTATCCCTCTAATTGTCAAGTCAAGGTTAGGTTCAATTTGAAAGTTATCGCCATCTGTGCTGTCATGTGATGGTGGCGGGCTCAAGCAAACAGGTGTTGTGAATCCAGAAAAACTTCTCACAGGAATTGAGCTATCAAATGAAATTCCATGGGCATCTGCAATCTCTCGTATACTTTCATCTATTTCATCATTTGTCAACACGGTCATCCAGCTGAATTCTTCTTTTATAACACCAGAAAATGGAGCAACTTCTTCCTCCATGAGAAATTCATTATCATCGTCATCCTGCCTTTCAATCTTAATTTTAACAGGTTTAAATTTCTTTTTTGCCAATGGTTCATGATCATCATCTTGGTCTTGTTTAGAAAATGAATTTTTAAGACTGTCTGATGACCTCTTGGATGTTGCCTTTTTACAAGTTTTCAAAGAACTTTTCTTGGATGGCTTTTGTGTGTTTACACCTCTTCTCCTTTTAAACACACCATCTACAAACATGTCAGCATATGCAGGGTCAATTTTCCAAAAACCTCCTTTCCCAGGTTCATTTTTGTTTCTGGCCACCTTTACAAAGCACTTGTTCAAAGACAAGTTGTGGCGGATTGAATTCTGAAAAGTCAACAAAAAGAATTCAAAATAAAATTAGATTCTGATTGTAACTTTCTAACAAAAATGTACTTAATTATAAAAATGTCTGTTGTTTATGATCCTTTCATCCATCCCATTTTTTGCCTCTTCTTCAAGAAATAAGGCCCCCAAAAAATGGATTCTCTCACAGGCTAGAGAGAGGTACTTTCTTTTTTATCCATCAGATTTTGATTTACAACCAGCCATACCACTCATTTACTAGCCATGTAATCTGCAACTTCTAAAATATTATTAATTTTATTTTTAAAACATTCTGAACCTGATGAGAAAAATTTTAGCAACACTTACTTAAGAGAGTCAAGTTTTGTCAAATTTGCCTGATCAATGTAATATCCATTTTGGAAACATGTAGAGGTTTTAATTCCTTTAATCATAGTTAGTAGAGGGGGACCCCCTCTACTAACTATGCTTAAATCTATTTGTAACTTATATGATTATATAGAGATCAGGTTGTTTTTCTGCAAAAGATCTGTAAATGGTAATTTATTTAATACATGCAGAACAGTATGCAATAACTGGAGGCTAAGAAGGATTAAATTATTGATAATGACCCATGAATGTCTTGAAGTAGGCATAGCTTTTGCTCAACATAATTATAATATTCCACCTGTCAACTTTTTTATTATGTTGTGAAGGAGGCACTAATTTTAATAAAAATTGGATATATTGCTTCTGCCAAGGTAAGAAATTGCAAATTACTATATTGTAGTGTTTCGTATCCTTTTATAAAGGTAGTTCAGGGTGCTGTCCTTCAGGCTACAATAATTATTATCACCCTTTATGAAAACAATTTTGACATTATTGAAGAATAGTTTTTGCAGACATCAGCAAGAATAAGAAAGTGACAAGGAGGTTAAGGATTGAACATCTGAAAATTTGAAAATAGTTTTTCAGATTGGAAAAAAAATCAGTAGACAACAGTTTTAACCAGTAGTGCACAAAATTATGCTTTTGATATCACATTTATGAATAATTGAAAACTTATCTTTAGAATCAGAAGGCTTTATTTTTAAACTAATGTAAAGGTACAATAGGCTCTGCTTTTTCATGGGTTTACACCAATGACATTCTGGACTCAATATGCACCACCTAATTAGGACAGGCTATTTTTTCAGACGATTATGTTACCTCCTATTCTATTCAACCAACATACGGAAAATTCATGCTAATACCCAGTAATACCCCAGTGAGATAATGTGAAAAATGCATGGAAACTTATTAAATTTGCATGGAAACTTCTCTTGCACCAAAACATGATTTTTTGGGGGAGAATATTTGCTAAAAATTTAATGGTTTTAAAGTGAAACCGTGTTTTTTTCTTCAAAATTATTTTTCTTCTGATAATTTAAAGTCATCAGCTGCATTCAATGACGTGAAGTGTTTAGCCACTAAATCTCTATTCACCGAGCGAAACGGAAAATAGAAGTCCACCCACGACATTGAATATATTGGTCGATATTAAAAAGTAGAAAGAAAACAGAGAAAACGTTTAATAAACCGTATTGACGAGCTTTACTCTTGAAAAGTCCTATTGACTATCGTATGAGACAATCCAGTTATGACTGAACGTTCGAAAAGTAGATTCAGTGAACGGGAAGATGATGTCAGTATTTTTAGACAAAAAGGATCTTTTTGGATTAAAAGTTCATGCATAGTCTGAAATACCCAATATGTTTTCTTTACTGAAAATTTCACAAAGTTGCTCAAAAAATCTTGTCATACTATTATTATAAAACAAACTATTTTAGTATTCCATTTCGTTGTCCGCGAGTTATTAAATACTTCGGGACAAAAGATATCATGACCTGCCTGAGTCTTGCAAATTCTCTTGCTGCGACGCGGAAATTTTTCCTATCCGGCTTAAATATTTTAGAGGCTAACCCGCAAGAGAAGGTTCTTTTTCTAAGATTAAAGGAAAAGGCTTCATGGAATAATCGCATCATCTTGGGCTTCATAATGAGCACATGTAAACGTGACAGCGATATTATCTTTACTTGACGTTTCTTCCTTCTAAACTAGGAAGCCGGTGGAAGTTTCTTTTGTAGGTCTGTAAAACCCACACTAATTTTAAACAATAAAAGATAGAACTCATTTACCTGCCATGTGGGATCCGCAACTCGATAATACATGAAGTTTTCTTTGATCCACTTGTAAATTGCGCTGAGTGTAATCTTCGTCTTGTTGGTTTCTCTCATGGCCATACAAATTAGTGTGGCGTAAGAATAAGGCGGTTTGTGGTTGGCATCGTTTTTGTAATCAATGTTTGGCTCTTTACAGTGGACGTCTTTAAATCCGTCGCTAGTTTCGCTGCGATCGTCGCAGTCGCATGAATTCGTTGACGGGCACGGTGAAGGAGCTATAGAAGAAGTCGAGGGTGCTATGTCCTGAATACTAATGCTATGCAGCCATTGAAGATTTGTTAAACTATCGTCTAGCGAAACTTGTTCTTTCTCTTGGTCTGTAGGGTTCTGGGCCTTCCAATTTGCCGCAAATCTTTCAGCATATGATTGCACTGCAACCGGCATCTTGTTGTTCATAATAACCCGTCGCCGACTAACTTTGATGAATAATTTTAAGCAGCTGTCCCGTTTTAGATCTTTTCGCGCCCGCTAGATCAAGTCCAAATGCTATCGAGGTTTGCGACGCTGTATTTCCTGTGTGCTTTGATTAACTTGTCAATGGTTATGGTTTTTCCAGTTGATTTACCAAGGCAGGTTCAGGCGTTTGACGCACGTACGATTGTCAGAGCTGTAACACTGGGAAATTGTAGCAATTAATTACGTATATTTAGAATGCAAAGCAACCTCGTCTAGTGGCCTTGTCGATTGGAAGCAATAATCTGCGACAATGATAGAGACAGAGAAGTGCCGTACTTCTTGATGGAATCTAATTTGAAAGAACAACAAAAATATACCGAGGTGAATAAAGCGTTCTATTGACGAAGACAATTTCAGCAGGTAGAGAAAGTCCACTTTAGATCGGTGTGAAACATTTCCGTGCCATCAAATGGTGCAGGATGTGAAGATGACGGTACTCGATTTTATGCTATCGGAAAAATAACCACCAATTTTTTACTTTCCCACTTAGCAGGTAGAAGCAAACACTCGTTGCAAGCAAGCGTGAGTTATATGTAATGAATGAGCATCGTCGCCGGCTATTATTCTAGTCTACCTGAAATAATCAAAGTAACAAAGCGCTATCAACAACTTTCTGCGATCTGATTGGACAACGAGTTGCTATGGATTAATCTCGTTATCTTCAGACGCCAAATGCAAAATGCTGATTGGCTCAAGGTTGCTATGATATCGCAGTTGTTTATATCGTCCATGATCCAGCGCGTGCTTGAAGTTGAGCTCAACCGGAAATGGTTACGAGCTTATTTGAAAAAACAATAACCTTAGCAACGAGTCACATTTCTCTTCCGCTAAAACAAAATGTGTGAGAAACATTTGCTCCTAGATCATTTCAGCGAAGATTTCACTGTGTTAGGGACGTGCTTTATAGCAGTCAAAGAGCATAGGAAATGGAATAAACTACTGACGTAATTTAACCGCAAAAGGTTAAGTGTTTCTGCGCTCTATTGAGTTGGAAAATTTCGCAATGCCTTCTCTGCCTCATAGTTCTTCTATTTTCTTTTTCCCTGTGATCAAGATGTGACGGCAAAGCCGTAGATAAGGCTTAGAATGATCTTTTTCGTTATGTTTTGGCGTTTAGATGCAAACACAGAATTTAGAAGGTATAAGCCGAAGAACACATCGACATCCAGTTTTCATTAGCACGTTTGACAATGATTGCCGCGACCTTCATTCCAGCAAGGTCGCCATGACCACGAGCATGATTCAACACACGAAAACGAAATGAAATTTTATCTTCAGAAGAAAAACTAATAAAGCAAAACAAAACACTGTAATTTCTTGATTTGACTTGTGCGTCAATCTATCTTTCAATTGACTATGAAATCCTGACATGATTTACATAAATACCGCAAGGTGGTACTTAAATTTCTTCAAACATACATTTTTGTGGACTGGGAAAAATTGTGTGGTTTTTGATATTGACACACTTATGTGTAGAACTCTATTCGAAGAATATTGACCTTTCAGTGCAATTTTAACAGTACTTTTGAATGACGGAAATATCGCTGTACGTCACGCGGAGGATGGCATCCACGCACACGTACAGTGCACATGTAGTACGCAAACTGGTTTTCTAACTGTCAAAGATGCTCTAAGCAAAAACATAAACCCCGTCATTAAATCTGCATAGTGATTGACAGTAAGCTTCCTTGTTGCTGTCCAACAACTATTTAGAAATGTATTTTTCCTTTATTAACATTGAGATGGCGGTAACAGTACCCTGCGTAGCTACGTCGCTGTTCGTCCAAACCACCAGCTACGCATATTCGGCACAAGGTTTATTACATTTTCCAGTCTGGTTAATTGAAAATGACATGTTGCTTCCTTTCTTTTTTTATTAAAAAGCTACCTTTACTCTGTAGAACCAGATTGAAAATTAAAGGAAGAATTTACAAAAACGAAAAAAGAAAATTGAAAGTTTCCTCCAAATTTAAGGTTTAAAACGGCAAGGATCATACCAGTCAGGCGTTTTCCGTTTAATTAATTTCCAATAAGACTGAAAACCTCAAAAATAGAAGCGATAGGAAACAGACGCTTCAAACATCTGCAGGTGGCTACTTATCAAAATTGCCAAAAGCGATATGCCTTCCCATGTATTTGTATTTGAATATTTCTTTACGCACCGTTTTGACAAATATTTTTCACTCCTGAAAAAATTCGTTAAAATTTGTTGGGCACTGCCCAACTCCTTTGTAAACAGGGTGTTATCTAAATAAAAACGAGAGTTAAAAAAAATAAAGCAACAGATATTCAAATTTAGTTTATCACTCTTCTCCATCTTTTATTCACTTTGTTAGCTTTTGTTCGTTCATGATCAGCTGATTGGAAGCGGTGTTGTTGATATTAATCTAATGTTCGCGGTCGAGTGGTCGAGCGGACAGCCAAGTGCCAGTTTACAATGAAAACGATTTTAAGTACGAAGCGAGGCGAGTAAATATCGGCGGCCTAATGATCTCTTTTCTGCATATCTGTTTTCTATATTTTTGTTCGACTGAAAATAAACATCCGTTTTGTTGAAAAACAAGTATAGTGTTTTGGCGGATCACAAGACAATAAGGCCGAAACGAAAAGTTAGAAAAGCACCTTATGAATACAAAATGGTTCGTTTTTGTCGCTTTATCTATCTATATACATTCACACGAATACCCCAAAGCCGGACTTTTCATAACGAACTGTGTTGTAAGATCTAACTCTTTTGGGTTTCCGACAATTTCATTGCCCATAGCAGCCCCCGCCATAGCAGTGCTCCGTTCCACAAAGCATCCTTTAATACATAATTTTTTGGAGATGGAGGAGGGAGGGGGGAGTTCAACTATTTCCAAAAAAATTCCTGCACAACAGAAACCTTTGAAAAAATTATGCACAACCTAGAGGTGAAAGAGAAATTTAATGCCCAAAAATTGTCCATCCGCCTTCCCTAAAAAATCATGATCCGTCCCTTAGTAGCTCCCCTAAAATCCAGCATGGAAGTTTAAAAAACACGGTGTTTCAATAGATATATTCCTAGTTGCGATTTGTAAACGAGTGGAAACGCGAAGCGTGGAAACGAAGTTTCTTACGGGGACTCCGATATGCAAATGTGTCACTGACTCACTCATTTCTTGATGCTGCTACCGTAAGAGTTGAGCTCCATTCTCACATTTCAAACAAAGATGCACTTTACGCAAATCTAAGCGATAACGAGAGCACTAAGTACTTACTTAGAGCTGACAATTAGAGTTACATCAACTATAATAGGTAAATATATTAACTTAATGTTTAAAAAAAGAAAAGAGATTCTCAACTTACAAACGAAATGAGCATTATAATATTTTTTAGCCTACAAATTTCGTGGTTAATTTTCTTACAGCGTGAAAACTACTTAAAGGTATATATTTTTTACGTACATTATTCTAAGCTGGAAGCACAAATATAGGAAAACATTTGCAATCGCGTGCTCGTTTATCCTTAGCAAACTCTTATTGAAAGTGGCACCTTGTTGTTATAGTGTAGTGGCCTTTTTAGCTTGCTGAATTAAGGCGACTTAGGGCGACTTAAGGCGATTTAAGGCGACTTTAGGCGACTTTGTGCGACTTTGTGCGACTTTGCGCGACTTTGCGCGACTTAAGGCGACTTAAGGTCCCAGAGTAGGCCTAACTCTTTGTAATTTGCCGTTCCTTGGTTCAGGCTCACTCTAATGGACCTTGCCTTCGGATTACTTTTCCACCGATTCAAAACAATAGTCGACCGGTTAAAGACAGTTTATTGTCGCGACAGGAATCACCAAATGCAATCAAAATATAACTGTTCACAAAGCCAAGGCGATACAAAGTGTGCATACGCGAGGCAAAACGTTCCCGCAGGAACCTGACCTACTGTAGGTCTGTACCACGGCAACAGCGACAGCTGACTCTTTGAATTTCAGTGGTTACTGTTTCTGCATTTTTATAAAGTCATTTGTATGACATAATAATGTTTTTCTTGGCAAATGTTTTTGAGCAAGATGTATAAGCTCGTTTAGAAAGTAGTATCCATAAATAAACAAACTCAGCTCTTTTGTGCGTTGACTGAAATGTTGTCCTTTTGGTTTTTGTTTTTTCCCTTTTTTATTAGTTTAACATTCCCTGTTCGGTTCACAGTTATAAAATGTGGCAAATGAATCGCTTGTGGCTCACACAGATTTATTTGTATCTCTGGTACATTCCAGATTTAATTCACTTAGTGATATCCTTGTAATACCAACAACTAATTGCATTACAACACTTGCCTTCTCTCTCGCATCGTTATCATTTATATCTTAGTTCTAGGATACACTTTTTCTATTAACCCTTTCTCCTACATCATTCCATGCTGTCGGATAACAGACTCTCAATTTCATTTCCCACTATGTACATAAAAAGAAAAAAAAAAAAATAATAATAATAATAATAAAAATAATAATAATAATAATAATAATAATAATAATAATAAATGTAGGTTATTGCCTACCTATTTTATACCAGTCTAACCTGCGCATGAGTAGCAGATGAACACATGAAATGAATACGGCTAATGTGATTTAGTCTTTTCATGGATAGCTTTACTTTGTGTGGCCCTGAATATATTTGTACTTGCTGTGATCAGTTGTGGTACTGATCATCAGTTACAAAGTGCGACGATAATAAATACTGTACACCAAGTGCACAAAAATCTAATTAATGTGAGTATAACTGGTAAAGCTAGTGTAGACAATACGGG
>OMLO01004088.1_pt1 | contig 12133 bp, 3 predicted proteins | sample 1674811 | NCBI WGS metagenome assembly OMLO01 (sample SAMN06265003, study PRJEB25207) | coral metagenome | isolation source: Coral host | place: Mexico:La Bocana,Puerto Morelos, Mexico | collected 2008-11-13
GGGGGGGGGGGGGGGGGGGGGGGGGGGGGGGGGGGGGGGGGGGTCCATATCCGCCAGGGGATTTGGATCGGGGGTCCAAATCCGCGGGGTGTCCAAATCTGCTGTGACACCGGATGTACATGATAATTTAACATCTCGTCACGTTGCTCAAATGATCTTAACTTTGTTATTTATGTTCAGCCGACACGTACAACCTTCATAACATCCTGCCAAAACTTCTGGATCCTAAACGAGAGTAAGGTAATAAACCAACCTTTGAAAGAGACTTAAGGGCCCGCACAGCATCTCGTCTGTCTTCTAGAAGTGTTGAGGAAGCAACGCGGTCGCACAATCTCTCAACCTGAATGAATATGCACGGTAAGAATCGATGTCAGCAAGACTCACACGATACAGATCATGAACAGACACATGAATGCGCACCGTTTCGTGAGCGGATGGCTGAGAACCGGCCTGCTGATTTCCCAAAACAGACTTGAATCCTCTCGACAAGTACTCCATCTTTGTTTCTTTACGCAAATTTATTCGTAGGCATGCGCGCGACGTGGCAAATTGCTTGGTAACCGAGCAGTATGAGTGGCGTTCAAGAGGTACAGCGGCTTCCCGCCAAACTGGCTACACTTTCTCTCGTGGCAAAACACGATTTGTTGTCCTCCTTTCATGCTGTTTACTTATTTATGATTTGATAAATTTAGACACGTTTGATAACAGTTCACTTCTGTACAAGCGTCGTTGTCTTTTTTTGAAAAGGAACGGTGTCAAAGAAGATGGCTTTCCGAAGCGTTTTGCTGTGTTCATACCTGACTTTTCTGAGCTCAGGAGCTCTCGGGTTCGAGGACGGGCAACCAATGCGGTTTGAGACGCCGAAAATGAATGAAGAAGAACAACATTCGCCGCACACTCCTAAGTCCTTTGAGATGACGTGTGATGCTTGTACTGCGATCGCTTATCAGGTAATTGTATTGGTCCCAAGCTGACAATTTCGTCCTAACTTGTGAAATGCTTATCTGATAACGACAATTACCTAATCAAATATCTTGCACTTTGTTGTGAAGTTAATTTTTAGCAAGATTCAGCACAAATGCGCCGATTAATTTAAAGTCATTAAAGGCGGCTGACCTAATAAATTACCCGCTAACTTCCAGCCTATGAATAGATGACCCGGCATAAGGGTCACTTCCTGTAATGTTTCTCAAAAAATTGGTCTATTTTTCAAAAGCTCTCATATTAAACTTTTTAATCAAGAGCCTTACCCAATCCTGAGAATTGTTTTTTCATTTTGCACATGAGTATTCAAAACTTCTACTGACCAGTTTTAGGTATGAGAATCTTATATGATTCTAACCCGAACAATAGCTACAAAGCAAATGAAAGCTTCACAGGTTTTTACACTGAAATAAACCCTCCTTTCAGCAACTGTTAAAGAGCTGCATTGTTCCAAACAAGCCAGTTCTAATGCAGACCAAAATGTGTTGACTTGATGTGATCAGCTTTAGAATAATAACAAGGGCACAGCAAAATATATTACTGTCATTGACGTATACCTGTCGGAGAGAATCTTGAAAGAAAACAGATGTGTTCAGTAAGGAGATTTAATCTTTTTTTATCTAACAATAACAGGACAACAATTTCTCATTCCCTATATGATTTTGTATGTCTTTTGTCCTTCTGACGGTGTGTTTATCCTTTTTATTTTTTAAATTAGTGTTTGACTAGAGTAGTTGTTTCTCACAGATGAGCCAAGCTTTACAAAAAGCTGAAGATAAGAGGCCATCCTTGAAAGGAAAGCCTCTGCCAGAATCTGATATCCTTGATGTATTTGAAACTGTTTGTGACAAATCCTGGGATGAGTAAGTTATTTGATCACTATTCAACTTTATTACTTCTAATGCCTTCTGTACAATTAACACAAGTAATAAGAAGCAAGGAGATTAGAAGGCATTAAGGGATAACGTTTAGTTTTATAACTCCATAGTAACCTGCAGGTTATGTCACAATGCCGCTACATAATAACCGATATTATAGAAGGATATAAACTTTTGTGATTTCATACAGCCAGTCACTCCAGAATAACCACCAAAAAATTTGGTTCTTTGGGTAAGTTTAAAGAAGTACAAGATTGTAGAAATTAATAGAAGCTGTATGATAAGTAAAGAACTTTAATCAAGAAGTTTGATCCAATCCTCTAGTGCTGTGATGTCTCTTAAACTGATAACATGAGTGATTAACTGATTGTTTGACTGAGTGATTGATTGTTTAACTGACTGACTTGTGATTTTCAGCTATGGTTTAAAAACAGTTCATGGAGTAAACCGTTTGTCTGGACCAGGCCTTGAGGCTAAGGACTTTCCTGGTATGATGCAAGGTGGTGGAAAATGGCCGGGCAGGTGGGTCCAGTAATAATGCTTTTTATAGCTATTAGTTCTAGCCATGCATGGTTTCTCACTTTTTGTTAAATGTTAATCATGCATACTCTCTGTGACTTTGCTCTCCAGACTTGCTCAGAAGTGTAGTAATTTGGTTGGAGACATTGGAGAAGAAGAACTCTATGTGGAGTACAGAAAATCAAAGGATCTACTCAACTACTTGTGCAAAGAATATACTAAGGACTGTGTAAAGAAAGAAAAGCAAGAACTATGATATCAAAGAATGTTGCAACTTGTTTCTATTTAGGAAGTCTTGTTGTGGCTATATTCTTACAAGTATTATGTAACTTAAGAGCATAGTCAGTCATTTGATAATAAAAGAAGTAAGAAGCCACCTGTTATCCTTTCTAATTCCCAGGCTATGGCCATTTCCATTAAGCCACACTTTGTGTTAATTGCACTTTAAAGTGTGGTCCTTTTAAAGTGAGTGATTGGTTTTACTCCTAAGTTTAAGTGAGAAGTCCTTTGTTGCACCAACTGTCAATAGCAGTCCAATTAGTTTAGTTAGTTGCTGACTGTTCTCTCATGCTGCATGTTGTTTTAAAAAATTGTTGCGGCTTATTTAAACATTTTGAAGATTTTACTTGTTTGCACTTCGAGCAAATCTACAATGAAAATTAGTTTTTTCTGACTTTGTATGGTTATAGAATAAAAGCAGAATTATTTTAACAGCAGTAGTTGTTATGTTACTGAAGCCTACATGTCGCTATGCCATGACCAAGTGCCATACAAGTGTATGTCTTGTTACCTCCTGTACCCTGCTCCGGATGTCCAGTATTCCAGAAGTCCTCGATTAATCACCCTACTCGTCGGAAACTAAAATCTCACTTTCAAGCATTGCCTTTGGACATATTGGTTCGGTTTTAATACGATAGAACAACTTTTTCGTTGTTTGGTGTGCAATCTAACGTAAAGAACAACACAATCCGTTAATAGTTCCAAACGGTTGGCGAGCGCGAGTCGTTGGTCAAGGAGGGCAGATGCCATAAACACAGCTAGAACGGAAAAATTAGACGTTACGTTTTGAGAGCTTTCGGTCTCCTCGTTTATGTGACAAACAGAAAGAAAAAAAAAACAAAGAAGAAGCGAGAAAAAAAAAATATCGGAAGCGACCCTGCCAGGACTCGAACCTGGAATCCCCTGATTCGTAGTCAGATGCCTTATCCATTGGGCCACAGGGCCTTCACATTCCCAACAATTAGAATTTTAATTATATAAAGTCAAAAATATTTGACAAAAAGCTATATATAAAAGATATCTCACTCTGAACAAAAATAGCAGGAATGCGAAAAAAAATAAACTAGAACTTACTTTCTCCACATAGCTGGGTGCGAAAATGAAAACGTATTAAAGGCAGTATTAAAAGCGCATCCAGAACTGGGACAACACTTGAATTTAGTATTCTACTTTCGGCTTCTTCTAAACAGATTATATCCCATGATGATTCAAAATTGTAACAGTCATTAGAGGTAAAATGGCTAGCATTGAAAATTACTTTTCAAGCTGGAAACAAAGAACTTAGACTTTTGCACGTACGCGTTCATTCTGCGCCCGCGATCCGCGTTTACATTCGGTCGAAGTCGACTAAGTGACATGTGTGGGATAAATAACTTCAACTGAACCTTTTCTTGTAATCCTCACATTCCCGTTCATCCCTGTAATGCACCACTTAAATTTCATTACCAATATAAAAAATCTATGAGCTTAATTGTAAGGAAAGTTGATGTTGTAAGTTTAAAACAAATGGGAAAAAAAGAGTTGGCTTCCGCGGCTCCAGTCTCAACTCACTGTTGTCCCTGGAGGATGCCCGGAGGCCGCCGGATCCTTTTGGCCAGACCAACTAGTTTTCTGAGCATGTTCAGAGAATTCCTTTCCATCAGATCCTTCAGATTTGACAGGAAAATCGAGGATCGCGGACTTCCAGCGTTTGTTGGATCGCTCTAAGTGCTGAACAAAAGGAGCGCGGGCTCCGGGGCAAGAATGGTTTATTTACGGTATCAACTTGTTTCTGTTACAAGAAAAACCGGCATTGCCAATAATTAATTTACTTACTCACTTCGACTTCAGTCATATCCTAGCACCTCGTCAGTTAATTTGATCATAAAGTCTACTTTTTTGACATACGATATCTTGAACCTGCTGAACGAAGCATTCCTAACTTAGGTTTAAGATCTCTTACCATGCAAATGACAAAGTTAAAAATAGCTTGACAAAAACCTTCATAACGAGCAACAGAAAGCAAGGGTTAAACGAAGGTTAAATGAAGGCCATTTCACGTCCTGCTAATTTATAATGTTATTACTGACTAGAGCAACGTTTTCTTGCCTACTCATGTTTCAGAAGCCGAACTGCTTCTCGGAAATTGTCAACTTAATTCCATAATGAAAATGTCCCTTAGTTATAATTATCCTAAAGCGATTTCCTGCTGAAAAATTGTTAAAAATTCATGAAGAAGCAGTATTCCACCTGTTGCTTGTGGCTGGGAGTCTGTTTACTTAGTTTATTTCACAGTATGTTAGCAGTATAAATAAGCTTTTTGTGCAGTCTAATTCAAGGCCACGCTACATTAATCCAAGGATCCGGTTTGCTGAAGAAAATGAAATGATTTTACTACTTTGTGAATTTCAACTGCAGGCCACAAACGTGATTAAATCCCAGTTGGATTCAGTGGATTAATTCATTCACATTGGCATGAAGAAGATATAGTTTTACGAACTTGACGGACGCTAGCATACAGCGCTATTCTTCACAAATAACAACCAAATATAAACGGGGAAGAATGTTCTTCAACTTTGGTAACTTGTAACGCCCTTTCATTTATAAATTGCCTGTTATCGATTTTAGCGCGAATTGGTCCCTTCAATTTTAACACCTGTTGGAACTGAAATACAGGTCTGTTCAGAGATGAACTAATGAAATGGGAAACACCGTGGATTGTTTTAGCTGCTTTGATATTCCTGGTTTGGTGATAACCGTCAAAACTGGAGACACGAAAGGTGGAGGACTACACAACGCAGCTTTTCTAACGATAATAGACGAGAAAGGAAACCGCTCGAAAGAGTTATGTTTGCAAGGGTGTTGTGTGACAGTGTTCAAGAAAGGCCACACAGATCAATTCAAGTTCTGTGAACCGATTAAAATCGGACGTTTTAGCAAGATTGAGTTTGTCCGACGAGATGCGACAGACCGTAGAAATTATGTCGAGTGGTTTATCGAAACGATTGAGATTCGACGTTACAATGGAGAAGATTTCGAGGATTTTATTTTTCCATGTCATCGATGGATTAAAAACTGGCATCCATTAATACTGAGAATGCACGATAGCAGCCTGCCTCAGTTTGATATCGAGACTGAGCAAAGAGAAACAGAATTATTTTGGAAAAGAACCATGTATCGATATTACAGAAGAAGAGCTGGAATTCCACCACAGGTGAGAGATCTACTGAGCAGCACAATTAACGTTTGCTTATTAACTTAATTTTGCCCATTTTTTACTTATTCGAATACCTGCCTTGACTTCCTCATAAACGCACGGATTGGTGTTGTGCCCAAACGAATTGGCGCAAACTTTACTGAGTCGCTTATTAGAGAAACCTCAGATTATCTTGAATATTATTCTTTTGTAATCTTGTAAGTGTTTAAACGCCGTGCAAGGTTTTGCGTCCGTGACTGCAGCTTCTGGAAAAACGCCCAACTTTTAAGCTTTTTTTCCTCTAGAGGATAGCGTCTTTTAGAAAAGCTTTCATTCCTAATGCCATCATTTGCATAATTAAATTACTTTTGTTTACTGAGAGAGTAGACAAAATGTTGCTTGGTGTCTTGCTTCCGAGTCCGGCCAAGTGGAAAATATATAGATGAACCGCCATTTTAATCAGCGGACGTTTAAGAGTATTAGTCATGGAAATTCTTTATCACCCAGTCAGATCTGAAACGAAGTAGAAATGTACTTATGGGCTGTGCTAGTTTAAATGGCTTAAAAGATCTTGGCTGACAATAAGAGAGTTACACATTGATGATTCAGACAGTTTCACATGCTCTGATTCTTTAACATCATTAAGCTTTGCCTGCGCGTACCATCCCTCCCTTGGCGTCCGACTCCCTCCGTGGGTGCATTTTGCTGGGCATGAAGCTCATTTAGGTTTTGAAAATGCACGAGGGCAAACCGTTTAGGAAATCAAGAATCAGCTGTTCGATTTGGGTTGTCAGTGATACATGTATATAACATATGCAGCAAATCTTATTTCAGTAGATCGAGTCATCCAGCCTGTGTTATTGGCAAATCCGTGTTGTTATGTTAAGCAACATGAAGTATAGCTAGAGTCTGATTACTTCGGTCTTTGGAAAATTATCCTCGAGTTTTCGGCTAAAACGCCCAAAAGGGCTTTAGATTGTAATCCTTCGGACTGTGTACCTGTACCTACTCGAGCTAGCTCTCGTTTTCTATGCGGGATAGCCAAATCTGCTTTACGCAATTCCGTTGTGACTGCCGAAACAACTCATGTGGTGTATTGCTTTTCAGATAAGCTTCTGTCCCAAAGAAGAGGTGTTCAGCCAGAATCATCAGGTCAGCCTCAGTGTAATGTAACTCATTCAAATTCGATTTCTTTGTGGCTAGCAGGGAAGGTACTGTTTAAATCCTTTACATATTGGTGTCGTCATGGTTACGTACATCATTGAAGCAGACACTCTCTAGCTATCTTTACGTATCGTTTAAATGATTGGCTGTCATAATTTATACCGATGTATTCAAATTGTCTTTAACAGTTTTAGTTAGTTCATGATGAATGTAGAGCTACTCTGTAGAAATGTCATCATTAAACCGTTATTATTATAATTATTATTATTAATATTATTACTTTTCCATTACCCTTCGGACCCCAGGTGAAAGGTGACAACCTGTATTTTCTGTGCTTTCAAAAGGAATAAAAACCCGTAATGTCTTAATTTTAACTGGATGTTTCATCCATATCCATATCATAAACAAAAACATAACAAGGCCCTCAGTGATAAGAATTTGTCTTCTTGTGCTGATGGTATCTTTCAATCATTAGTAAAAGATACCATTAGCACTTGAAGATAAAATTCGTATCGCTGCGCGGCCATGCAATATCCTCTCTATATGCAACGCAAATCAAATAATCATTGGCCGCCTTGACTCTAAGGACGCATTATTGGTCTGGACGAACTTGGGCAAACATTTTAAGTTCGTCTGGTTATGTGTCTCTAGCATAAAGACGAGTACAAGACGCATTATGCGTCTAGACGTTCAAGTCTAATTTTGAAGGATAGTTCGTATAGTCGTCTTGTGCCCTTCTTTATACCAGGAAGGCATGACCAGACGAACTACAAACGAAATACAAATGCCCAAGCTCGATTAGATAGATAATGCGTATTAAGTATAAAAAACGGCGAGGACGCATTATCCTCCCAGACGGTAGTTACTTAGTGATTAGTTAATTGCAAACGACCCCACAAGCTCATGTAGCTTTAATACTTATCGTTTTAAAATAAAGGTTATCTATCTATCTACGGATCATGCGTCTTCAAGTATAAATTAAATAGAGTCCACTAATACGACGATAATCAGCAACTCTTTTCTCTTAATTGGTAAAGAATGAATAGAACGAACGAGCAACGCTCTTACAAGAGCCGACCTTAATTCCACACTCATATTATTATGCATCACTCTCTTAAGGCTGCTTCTAGTTTATTGGTGTGAGCTAAGAAAAAGCGATTGAACTCTGCTATGTAAAGCAAAAATACCACCCCTGGTGCCTTTGAATTAGAAGTTCCAGCACGCTAGTCCATTGCGCCATTGCAATTTTCTGTTTTTGATCTTATGTTGTAGGATTTAATTTTATTTTTCAAAACTAGTTTCTTCATAAGCAAAATATTATGTTTCTCCTACATTATTTTCATGGTTATTGAAAACGTTGCGAATTTAACGCTACCTGTAACTTAACATTTACCAGTGAGTCACGAGTTATGCACCCCGTACGCCAGGGAGTAGAATTTTGGCTCGTCCTCAGTGTAAAAACCTGTGAAACACACCATTGACGTAAAACAAAGAACGAGCAAGACAACAAGGAACGAGCAAGACAACAAAGAGCCCCGAAACAATATAGAGCACACAAACAATAACCCCTAAACCAAGAAAAATTCATAGGTTTTTACACCGACGTAAATCTGAAACTTTGGAAAAGAGTTTGCGATTTACCTCTTTGTTGGGCCGCATTAATAATGAAACAATTTAGTTCTGGCTTTTGGCCGGGAATCCCTTTGTTTAGCCGCAATAATGAAACAATGCCCACTCCCTCTCGGAGACGCGCCTGCAGGGAATTCTGGTAGTTGTAATCTTCAAAACAAACTCCAGTCCAAGCGATGAATATAATTACATGATTCCTTGTAGGAATTCACTTCCAGCTTTTGGCTGCGAGCCAATAGAGCCAATAGAAAGCTCAGTAACTTTGTTTAGTTATAAACGAATAAACAAATCGTAATGACCAAGATTGGGAGAAGGAACACACTTGAACAGGATCGCATCAGATTAAACAGGCTAACATCAGTTTTTTTTTGTTTGTTTTTTCAGTGGGATATCATTGTTAGACGGGCTAGTTTGGTCAGCAAATACAATCTACCCGACTATGGCTCTGAACCGTGGAGTTCACTTCATGACTTTGATGAACTTTTTGATAGAAAGTTCGGCAAGCCAGCGGTGAGTGAGATGTGAGCATGTCAGTTTAACAGCTCTGAAAGTGCCTGAGCCAGAATGTTGATGAATGGTAGCTAAGCAACATAAAGTATAGCATACAGTAAAAGGTTTTGTTCCGTCCAAACTTTTACAATAAAGATTCAGATTCCGCAAGTTTTCCTGTCGGCTGTCCATCAGAAGGCGTATCCCTGTAACTCGTAGAACGCATTCACGATTTCCATTATTCGCAGGGACGGAATTTTTGGCGAGACGATGTGCATTTTGCCCGACAGAGATTGTGCGGCTGCAATCCAACGTTGATTCGCCTGTGCACCATGATACCTGACAAGTGAGTGGAAAAAAAAAACTGTTCATGTTCGGACTTAACTCAACATGAAGTTAGTTGCTCTTACTCATTGGCTGTTGTTGTTTATTTAAAAAACAAAACAACTCTGGCTAAATGCATTTATTTTCTTGCAGGTTTGCAGTTACTTCTGTTATGTTAGAGCCATTTCTTGAAGGGCAAACAATGGACGCCGCCTTGGCAGCAAAAAGGATCTTTATTGTTGATTTAGAAATTCTGAGTCACTTAAAACTGGATGAAAATAAAAAGGTTGGAAATTTGAAGACAGGAAGGAAGTGAATGTGTCCGTCCAGGGGTACCCTTTGTAGTGTCAGAGTCGTTTTTTCTCTTTAATTTGCAGGTTGCCTCTCCAATGGCGTTATTCTTTTTGAGTCCAGCAAAATCTTATCTTGTTCCCATCGCTATTCAGCTTTTCCAGGAGAAGGGAGACGAAAACCCAGTATGTATAATGTATATGAAAAGGTTTGGTGGCGAATAACGTATAAATATCATTCAGTGATTGGGTGAGCTTGCGTAATCTCATCTTGCCGTTTGGTTACGCGTTCTGAATATGTGGGAAATGTCAACCAAATTGAAGCGGTTTTCTTCATAACAACAATCCTGTGATCATTCTGTTGTTGTCTTCAGTTACTACGAGAATGTCACGCGTTCTATCATTGACAGGATTGAAGTTGATGTGCCCATATGATAGCTTATGGTGGTTCATACTTCTTGTGAACTTCACTAGATTATGATAAAATCTACTCAGTCTGTTTCTTCAGCTTCTAATTCGTTCCGCCCATTCAGCGCAATAATTCAAAGGATTCGGTTTCGAATCCCAGCGATGGTGAATTTTTAAAATAACTTTTCGAAGATTAAGAAAAACCTAAATATAACAAACTGGCGATCTTTTGGATTTTTTTCCAGCTGCTGTTAAGTGTAAATTCGATTTTGTAAACGTAAATCAGTCTACCCGCTGAATGGCGCTAAACACTTTATTTTGTAATATTGTCAACTTTGAAATTCTTCCCACAAGTTATATTGTATCACTATGATTGTTTTTAGCCTCGCTTCTGAATAAGTATCTTGATTGATACGTTTTCTTTGTTTTCTTTCGCATGCCTTTGGTTTTCTAGAAGTCATGTTAATCAAAACAATAAACACAAAGTTTCTATCTGTCAGGTGTTCCTTCCTAGCGATCCCTGGTACACGTGGATGTTAGCAAAGATGTGGTTTAATAATGCGGACGCGCAGTATCACAGAGCATGCGTCCTGCTAGGTACAATCATTAAACTTGCAGTCATTTTCTTATCTATAGCAATGTATTGGACATAAAGCTATAAAACCAAGTGAGCGTAATCATATGAGTATTACAAACATAATGATCACTATATTTTAATTTCCCTGGTGTCCTATTTACTCTTTCTTCTATTTTTTCTAATTTAAGGCTACACGCATCTCTTTTTGGAAGCAGTTGCCATAGCAACGAATCGCCAGCTTTCTCCTTCACATCCAGTCTTCAGATTGCTGGCACCGTACTTACGTCACGTGATTCCTGTTAACTGGTAATTATTAAACCTGCTGCCTGGAAACAGCGTTTATATCTACACTGTCCATATATGTACGATCACGTCAACTAAAGTTCTTTCATCGTGCTCAGGAGAATTTTAATACTTTGTATAGCTGGCAAACTTGGTTTGTAAAGTTAGTGTAGTGTAGAGACGAATTTTCGTCTTGAGCAAATGGATAAAAGTAGACATAACATGCCAGTGATCACTTTTTCCTGTAAGGGGGTGCACGAAAACGTTTTCGATCCCGGCCTGAGACGGAGAAAATTCAGAGGGTCTGCGGACGACAAGAAAATATATACATGATTTTGAGAAGCCAAAGAAAACCTAATTTCCCTTTCATCACCAGTTTTGAAGTAAACGAGCTACTTGCCCCAGGCTCTTGGATGGATAGCGCCACTACTCTGGGAGCAAAAGGAACTCAGGATCTTATAGCTCTGGGGTAAGTTATATGTTATATAATAAAAACCTTTGAATTAGTCAGGATAGTCGAGGAGAGTTGAAATCAATCAACTGTGCTAATATTGGTTGGTTTCATACCTGTTGAATTGATTTTCTTGGTTGGTATATTTCTTTGTGTAGATGGCAAGTTTGGAGAATGGATTTACACGGGACCTTACCAGCAGACCTCGAGCAAAGAGGGGTAAGTGTTTCACACACAGAGTTAACGAAAAGTGTTGAACAGTGAATAATAATAATAATAAGTTTATTTAGTTTGAGATCATAATACAGAGTAATTCATGTTCTTTATTCCATAATTTAAAAAAAAAACAACAACAACAACTAAACTACACCTCCACTCTTGGCGGATTCTAAATTGACATAACTAACGCTTTTTCACTGTTACCCTGTTGACAGGTTTCTGATCCGTCTGTACTTCCTGACTACCCTTACAGAGATGATGGTCTAATGTTGTACAGCGCCATCAAAAAGTACGTCACATCTATCATTGAGGCTCGATACGGTGAGTTGTAACTGTAAGGACATAAAACATAGGAATAATTATAAACCAAAAAATGTTCTTCAAATCGTGCACTTATGTCCAGGATTGAACGCAAGTATTGTTCAATTAGTACTTCATATTTGGTAGGGTTATCTGACATTTTCA
>OMLO01004089.1_pt1 | contig 12131 bp, 5 predicted proteins | sample 1674811 | NCBI WGS metagenome assembly OMLO01 (sample SAMN06265003, study PRJEB25207) | coral metagenome | isolation source: Coral host | place: Mexico:La Bocana,Puerto Morelos, Mexico | collected 2008-11-13
TGAACAAGGTAGGTTGCAGAGAACGAGTCCATCTTCCACCTTTGGAAAAGGAAAAACAACTTCAACATCTCTAAATCATCCATGAAAAAAAATCCCCAGATTAAGGTTCCAATATCATCTTCATTTTCCAGCATTTCATGGTACTTTCGGATGCGTTTTGGATACATCCAAACGATCCATCCACCTTTTTAAAAGGTCCCGTTTTCTTCCTCGGGCGCAGGCTTGTCAACGTCATGGGTATGGGATTTCAGCGATGTCGGTGATCAAATTCAATGCGAACAACTCGAGGTTTGTGTGGAGCTTAGCTCCCTGACGACTTGCAGCCGAAGAATTTCCGCCTCTGAAAAATAGGGGGAATTTCCTCCCTTTTTTAAAAAGGGAAGCCGGATGATTGGGGACTTGAAACCAATGAAACCAAGTTTCAGGGGCTATATATATATATATATGTTTTGTTTCGGGGAGTGTACAAGAATGCAAAGAAGGAGATACTTTGGAAAGTTTGGAAGGCACAGGGACACTAGAGAAATAGTGGCAAGAAACAGTCAGTCGGTGTGAATACGACAGTTTCTGTAGCCTGTGCTGTTCAGGCTTTGGTTGTTCGATTGGGGGATCCAGATGGATCTGTAGAGGAGGCATGGCACAGCTGCTACGCTTCAGTCATCATCCATCCTCAAGCAGATCTATATAGTGAGAAACGTCATCCGTTTCACAGAAACAAATCCTCGGTATACCTGGCAGGTGGCAAACAGTCCGGCGTTGGGTTCCATACCCTTGCCGAGCGAGGACAATTTGGAGTACTTCAGTTCCTTGAAGTTGCAATTTATTTCCATTAAATTGCTAAACCTAAGCTTTCTTGGACCTTCCTTTTTTGGATATCTGGAGAATCATCATCAATGTTGAGACAAATTGGTGCTTATCCATTGGTTGATTGGAATTGTGAGGTCTTTGGAATCCTTTAAGACCAAAGGTGCCATCTGGAGAAGCTCGAAGATTGAAACGCCTTTCACCACTCCTAGCGTTGGCATGTGGTTCTTCGCTTAGATTTTTCAGCGACCTGTTCCGTGGAGCTTTTTATTACCAACGGGTGTTTTCATCTCTTGAAGTTTTGGTGAAACCATGAGGTGAACAGACATTATTGCATGAACCTGGATTTTTGGTGCTGCGGCCGATGCTGAAGCAAGTGATTTGTTGCACGGCAAAAAAACTTTCTTTGACCACTTTTGGCCAAGAAAGTGACCAGAGTTTTTTTAAAGAAGTGCTTTTTTGCAGTGCATCGTAAAGATCAGTGTTAGTCCGGTTTCATTGCCCTTGTGTGTTTTTTTTGCATTTGACAGATTGGTCGTTTTCATCTCTTGCAAGGCTGTTCTTGCAATGATCCAGTGGTGCACAGCGAGTTAATGAGACAACAACTGCAGGTTGGGGGGATTTCACCCTGTCATCAAAACAAATCACCAAATCAGTCAACTTGGCTCGGTTGGACATTTTTGAAGAAGTTTGAGGGTGGACAAATTGTGTGTTGGATTTTTTTGTGCTTGGAAAACTTGAGGGTTTTTCGGTATTTTTTTCTAGGAGGCCAGTAAAGAGCTGTGAGTTGATTCAATTCATGCTTAGGATGTCATGTGTTTGTATTTTTCTAACCAACATATTCACACTTTGTATCTTTAGGGAGGTCATGGTTTGATGGATTTCATTGGGATGAAAGATGTTGGAAAACCACATACGCAATACTACATATCATATATATATATATACATATGAATATTAGATAGATTTACTGTATCTTCGATCAATAAATTCCACCAAACATCACATAGCGCACACGGTCCTTGAATCTCAACCCCAGTTATTCACAGGGGAAGGAGCCCCACCCAAAGCAGCTTTAAGGCTGCCACGGACGGGCCAAGGCCTGGGCACTTGTGACTGGCCTCCGACCTACAAAATCAGAAAGCAATGCCAAAAAGACATTGTCATTGCGCCATCCTAGACAGCGAGCGGGCCGCGGATTCAAAATGCGAACCAGACTTAGGTCCACCGATCCCGTCACCCAATCTAATTTAGACCACTTGCAAATAAACCTGTAAACCTTCTTGAAGTATGAAAAATCACTAGCAAAGGAAACAACAGCAAAAAGCGTAACCGACTGACCAAGCTCCAAAAGAGGCCGCTTACCAGCCAAGGAGCACCTGTAACAAACATACATCTCAAGAAGGCTTACTTGCCGCATAAAACTCGCCTGTTGATCTTCAGAAATGATCCAACGAAAAATCTGTACAGCATGCTGGCGAAAGACGGCATCATGACTGTTAGAAAAGGGCATGTCTCCTTCCGACAAGGTACTCAACTGTACTGAAACCTCGGCGGAATTGGGAAACTTCTCAAAATCAAAATGTGAAACCGAATCCTGAAATTGGTCGTCCTCAAAGGTATTTTCATCTGTAATCTCGGCTTGGGCAATGGCAACCTGATAAGCCGTCAACTGAGCAACTCGCCTCTTCCAAACTCTTCGAAATTGAATGTATCTCTCCCAAAGGCGTTCAAAGAAAGGAGGCCTACGTGAGTTTGTCAGTACTGCTTGTTGGTCAGCTTTGTCATTGCCCACCCTGCAAAAATCTTCGAGTGGATTTTCGCATAGCTCTTCCTCGTCATGTCCTTTTGCTTTGTGTATCCAGATATTGGCACGACTAGTCTGGAGAACACCTGCAATGATATGCCACAAATCGGAATGGTCAAAGTCATCTGGAACCGCGGCCTTCCGCTGCAGATCCCGAACATGTTCAACAACTGTAAGGTTATCGACCCAGAGATGCAAGTCGCCTTCCTCATATTTGCACCATTGAATGGCGCTAATGACTGCTGTGATCTCTGCCCGAAGGATACACTGCTGTATTCCTTGCAGGTGTCCACATGAAAGTGTTCCATAGCCGTCTAGGACCACAGCCCAAGCGGCCAGAGACTCCTCCGGCTCATCAGGTGAAAAGCATGATCCATCCGTAAAGCAATGCCATGAATGCCCACTTGGTTCAACCGTGTAATGGTCAATCGTTTGCGGCAATGACACCAGCGCTTCCCACACCAATTGTCTCCAAGGATTGTCTGGCACCAAACCATGTCGCTGAAATGATAGCGGGAAAGAATCCCAATCCCGAAAAAGGTCAAGGTGCTGTCCACGAAGAGAGTCGAAGCGCGGACATTCGATGTACTTGTGCATAACAGTGTCCCTAACTTGGCAATGCACACAAATGACCGTTTTCTTTGAATCGAACTTACTCCTGAAATCATTCGAAATGAAAGATCCATCCCGAACGATGTGCAACATTTCCTGTTCTGCGGGCTGAAAAACCGAGTCTGCTGACGTAGTCAAAGAGAAATCAAAGCCTTCCAGGTCTTCAAAACCTGGTCTGACTCTCAAAAGACTGGCTTGCTGATTGTGGTAAGCTCTCAAAAGGATTTGCCTGATCAAAGTATCTGTGGCAGTCCACAAGGAAACATAGCCATTAGCTGAAAACCACAAAGATCCATCTGTGTCCAGCTGTAGGCCCAAACCTTCAAGGATATCTACCACTTTACCGAAAGGCCCATTGGATAATTGAGAACCCGGAAAATCTCGAAAAAGACCCCACCAGTCTCTCACCAATTGGTTGGTATTGCATTGCCGTCGAAACAAGGTTACACATCTCCAGATCTGATACCAACCTGGATCAATGGCTATGGTATTCAACAGTGAGATGCGAACAATGGGAGAGGACCCAGCACGATCCCACCGCAAAGCCCGAGAGACATGAGATCTCAATTTGATGATGTGGTCTTTACCCAACAATACCGCCTCACAGCCATGAAGCGCTCTCGGTAGGAGGACTTGCAACACATTCACCTTTTTGGCTGAAATTGACTGGCGTGAGCCACGCAGAGACTGAAAGCTGCTCAAGGTGTCTTCGATCCGACTGACCAAAATTCGATTGCGGAGTTGTCCACAGTAGACTACTTGGCCCCCTAAGTCCCTAGCTCCCAAACTCACATTGTAACCATTTGACTTTAGCTCTTTACGACCCTCTGCGGAGGTGGACCACATGTAGAGGCTGTCATGATCAATCTGGAGATCAAGTAAGGAGCAAAATTGGCGAAGACAGGCAAATCCATCTAACAGGTACGGAAGAGAGGGGGATACTAGTTCAAGATTGTCTACGTAAGACACCGGCAAAGCCCGGGGAACGTGATATGTCTGAAAAGCGTGCCACAGTTGATCCAAAACTGTCATTGCAACGCAAGATAGGGGACAACCCTCAGCAAAGCCAGTTGAACTGCGAATGCCTGTGCCGCACGACCTGTGCACAATAAAGTGCCGTGTAAAGGCCTTAAGGTGAGATTGCCAAAGTTGGAGAAACCAGACAGGGACACCGATGTGCTTTAGGCATTCGAAGACAGGAGTCCTAGGCAAGGTGTTGTATGCCTTGACTAGATCAGCAACTAGCCCATGGACAGGGGTGCAATGTTGAACCGAAAGTTCAATGCAAACACCTATAAAGTACCACACATCAGCGGCTTGGCGATGCTTGATGAAGCCACACTGCATAAGTGCGGACGATTTGGCAAGCTGTGATAGTAATTGTCCTGCACGAATGCCTGCATAAACTCTGTAGAGAATGCTACATACGGTGATGGGGCGATAATCATTGATGGAAGGGCAATGTGACCTCTTCTGGAGGCAATGGATTAACCCAACTGTTAACTGCTGAGGCCAAGGAGCTCCCGCTTCCAAGGAAGCGAAAAAATCCAAGACATGGCTGATCTGACAGTCGGTTAGATGGAGCAGGTCTTCTCGGGTCCATCCGCACGGCCCCGCTGCAGCAGTAGTTTTGAACTTGCGAATAGCACGCTTCCAATCTGAGATGGATATGGGATGCAATTGCCATTCAATTACAGGCAAATGTTCACGAGCAAATTGAAGGATAGGATTCCAATCAGGCTCTGGCAAGATACCGTGACGATTCCAGCGAGGTGACCATAAGTCCAAGAGTCGTTGATGTATCACTTCAGGTTCATGCACTATCACAGTACACGCAAGGGATTGACCTTGAACCAGTAACAAGTCAGAGTCTATTTGATAATGATCTCCAAGCCTTTGAACCCAAGCAGGCTGATTTTGCAAAGTCCATCGAACAATATCTTTTTCAGGAAAAGGCTGAGGGACCGAAACCAAAGCTTGAGATGCATCCACCACATCTATTGGCTGCGTGATGGTGTCTTCCAAATGATCTAAAGCAGGTGGTGACGACTTGCGAGTCGCAGCAAACAAAGATTTGGAAGTGTGATCAAATTTAGCTTTGCAACTTTCGAGTCTTCGTTGGTGTTGCCAACTCTCAAACCTGCGATAGTTATGGTGAAAATCTTCAAGCATACGAGTGGCTATTTCCAAGCCTGAGGGAAAAGGAGGAACCTCATCTGGTGATCCCTGAAGCTGAATAGGTCTGACCCTCCACCATTGAACAAAACCTTGATCAAATCCAGCTGCCCGACGAATACTTTGCCACAGCGAAGTACGGGAAAGGAAGGTCTCATCATGACGGCTGGAAGCTACAGCATGTTTGTAGGACTGTAAACGTCTCAATTGTTGGAACCATCTGGCAACTGCGCGATTGAGAAAACCACACGACTGTGCTGATTCCCCAGGCCTATGACTCTTCTGAGTGACAGGGTTGATCCGTCTGGATTTCGGTGCAACTAGCTTGGCGCGACCGTGGAAACTAAGATCTGCTCTGGAAATAGCAGTTGACATGGAGGCAGAAGCACGAATTTCAAAATCCTGACTCCAAGCCCGAAACGCATCAGATGCCTCGGAAGATGCGGCGACTTCACAACCCTCATGCGAGCCAACGCGCCTCGAAATCCAAGATGCAATTTCAGGCAAACTATTCCAAGCTTCTTCATCTAGATGCTTCCATGGGATGCGACCCGGAAGTCGCCACTGAGATTCATGGGAACGGCGTTCGGGGAGCCGAATGCCGGCAATCAAAACATCATGGTCTGGAAAAATGCTCCAAGTAGCAACGTTAGTGATCAGAGATAGCAATTCCGGAGAGAGCCATATCTGGTCAGGACGAGTAGCTGATTTGCAAGTGAAGCGGGGCTCCAATCCATGAGTCTGTTGCATAAAGTCCTGCAATTCACACCAGCCCTGCGCAGTCCAATGCTGCATGGCCTGAAGAGAACCTGATGGGCAATTGAAATCACCAAGGATAGCTCTGCAGCCGCTTCGACCGTAGACGACTTGTTCAGTCACTGAACGGAGCAAGGCTTCAGATAATTCCAAGGCATTGGGGTAAGTCGGGCCACGTGGTGGACAGTATACAGTTGCAGCCGTAACCTCAAGACCTCCAAAGAAGGCCACAGAAACATCAACACGACCGCTTTGAAACTCACCATGTGGCCAGATACATGGGATCTGACGAAGCGATGCATCCGCAAAGCTCAAAACACCTGTCCAAGAACCTGCAGAAACCGAACCTGCCCTCAGTGGTGCAGGATGACCTAGACTACTTCTCAACTGTCTTTCCTGTTGATAAGACATTGATTTCAACAGCTTTTGGAATTTGCATTGCTGATACTTTGATGCTTGAGTTTCAGCAACATGCCACCATCCGACTGGGAACTGCTCAAAAAGATAATGCTTATTTGAGATGCCTGATGGGTTGCAAACTCCAATGCAAAAATCTGGCTCTGAAGGGAGACGCCAATCGGGAGAGTCCATGGAGGGGCCAACCGTGGGCCCTGGAACAGCGGCTTCTCCGATTCGAACGAAATGGTTGAGAAACAAGACAAAGAAAGTCCAAAGGCGAAAGATACGACAACTGGCTTGAACCAACCTCCTGGGCACCTCCATCAAGCCAAATGGAGGCCCCTGTTGCCCTAGTCAGGCATGTCTAGCCTTCTTCTCGAGAAGGGCTTCAATTCTGGCAGACTGTTTGTCAAAGTACTGCTCTAAACATGATCCAAACTCTTGGCGAAGTCCACCAACTTCACTCGAAACACGTGCAAGGCATTGACCTTGTTCATGAATGGACGAACTGCACTGCGCGACATCTGAAGAAACCTGTGCTATCGATGCCCCCTGTGCCTGAACCGTCTCAACACATTGAGTCATGACTGCTTTGAGGCGATCCTGCTCTGCCTGAACCTCTTGAGTTTGTTGGTGACCGGCTTGAACCCATTGCTCCAACTTGGATTGGTGCGCAATCAAACTATGCATTTGGTTTTCGACTTGGGTGATGCGATCTGCCTGTGGGTTGGTCTGCAGATTTTGGGCAAGCTGATCCATAGTGGCATCAACCTGGGCCTTTACACTTTCCTGCAGTCTGCTTTCAACATCATCGATCTTCTGTTGCACATGTTGGGACGGGGGTTGGCTACCTGAAGACAATCCTACATAACCACCCCAGGGGTCACCATTCAACCATGGGTCAACAGGCTTCGTTGAAGCGACACCTTCTTGAATATGTTGTTTGGTGCGACTGGTGGCAACCAAGTCTTGTGGCTTGGCAGGAGGAGTGGTATCCTTGACTTTTGACACTGCAACCCATCCATGCGAGGCTGCAAGAAATTGTTGTGGTGGAGGTGTCTCAGATCCTACCTGCCATGCTTGGCCTTGTGAACCTTTGCAAGGTTGTAAAGGTCGGGCAACCCAACCGAAATGGTGCAGCATTTCTGCCAAGCTCTGGCGTTGCGTCCCAACTGGCAAAGGTTCAATTCTATAGATCTCTTTGATGCTGCGGCGCGAAAGGTTTCCGAATCTCAAGGTCCTTGTGCAAGGTTTCCTGATATTTGATGAGACAACGGATGCCATATTTGGAGCCAATCCTGCAAACTGTCAATGCTGAGTCATGGGTTTTGATGCGATGTTGTACCTCAGACAAAGTGAATTGAGGCAGCCAGATTACAGCAAAGCGATCATCCTGACCAGGGGAATCCTTCTTACGAGGTTCGAAAAATACGCCCCCGGTTCCTGATGCAATATGTAGCTGATTGAAACTGGACTCTGGGACTCGGATGTACACAGTGAAAACAGCTGCTTGCTGTGGTGGTTGACGAGCTCCATCTAACTTAGCCCAGCCAAAACCCCATACATCCAAAAGGCCCGATTCAATCCCATCTTCTTCCAAGGAAGGATGATACAACAAACATTGCGGTGCACCTCCACAAGTAGCATGCTCACGGCAGATGCGCAATAAAGGGAAAATGGAAACCAGTGACTTGACGGGGTGAGCTACAAGATCCTCCCAAGTTTGATCTGGTTCCCAAAGATCACGAAAAACATGCACCCTAAAAACAACAGTAGGGAAGACTGCTACCTCAGGTGCTTTGGTCGGATGCTTTTGGAACACGGCTTGGTCTCCCAATTGGATAGAAATACAATCTATCAACACAGGCTCATTGGTACCTCGATAGATGGCAGGAACCCTGACTTCATGCATAGGAAGTGATCTCTGAAGAGTTGAGGCCGCTGAGCCAACTACAAGGACTGCCAACGCTTCGGTGCTGATCATCTTTGCATCTGCTAGGAAATGGAGCACATCAGATGGACATGCGAAAGCCACACCAGTTGCATTCTTCTGTACATCACCCAGTGCAATCTGGTTCACTGGGGTGCCACTACTGGTTGTAAACACGTTCGGTGGCAACACCAAAGCCGTGGGATCAATTTGATTTGCCAATGGGATGGTCTGTTTGGGTTCCCTAGGCTTCTTGGATCGTTTCACGTCAACTGCGACACCAAAATCTTTGGTAGCACGCTCTTGGATGTGGAGCTGCAACTCATCATGTGTCACCCAACGGAATGGTTTTGGTTTGGTGTTTCCAAGGGTTTTCAAAGCACTCCAATTGTTTTTGGCTTTCAAGGCCTTGAGGATTGGGCCTGCACCGAAAACCTTTGATGGCAGCAAGAGCTCTTGGTTTGACATCTTCTGCAGCCACTCCTTTGGGTAGGAGTATGTCAGTAAGTCCAGCAAAAATCTCTTCTTCAGCATTCCCTAATCCAATGAGGTCAGGGCTATAGCGAAATTCACTGCAACGTGCCAAGCTTGGGTGTATCTTCTCAAAGTCTCTGGCTTGATCCGTCGAAATCTTACCGAGAAGAATGGCAAAATGACCCAAAGCTATGGTTCCACAAGAGTCTGGCTGGGTCTGGGAAATCAACCAAGTCGTGGTTAGCTGATGAGTTGTCACTCCCCATTGAGCCTTGATCTGGTGACAAAGTGCTTCAAGACATTCGAGAGAGGTGCAAGCAAGACCATCGTACTGCGTAAAAACAGCAGTGACATCCTGAAGCTGGCAGTGCAGTAAAGTCCAATGAGATCGGCGCAGGACGAAGATGAACAAAGGACCCTGTGGAACTAGCAAGTTCCTACAAATCCATGTGCTGTCACAATCCTGCGTGGAGAGGACAACAGCTTTGATCTGACCTAATTCAACATGATCAGTGGACCCTCGCAATAAAGCTCGAGCAAAATCCAAGATGAATGGGGCAGAAAGTCCACGCAAGGGCTCACGCCATGCATTGGGCTCCAAAGGGATTGGCAATTGAGTATCGTCAAAGCTCAAAGGAAGGGTGGCAGATATGCAAAACGAATCACTGAAAGCAATAGCTGTGCCTAGACCTGATCTAGCCTCGAACAATGCTCTGACCAGGCAATCTGGTAACCCGATGGCTTGATCAATGATGCTCAAAACACGTTTGAGCGAACCTCTTTCACCCTTGCCTTGAAAACAGCAGGGGCCTTCTTGGTAAGCTTTCTTACCGCTAGCCCATCTAGCACGATTGGCAATGATCGACGCAATTTGTGCACCACAATCCAGAGCTTCTAAGAAACTTGCTGTCAAAGTCAGGCAATCCGAACTTAATTCCAGCAAATTCCAACCCCAAGTTTCGTAAATGATGACGTAGACCTTGTCACTACGTTTCAACCATTCAGAGATTTTAGATTCAACAGCACATGGCCACAATTCGAGAATGGCTGCCGAAAAGGAAGGGAGCCAAACGCAGAAAGGCTTGAAACCGAAAGCTGACCAAGTAGCCAGCAGGTTGTTCTTCACAATTGAGTCCAAATGTTCCAAACCCAAAGCTGGCCAACTTGGAGCGCATTCGAAAGAATCGACCGAAGCTTCTGGCCAAGGGACCAACAACTCTTGAGGGTCAAATCCAAACCCAAGTCCACAAAAAGAATGAGTTGGCCCTGGACTGAGACAATGGAGTTCATCGAACTTGTCTTTCCATGCCAATTCAAATGCCACTACCTCTGGGTCGTACTGGACCACAACAATTTGGCCCTGAGTGATGGGTGTCGTGGGCGCAATCGAATGACCATGAGGATCCACGACCTTTGTCCATTCAAAAATGCCATGCCAGTGCAAAACCTGGGAAATGGTCATGCCTGCTGCAGCAATGAGTTTCACACAATGCCCAAAGTGACATAAGGTGATCTTGACAGGGATGGTGCTTGGTTGAGAAAGGTCAGAAATCCGATCAATCGAGTACACGTTTGAGGTAAGGAATGCATGTTCTGGGATAATCAAACCTTCTGAGAGTAAGTGGTAGCCATGTGTTTCTTGTTGAAAGACACGTTCGGCCTGAAGCAAATGTCTGATCTTGGCTCCTGCTTCAAATGCGATTTCACAAACCTTCTGATCATGCTTCAAGAAGAGCACCTGGCGGCCTGAAGAAATGGGAGGCCATGACAAGTTCTTTTGCTGCAAAATGTGACGCATGTACTGATGCAAAGCCTCTTGAGGAGATTTGTGCAAAGTCAAGAGCTGATGCAAATCCAAGATATGAGCCCATATCCAAATGCACTGGATTGGGGAAACTGCATTTCCATAAAGGCAGAGAGCAGAGCGGCAATCATCCACACACTTTTGAAAAGGTGGAAAACCCAGGAGAATTTGCAGTTCTCGGGGGTGTATGTGCCTGAACCACCCGTATGCAGAAATGATTGCGATCCCTCGAAGTCCACTACGTCGCAATGATTCGGCACTCAATCCATTTTTCCGACAACCACATGGGCAAGCGAACAGAGCATTACCCCATGAGTGTAGAGCAGTCGGCAAAGCTTGCTTGACATCGATTTGTCGATCTGTGCTACCATACTGAGAGTCATGGTACACCTGTTGCTCAAGCTCCGTCCATCTGAGCTGTTCTTCATCTGATTGATCCCAAGCTGGCCATTCAGGGACCACATCAATGATACGAGGCATAGGAACCTGTTCCAACAGAGGAGGAAAGTCCGGGGACATGAAGGAAATTGGAAGCAGCACTGCAAACCAACGAGACCTTCGAGAAGGCCATACATGATGGAGGTGAATGATCTTTTGAACTAAGCGAAATCCATAACGCATTGCGAAGGTGTGCAAGGATGCTTGTGTGGACATGTCTGTCATGGCTTCTGGCACACATTCCAAAAGGATTCCTGATGACCCTAGCCACACTGCAGCTCGCAAGACATGAAGCAAAGTCTTGCTGCGTGCATCGGCTTGTCTCAAACCATGGCCCTGCCTAGACAACGGCTGACACGGAAAACCTGCCGCAAGGACAGGCTGACAACCTTCTGCAACTTGAGCTCGATGCATTTGGCAAATGGTATCAGGGACACCTAGATCAGCTTCCAACACCAATGGACGACCAAAATTCAAACCAAAGGCCTTGCAGGCGAGAGATGAAAAGTCCACGGCTGTCACGGTCCGACACCCAAGAAACGAGAAAGCCGTTGAAAATCCACCAATGCCGGCACATGTGTCGTGAGCATAGGTCAAGTCACTAAATTTCGGGGGGTAGATGGCCAAGCAGCTGGAACTGTCATCCAGCTGCAAAACAATATGATCCTCGACTACCTGGTTTGATTTGCGAACATCGTACAGAGTGACATATTCTGAATCCAGCACTCCCGCATGCTGAAAAGCGACACCTGTACCAAAAGGAACTTCTTTGCCAATGTGATGGCAACTGCTAAATCCAACCATTTTGACACACATCGAATTGCGACTACCACATGGCCAATCTACACACGAAATGATGTCAACCATTGCTTCCGACCCTCAATCGTTTAGCTGTCACGGTTTGACCTCTGGTAGGGGATTGAGCCCAAACT
>OMLO01004090.1_pt1 | contig 12130 bp, 6 predicted proteins | sample 1674811 | NCBI WGS metagenome assembly OMLO01 (sample SAMN06265003, study PRJEB25207) | coral metagenome | isolation source: Coral host | place: Mexico:La Bocana,Puerto Morelos, Mexico | collected 2008-11-13
CAGTATAAGCAGAAAAGATGAAAATATTTTGGCTTTGTTGCAAAAATAAATTTCTTTCTTCTGTCCCTTATTTAAATTTCCTAAAATAGTGCTATTTTGGCTACACTACGTATAGCAACATGAATAAGAAAAAGCATTAGGTTTATTTTTGCTGTATCGGCTGAACACCACAGAAATAACAACACGTTATACAACAACCTATTACATTTAAACACGTGGTGGAAAAACTAGAACAAAGCTGAGCGGCAGTTTATGCAGAATACTGTCAGAACGGAGGCCAGAAAAAACCTGCCGGAAAAAATCCCAGTAGGGAAAAATCCTCGGCAGGAAATCTGGGTAGGATCCATTGCTCATACTGTGAAAAGCCCATCCTACGAAGGCTACACGGCTACACACCCTTATTTACAAAACATGTATTCCAACAAAGGAACGGCAAACTCTCAATTATTTAAGGAAACGCAAACAAGCTACGAAACCACTGCGAAACTCGAACTGTCACTAGTAAAATAAAAAATATACTAAAAAGATAAATAAATAATTAAATAAATAAATAGACAGATAAAAAATAACGTAGGCTAGACGATCGAGGTGTTGGCCTAGAATGCTCTCCACGTGATAAGCATCCCTTATATAGCACTTCCGTTTTACCCATACTGCACTTCAACTGCGCCAGTCCACACTGCTCCCGTGCCGCAGAAATATTTCATTTCCATTTCGTATCCATATATATATCAAACGCCGGAAATTCCATTTAGTCACTGCCCTGACTCCGCAATACAATAATGCAGAACGCTCTAGACACATACACGCTTTGCAGACCTATGTGTTAAGTTGGCTCAATGCGTTGGTATACTGTACTAGAAAGCATGAAGGGCGAGAGTTCAACACACGGGCGGGAAAACCCACGGGATCGACCTCTCGAGAAAATTAGTCGAAAACCATAAGTGGATAAAGTCAAGAAATTGTGATGTTATAGGATTAACACTTCTCTCTCTTAAGTCTGTGCGGTTTTCCAAGCCTCAGATATTCATCGCCGTACAAATTCACAGAGCCCTGCAGTATAGAGCCGCAGTGTCGATGTACTTCCGTGATACAGCAACGTTGCGGCCGGAAAATCGGCCACTTATTATCTGTACTGAACAAACAAGAATTTACATAAGAACTTTTTCAAATGCTTTAACTTCTGAAAGGGCTAAAAATCACGAGATAAGTATAGGTTTTTCGACAGGCTAGGGCGTTTAAGGAGGAATCGCACGGTATGGCCAAGTTTTATCCAAATCGAAAAACCGGGGTACTGATATGACTTCAACAATTTCTTTGCAATACCCTCGGTCTTTCGATTTGAATTGTTTTGCAGTCGAACCAGAGAAGACGAGCGAGCTTTTGTACCAGATCTTGGCTAATGTGCACGACTTGCAAAACTTGAAGACATGCAACCTTTTCTAGAGTCCCAAGAAGGCCATTTTGAAGATGTGGATTCGGTGCAAAGAACCATGGAAGTGACTGGCGAACATTTGCAAGGGCTTGAAGAAACGGAAGACGGAATCCTAAAGAGCATAGAAAAAAAACTGCAACGCTGTGCGAGAAAAAAAAACCGATAGGATTGTTGACAACGCCAATGCGGCAATATCTCAGTACTGGTGTGGGTGTTTTCCAAACCGCTGCGATTGTTTTTGTTTTTGATTTCATAAGGGTATTGTATAAATACGTGGAAACGTGCGACAGCAGTTGTATACAAAGAACATGGAGCTTGTGCGAAAAAAGGGATGCGCGCCGCGTTTTCCTTTCGAACAGATCTTTTCTGAGAAAACCTACGAGCAGATGGAGGAAAAACCTTTTTGGAAGGATTTGGATGCTCTTTGCGGCTATGCTTGAGCGATCGACGAACCGATGGCCCACATTGTGGCACTATAGACGTCGAGACAGCGAAAACGTGGTTGGACTGGGAGCGCGGGGAGTTCTACGCTGTGGCTTTTTGTGGAGATCTTTGTTACTGTATCCCTGGCTGAACTGCTAGTGGCTGTTTCTCCCTAGCGTGCCAATACAAACAGGCGGTCCTTCTTTTTCTGCGGCGTAGATCTCAGCTGGCCTCCTTTATTTAGGAGCTCTTAAACGCAGCAAAGGGCTTCGACCTCTCTTTGGAGAAAATAGCCCCAGACAGGGGTTTCCAAGGTTGTGGTTGGTTCGCCGTCCTTTCCAAGCGGAAGGAGAAACAGGATTGCTTCGAAAAGTTGTCTCGGCAAACCCCGACACACGTATTCGCCCAGGATGTCCAGAGCGTTTTTTGTGTCCTTACTCTTGGGCGCGCTTTTTTTTCCAGGAGAAAGTTTGTGTCCGAAGGGACCTCTTGGAGCCTTTTTTCGGTCTCCTCTGTAAGAAGCTGCAGAGTGGCGATACTTTGGGATCCGGAGCAGAAAGAACCTTGATTTGGTTCCAAACGATGGTCTTTCCATCGATTGCCTGGAAGGCTCTGGAGGCTTCTATGCGTATCTCCAGACCTCTTAGACTTTCTTTTCCGGCCGTAACAAGCCAGTACGTTGTCCTTTGAAAGGCGTCGTCGGTCGACTCGAAGAACTCCTCGAATGCCGCGAGAATTCTCTCGAGTTTCTGGGTGGACCACACGCAGTAGTCCCTTCTCCGCCGCGCAAAACAACCCGGGGTTTGGTCTGCTTTAATATTTGGCTTAGATACACTTTTGACTAAAGCTTTGATTTTTTCTTTGATTTTTTTTTTTTTGCCTATAGCTGGTTTGTTTTGGATTTAAGGCCATTAGCGTTGAATTCAACAGAGGAAAAGCCGCGGGAAAGTGAATACGAATGGCAACTTTGTTTTCCATATGAACTAGCCCAAGTAAGCGTCAAATTTCATTTTTTTTCTGTGTCGTTGAAGCATACCTTTAAAATTTGTTACACTACACAGTTAGTTGCCTTTATTTGTCTGGAAAGAATTCAATAGCAGTTTTTATTACAATAAACATCAGGCCTACAGCGAAATGCTCACTTCCGACGACAATGCAAAGCACCGTTATCCACGAACGCCCATTGAAAAAACGAAAAGAAAAGATTATCAATTGATATGAATATATTTGCATTTTTTCTTTGTAAGTCGTAAACGAAATCTTTTCTCATTGCTAACATGACTTTCAGCAAAAACGTTTTAAACTGTAGACACGCGCTATTTTGTTCGGCAAAGAACGAACCTTTCTTTTGAAACATAGAGCCTTCAATAGTAAATAAAAACATTTATTTACAACTGAAAGTGATCCGCGTTAACATTATTATTTCCACGCTGACTCACTTTATATATTTTCTTCGAGCATCTATTCAAATCTTCCTTTCACGTGGCTAAAATCAATTTGAGAAAGTAAAAAAAAATAATGTTATTTTTTTATTCGAAAACACCTCTCCCACTTTGAAAGCAGCTGCTTCATTTATTCAATAACCCAAGACTGTGTGGGCCTTAAATTGTGGCAACTCCAATCAAAAGAAAGAGATGAGAATTAGGCATCTACATTTCCGTCAACCACTTTTCAAAGTGACAATAAGTGTCCATCTTAGGAAAAACGTTGTTGAGTGTTCGGTTAAGGCTTAAGTTGGATGCGGGCAGCGCGAAGGTAAGAGAAATCATGTCTTTTTCTTGTTACCCTGTACGGTAAATATTTCAAAGAAATTATTGATTTGTTGTTCGGTTTCAATTATCTTCAATTTGTACAGATCTTATAAAGTTACCTCAAACAAACAAAAAACTACCGCTTTAGCCTACATTGGCTTGCGACAACTGGGCTTTAAAATTTAAATCTCAAAATGCTATAATCGTCCGGATCAAAATTCCCTTTTTCTTTTCAGAAACTGCAGCGCGTTGGTCGAGTTTTTTTGTTCAACGGGAAATTATTGTTTACTCTCTCAATTGATTTCCGGCTGACTTTAGCATTTCTTAGCCAGTTTTTTGCTGATATTAGTTTTAATCTTTTAAAACGTTCATTGTTAGATTTGCTGCGGATGAATGTCTTATCAGGCACATTTGTTCTTAACGTACCTGGCAACGCACGTTTTATTTACCCTTCTTTCATATGGATTTCTTTAATCTTCCGTGTTCCGATTCAACTTTGCGTGGTCTATTGGGGCACATGATCATTATTCACTCACAGTCAAATCCATAGCTTCTCAGCTTCGTTAAACATCGCACGTTTTCTAATTCATAGACCAATCATCTCGGCGTTTTCTTCTCGTTTACATTGGAGACCTTTTATCGTTAATTCAGCTGTGTATGCCATTTCCAGTGTTCTGCCATCCAGCTCTTTTTTTATCAATCACTCGCCTTTAGCGCAATGAAGTGACAATCCAGCCAAGCAAAGTATTTGTACCGTCTCGGCATTAACGAAAACGCCTCGCACTGTCATGTGAACCCAATCATTTTAGCGAAAACTTTAGTATTATGCATACCTATCTACACTACACGACAGCCGAAATCCACAATGCCACATCACGGAAACGCTCAATTGAAGTTGCTTAAATGATTTTTCTCCTCTCCGCTCAACTTTAATTACGTTTAATGTTAGTCGCAAGCTTATATTGGTTAAAACCTGGGTTGAATCAGGCGAAACTTTCTTTTAGTTAAGATTCTGTATTAAAAATTTTGCGTTCTTTGGTAACTCTGGTGACTCTGATAAGATCAACTACAATTGAACATTTGCATTCAACTTACACGAGAAGATTGACAAAGAAAGTTATTCAGGAAAATTGAAGTCTTTGTCCTTTTCTATTACAGTTGTCATCGCACCAATTCGGCGAATAAACTAATTCATCAAATATCATTTCATTTCATAACACAGTTGACGCAAAGCAAACAGTGGTTTTCTTTAGTTTAATTTCGCTTTACAAACGATATAATCAGCTGTATTTCCTTGATCATTTAGCTCTCTAGTTCATTGTTATCATATAGAAAATGCAGCGACAGGGCATTATCACGAAGCCTTAAATGAACACTCTTCAGTTAATTATGGTTGTGAATCTACGCATGTCGTCATGGCCGGCAAAAGACGCGATGGCTATAGCTCTTAATTGTTTAGGCTTATTCAACGAAATTGCAATGGGAGAGTTCTAATTCCTGTCACATTTTGTTTTAAAGGTTGTATGCAATTTAGGTCGATATGCATGCGTGTGGAGCAATTGTTTTGCCGACCTCATCATGTAAATCCTACACAATTTATTGCTAGTAGATGTGGTTATTTAATTTTCGTTTTCCTTAATGTTCCACTTCGTGAGGCTATAAATACATTCTGAGTTCTTCTGATTGACTCATTTTCATGTCAAATAGCCCGGAGTCCTTTGATCATCACTTGAGCCATGGGCAATTCGTAATTTCCCGCTGGAGCAGTCGAATAGCGCAACACCTTTAGACAATTTGAACACAATAAATGCTCAATGGAGAAAATTGCTTCCCGCCTTTTAAATTTCTGAAAAATATAATAAATGATAATAAGTGGTTCAGTGGCTTTCTGAAAAATGGAAATTGCAGCTGATAGCTCCACTAAGTTTAACCGAAGCGAGTGAATAAGAAAAGTGTCTTGCTTTTTGTTTTATTCGCTTTCCAAGTTTTCAGACGATTTTTAACGATTCGTTCTAGAAGATAAAATGTCTTTCCTGCAATTTCGTGCCAAAGGGGGGTTGGCAATTAACTGACATTGTTTGCCGAGTTTTTGCTATCGTTCTTATCAGATTCATTTCATGATCAAAATTGCGAAGATCATAGCTAAGCCAACAGGTGGACCGTATTATTTATGTTGATTAGATTTCTGACAGAAACATTATTAGAGCCGTCAACAGAGACATATTCGTTCTGCGTCGTGCACTAAAAACGAGCGGAACCGCAGCGAGTTCCGCTATTGACAATTTTCCAACTCTTTTACAATATAAAAAGAGCTTAATGTTCACAAGCTATTAAAACCTCGCTGACGCTTTTTGTCAATTTCAAAGTGTTCACAACAGAGACGGACCGATAAGAAGGTGAATAAAAGGTAGTTATCTCATCCGCTACGTTTGGCCTGTGCGATTTAGCGTGATATTGCCTAATATTTTGCCCGACAGCGTGAGCTGACAAACAGAATAAATTGCCGTCCATTTGCGGTCAAAATTATTCGTCCATGGTGTTTTCCTGAAGCTTCCTGAAGTTTCACAACCGGCGCTAAAGTAGGACACTTATTTAATGTCCAAGGAATTTGTTTTTTCAGGCAATTACATAAATAACGGTGTATACCACAGGAGTTCCGTCAGAATAACCCATTCGTGTTTCTGAATTGACCTGCTTTCAGTCTCGTCTTGGCTAATGTATGTGTGAGTGGCAAAAGAACAAAACTGTTACAGTATAATCCCTTTGAAATTTATTGGGAATTAAAACCATTTTGTTGCTGCTGTTGTTTTTCTACAGAACTTGTACTTGGCAAACAAGACTATTACAACATCCAAAGAACTGACACCGCTAGAAAAGGTATGTAATTAACATTTCTTTCAGTGCGTACGTCGGTTTAAGGAATCAATAATAGAAAAGAAAGATAAGTGAATAACAAGTGCCTCAATACTTCAACACTCGCCGGCAAATAACGACTATTTGTTTCATTTATCAATTTCCGACATTGTCCTCAAAAACCGAGTCTGTGACTGAAAAATTCAGTATAAGCGGTGTGGCCATTGCTATCTGACGGGAGCATAGTTAATGAAATAGCATATACAATTAAAGTTTGTGTCAACTGGTTTGCGCTCGTCAAAAGGTTACCGAAACAATGCCCTTGAGTGGTGTATTGGATCAAGAAGAACAATAACGAAAAGAGAGAGCAAACTAATACCATATAATATCTATACCAGATAGAATTTTGAATTTAGAATTTTGTACACTTTAGAATTGAAGCTATGGCTAAAGCAAGAATCTCACTGTTTACTATTGTCCTTACGTTCATGTATCATTCAAAGCAAATTAACGCTGCTTGACTGTTTTCAAATCGTATAAAAGAAAATTCATCAAAGGACGTGCAGTTTCACATTAGTTTCAAGAGCTGGGCATCTTTTATCAGGAACAAAGGATCATATGCTCTGGCCATTAGATATGAAACAGCTGAAACAAGAAAAAAATCGGTTTCTTGGAAGCGGAATCGGCTAAGAGGCGTAGAAATTCACCGCCCGTCAATTTACATTTTCGCTGTTTCGCGCGGGAAGCATTCGCACAATTTCATCGTCTTCTCCCACGCATTTTAAGCAAATAGCCCAGCAAACCTTTTGATGCCATACTTGTCTTCGCGCTTTACGTTTCAACGCATCAGGCCTTCTCTTGATTAATGGCCAATTCGAATAAACTTCGCAGTTTCACATACATCATTAATTAGCTTTTCAATTTTTTCGAAATCAGCTGTCTCGACGATTTACAAGAAAGCCAATTTTTTTTTTTTAGATATCTTATTTATTTTTATTTTATGCTTGGGACGTATTTTAACCGAGTTAAATCTTGCTGAAATACTGAAAACTAGACAAGACTATCTAACCACTGAAAATCTAAGAACTTTGATCCAATCGCGCAACCAAAAGTCAAGATGTAGACCAGTTTTCAAAAACTAGTTTATCACAAATGTACCCCTTCAGAACGATACAGTTGGTTTAATTCAATTGACGTAAGTTTTTTAAAGTTTGATAATTGAAAGAACAGAAAACAACATGGGATTGAAAAACAAGAGACAGCGGCGCATGCGTAAGCGAGAAACGTGCACAGTGAATTCAAATCTCGAACATTTGATCGTCTTTTGTTTCCTTACCATTTTAAAGCCTTTTAAAGCTGTGTTCGAGCAAGTTTAAGTATACGGGAAATTTAAAAGTCGTCGAATTGTGGTTTAAAAGCTCTATAACAGGAAAGATAATGATGTATTACTGAGATTACGTGAGTGCAGCGCGATCTAATTAACAAACTCCTGTCGATCATTCATTTTTATTCACCAATACTTCATGCACTTTATTTCTTGACTAATTGATCCATTTATGTTCTTAAGAGCTTTGCTTTTAAGACAATGAAATGACTTTTGCGGATGATTCTACGATGGACACAAATAAACTGTATGCCCTGCAAAAGTCATTTGATTATCGTTATTATCAATACACAAGGCCAAATCGTACAAATTCATTTAAAAAGAAAAAAAATGAGATTTATGCATGCAACTAATGGTATGGATAGTTGCTGCTAAAATACGATAATTATGGATTTTTTATGGGAAAATTCCATATACATATGATCAAATGCGCAATACAATTTTGGATGTTTTTTTTTTTTTTCTCGAATAGACTTCTCACATAAGTCTCTGCAGTTACCATATGATATTCAGGCAAACTTTTGACCCAACACGAGCTCTTGTAAGCGACCACCTAGATTTGACATTTTGGAAGGTCGTTTGCAGAAGGTTCGACTATATGGTAAGCTTATGCGTTATTTTTTTGGGCACGTGCCCAAAAAAATAATAATTATTGATGCCTTTACGCGATACTCGAGGAAGGTAAAGATGCGTGTAAACACCTATAGGAAATGTATATATTCACATATTTCTAACGTGTGTCAGTACAGCTATAATGAAGAACGGTACGAATTTTAAGACTCCATGCAACATTCTAAACAGATTACACTCGATGACATTTAATAGAATGATGTAAGTTCAGTTCAGTTCGCGTCTTTTGACTATAACATTCTAAAACAAACAATCGAGTGCAACAACATCCGTAAATTTAGTTTGGTGCAAAGAGAAATAAGCTCAGTGTGTAAGTTTGCCCGATGAAACTAAAACCTCGTGCCGTTAAGTATCAGAGTCCTGGCTCCCCTTGATACGCCGCACATGACGTACCCAGACCATGTTATTTCCTGATACGCCACAACGCACGTGTCAGGAAGATGGCACTCTCCGACACGTCACGTTTCTTGACACGTTACGTTCTGATCTCGGAAATGTCGTGTGTCAAAAGAAATCACGGCCACGTAAATTCCTCAAAATTACTCATTTCACGCAGTGCACATCTATTGTTTTCCCGCTGTAGTAAGCAGCCAGCCCTTTAAGCTGGTACTGTAAATTTCCCTGACGGTGTCTGCTTAATAGGGGTTCAATTGTATTTTATTATTATTATTATTTTGCTTTTCTATTTTAGGAGTACCCTGGTTCCAGAGGCGATTTATAAGGAGAGAGGAGCGATGGAGAGAGGAGCGATGGAGAGAGGGCGAGGAGCGAAGCGAGGGAGAGGAAAAATCGCCTCTGGTAGAATCCATTGGAAATCTCACTACCATGCTAAGCCCAAGTACAGAAATTGAACCTCGACGATGATTGGCTGACATACCCGTTACCAGGATTGGTAACCAATCATCGTCGAGGATCAATTTCTGTACTTGGGCTTAGCATGGTAGTGAGATTTCCAACGCATTCTACCAGAGGCGATTTTTCCTCTCCCTCTCTTCGCTCCTCTGTCCATCGCTCCTCTCTTCTTATAAATCGCCTCTGAAACCAGGGTATTTTAGGAGCGCTTTTAACAGAAAATTATTCCGAGCGTGATTGGAATAATTTTTAACTGTGACACTAGCTACAGGTCAAATCTCTCTAGCAATGTATTGGCTGGCGACGCCGTTCTAAAAGAAGATGTACGGAAATGCACATAGCACATAGAGACACTCCCACAGATAACTGTATTGAACATTCTTTTGTTTTCCTAGATGCCACAGAACCTATGGAGCATAACGATCATAACAATGATGATTTGCACACTTGTACCGTTTATTAGCGCCCGCAAAATACCTCAGAGGTCGTTGCCGGACTACAAAAGTTGTTTAGTAGACTGCCGCACATGCCTTACGCATTGTACTAATCAGATGGATGTCAAGCCGACCGTTTTTTACGCCTGCGTTCAAGAAGTATCGGTCTGTCGAAACAATTGCAAAGACGGTATATCTCCACCCCGAACTTGTTGATTGAAGAAATTACTTATAATTAGGTCAGGAAGTCTATACTGGTGCGAAAGAGTAATAGTATTTAATAAGCTGCATTTATGTAACTGGTTATGCTGAAATAATAAACAAATCACCTAGCGACGAAGTAAACAACAAATGGCTTATTGGAGCTGAATTAGGGATCCATGTTCCAGCGTCGTGTCAATACCGGCACACTTCTTATGTAACGTTCTCTTGTGGTATACCACAATGAAATATCCCTCGAGTCACTTGTATTTCCTGTGTTTACATAAAAGCCTATAGGTTATAGGCGAGTAACAAGTGGGATATTTCATGATATACCACTAAAGCGCGTTGCGTTACGTGTATTTAATACCGTGCCGTGAAAATACAGTGGCCAACACAATCAATGAGACATATTCGCAGCGCATGATGGGAAGGTTGGATTTCATACCCTCCAATATATAACAGTTTTCCTGTATTCTGATTGGCTGTAGTTTCTATGACATGGTTTAAAATGATTCATTTTATCTCTCAGTTAAAACGCGCGCTGTGATTGGTCAATTTAGCGCGCAGTATTCTTCTGTACGGCTCGCTAAAATTTTCTTTTCAAAATGTTTCGTGATTTATCGCCAAGTGGTTTAACTTTTTTTTTTTTCTTTAAATTGTGTATTAAAAATGCTTACGACTCAAAAGCGATTTCAAATTGACTCGATTTGCTTTCGACGTGCGTCAGACGTTCCGTGTGACTCCAAACCGTTCCCAAACCCTTCAGACAGTAAAGAGATAATAAATATCTTACTAACCTCGTCTTCTCGGTCCTTATTGTAAGTTACGGAACTAGTTTTTAACTTTAGATTTGAGGGGAGGAAAACTCGGTCCGTAACTTACAGAACGGACCGAGAAAATGAGGTTAGTACAAGGTCTATATACATGCCAAGAATCTGTTATGAGATAAAAAGCCGATAGTGCGACAGCACGCTTTTCAAATAGCTGTTTGTCTAAACATGCGGGGAGTCCCTCGCTCACCTCACTTCCAAAGTTTAGATCCTATCTAAAATGATTGCACCCGTGGTAGCATACAGTCACTTGTACGTTACTACGCTTTTGCACTGATTTTCCCGTGGCCTTCTGCAATGGCCGTCCACCGATAATATAAGACGATGACCTCAATAATAAGGCATTTTCATCCATTCAGTTTGAAAATTTGGACGCTCTGTCACTGAGATGGCGCAATAAGGTGCACATAAGCCAGCTGACACTATATCAACGGGCGAAATCCACTTTTTCTGCCAAAGCGCTGTTCAGCTAAAGGGATCGTAAATATTGCACGTTTGCCATACTACCTAACATTCCGCAGCTGCTTTATTCGCTAATTAAGGTTTTCTGTCACATAGACGCCCATCTGCCCTTTTCCTACAGTCACATGCAGTAGAAGAGTCGATATTTAATCTGTATCGGCACCATAATACTCAGTGAGAAGTAAACCGTGAGTCTTTTCCCATCCTGTTCCCTCCTCCTCCTTCTCTCCTCTTCGTCCTACTCGTTCACCTCTTCATACCGCTCCGAATCAAGAGACAGTAAGAAGTTGAAGACACTAAAGATCAGCAAAGAAATCGTTTGTGGTATTGTCCACAGCAGTGCTCTTCTTTTTACTTCCAGGATCCACGTGAATTGTCTTAAGATGACTCACGTCCCAAAACTTAATGCTCTGATCATGCGAACAACTCGCCAGGATGTCTCCATCACGTGACAGGCGCATTCTCTCCACTGGAAAATCGTCGTGTTCTCCAACAGTACCAACAAAACGGTTTGGTAGAATATGGACAGCTCTGAGTGTGGTAAGTAAGGAGATAAACTTACAATTAACAACTCATTCTAAAATGGGTCATTTTGAAAAAACGATCGCGGTATAGGCCGAGCGTGTCCATGCAAGCACTTTTGGCCAGGGTCGGGTACAAATCGAGAACAAACTAAAAGAATTGTCTCCATAATTTTGGATGTTACTGTATGTTGTTCTGCTGTCTTCTTTCGGGACTAGCATGGGAATTTCCTGGATTTAAGAACAATATTCTGCAATATAGCGTACAAGTTGGCCCTTCTTAACGAAAGTCTGTTAAAATAATGGCCAATAAAAACTTGTTAGAACTAGATCATAAGCTGCAGAGACAGT
>OMLO01004093.1_pt1 | contig 12122 bp, 11 predicted proteins | sample 1674811 | NCBI WGS metagenome assembly OMLO01 (sample SAMN06265003, study PRJEB25207) | coral metagenome | isolation source: Coral host | place: Mexico:La Bocana,Puerto Morelos, Mexico | collected 2008-11-13
AATCTAAACTCCTTTCTTCGATCTTTGATGAATAACGACGCCTATATCCTATCGCACGTGTCTATCTTTCTTGTACCCTTTATTGCTTAGCGTGACAACGGAAGTTACGCAATCATGCAGGTTACCTATTACGCGTTAATCAGTTACAACATTGTTTAAACTAGACTGTTTGAATATTGACTTGACTCTACTGCTTTCTGTCTATTTCTAGCCACAAGCCCCAAAACGAAAATTTCTGTTTAACCCCCCTGCTCAATCTGAAGCAAACAGTGCCTTCAAGACAGCTAAAATGGAGGATGCCAAACCAGTGGAAGCTGAGATTATAGCAGTACCAACTTCTGAAGAAGTTCTGACAGGTTCTCGCTGTGATGATGAGCCATTGAACATAACAGATAATAACAAATTGCCTCCTAAAGAGAACGAAGTACAAATAAGCGGTGAGGTAGCTGAGGTTGCTGATGACAGCATGCAGAATCCATTACTGGCAGGGCAACCTCCATCTGAGAGGGTGGATGATGGCCCTTTGCCTAGGGAGCAATACATCCCTTTGGTTGAGTTGATGCAGCCACTCCCTAAGCCTGCATCTGAGAGGCCTCCACCACTAGCAAAGCCCAGAAAGGCTACCAAGGGACGTAAGGGCAAAGGTTGTTATCACCAACTGGCTGAGGACCTTGCAGTTGAGCTGCAAGCCATCAATGAGAAACTTGTGAATCAAAAGCTACATAATAAAGTGTCGCAGGTCACAGAAACAGGAGATGTGCAGGAACCCCCTAGATTGGAGGAAGATTCTTATGTGTTTGTCAGCCAGCAAGGTGACAACTAGGAACTTATAAATTAATTTAATATTTTTGTCTAAGTAGCCCAGGCCAGTTTGCCTAAAAGGAGATGAACACTTTACAATCCAGAATTAAAAGTTTTTGTATGCTATGCCCATGTTTTATGGAATTTGCGATTATATGGAGTTGGTGTCAAATGTGGAGGACTGCGAATACAAAACAAAACTCACTAAAAATGCTCTTAAACTGAAAAATAGAGAATGATCAGCTTAATTATACCAAGAACTATAACTTGACCCTCAAGTTTAAAACTGTCATGCAGTAAAATTAATAACCTGGGTGTACCAGAAAATTCCTCACAAACTACAAGAAATGTCTGTACATTTAATTTAATATTACTGCCCAGTAATGTGTTACTTGTTGTTTATTAAAAGAAGTTGGTATTGTCAGTTAACATTTGTACCTAAATATGTTTGTATTTTACCATCAGGCAATGTTATGGCAGCTGTGTTGAACATAGAAAATGAGCAACTCCTTTCCTCTCCTAACGAAGAAGTTGGTGCTCCTACTGAAGAAGGTCTAACAGCACCAGGCGAAGCAGGAAGCTTGAATGGCGATTCTCTCCCTCCAAACAGTTCTGACAACACCAGTGGTGAAACATCTACTGCTGGCAATGCCAATCATGCCACAGTTGTAGAAACGGTCCATCGTGTGGTGCAACAGGTACAGTGCCTGTACAGTGTATTATTCACATAACCTGTATCAGTCGCTCAGTTTGTGTTGTGAGTGCTTGCTTGTCAAGGTCATGGAATTCACTTCAATGCTTTTCATTTCAAGAATATGATCAGATCATAAGTCTTAACCTCATGGAATTTTCCAGTTCCTTCATTAAGTGATCAACCTGTGTTGAGCTATTAGTGACTTGTGGCCACTTACTGTAGGTTTGATTTTGCTTTAGATAAGTTGTTCTGTTAAGACTATACTCCAGTCCAGTGACAGATGGGCTTGCTAAGATTTTGTTAACATGATCTCTAACATAAGATATCATCTGATGATGATGCAAAAGCTTCAGAATGTTTATAGACTATAGAGGTAAAACTGGGCTTGTAAGACTTTATACTACTAGAGTGTTTTAAATTAACTGTAATTTGTTTTGCTATTGATTCACAGAATCTGCCACGAATAGTGCAAGAAACAATGAAGAACCTTCAGGGACTCCATTTGAGTGATTCATCAGCAAGCTCTTCGCCTGTACAAATGCCAGGAAAATCTGCCAGCTCTAAAGGTAATCTGAGCCTCTTAGTGAACATGTTGGTCCCAAATTCTATAGACATGTTTGCTTAACTCTCCCAGATAAGGTGAGATTCACATCTTATTTGTAATTCTGCACAATGTTCTTACTAATATTGGAGTATTTGCTTTGCTCTCAGTTGTTCATAAAGGCATAGTCTGTGCTGGATGTACCCAAGCCATTGCTGGAATTCGATACAAATGCTGGTAAGGAATACGCATTTTATTTTTTCACGTAAAACAATTTGACCTCTTCCCTTCTCATATCACAAGGGATGCGTATATGAAGGGAGCTATGCCCTGACTGGGAAACAATTTGAAAAATCAGGACTTGTCATTATTCCAGAGTGTTAATCCCAAGTGTACCAGAGTTGGGTCATCGTGTAACTGGTTAGTGGATTTATGGTTTTCTCATTTATCTGCAGTTTCTGCACAGATTACGACCTGTGTGAAGATTGTGAAGGAAAGGGAGGAATTCATGATCCCAGTCACTTCTTTGCTAAACTGCGACACCATGTACCTGGAATTGGGCGTAAGAATGGAGAGATGGTGCCAATGTTGAAGAATTTTGTGCACAGAATGGCACTAAAAGAAGAGAACAAGAATGAAAAGAAAGAAGAGAAAAAACGAGAGAAAGAAGAGAAAAAGGAAAAGAAGAAGGAAAAGAAGTTAGCAAAGGCAGCCAAGAAAGAAGAAAAGGAAAAGAGAGAGATGAGGAGGAAGACCAGGATGGAATTGAGACAACTGTAAGTATTGTGGACTTTCAGGATTTAAAATATATTCAGCGTAACTTTTCTTGTATTGATTAGTTTTTTTTTTTTTTAATACTTATTTAGCTAGTAATAATTAAGAGTAATCTTGTTCATTTATCTTCTAAATTACTTAAATACGTAAATTACGTAAGGTAATTACTTAAAAAGAAAAGAAAGAGAACTGAGTTTCCTCAACTGGGGTGCAACTTGTAACCTTTCAGACACCAGGATGGAGAGAAAATCAGTCGTAAGTAAGTCTGATAGTCTTTCTCAGGGTGCAGAGAAAATCAGTCTTAAGTAATTCTGACAGTCTTTCTCATTAGCCTGAAAAATGTTTGTCATAATAAAAATAACAATAATTTGATCTGTTACTGTACAGTGCATCAATCTGTAATATGAATAGACCATATTTGTATCCTTGGTGTAGGACAGGAACCAGCTTGCACCTGAGTCTAGTGCTAGGTTTTTTTTGTAAATGAAAACCACTGAAACCTCTTTTTAATGCTTATCCTCCACATGAGCCTCCATTGCAAGCTAGTTTCAGGCCTACACAGAGAAAACAAATACGCCCTATTTTTTCAAAAGCTTTTCTGCTTGTCCACTGTGCAATAACATCGCAGGATATAATCTAACAGCCCAACCTCAAATTTCTCTAGACCTTGGTTATTGGTCATCACTGGATACTGGTTGGCAACCTTGCTGCGCTTTGAGAGGGTAGACTTGTCAGGAGTCACTCTAACTTTCGCCAGTTTAGTTAATTTGCAGCTGTTGAACACATTTATTCACAACAGGGTTATTGAACATGTTTTGTGATGTAACATTTTATAATGTTCATGTCTGTTTTTAATAAACAGGCGTCAAGTGAGAGATTCTGCCACCACCCTTGAGAGGTTACAAAACTGTCTGAATGCAGAGTTTGTTGCAGATGCTAGCATACCTGATGGAACAGAGTTGAAGGGAGGAGAGAAGGTGAGAGAAACTCAATGTTTACACCTGACTAAAAAGGAAAAGGCTTGGTAACAAATGTTTAGTGTTAAGTTCAGATGGATAATGTTGAGTGACTGAAAATTTGTTTAATCAACCTTCTTTTGGTAAATTTGTTTAATTTTCAGTTTTTGAAGCGCTGGGTTGTCAAAAACAAAGGCCGTAGATGGAATGCAAAGACAGTGGTAAATATTTCATTGTTGATCTTCGTTGGCTTTTTTCCAGTTTTATACAAAAAAAGTCATGATAATCTTAACTTCAGTTGCACTGTGTAGTGTCAGTATTTATGGTTAAAATTAATGCCGCACATGCAAAATGGATGTTTCACTTCAATTTTTACGTACTCAGGTTGTTTTTGTCACTTCAGTTGCAGTGTGTGGAAGGCAATATCCTGGTGGCTTCTGGAGAGAACAAAATGGAGGTGCCAATGCTAAAACCAGATGAGCAGGGTGAACTTGCTGTACCCTTCATTGCACCAGCCACACCTGGGCATTATGAAAGGTATGCAGCATGTCCAGGGACAACATGTGCATGTGTTATCGCAAATATCAGTTCTAATCACCTTTCAATATGATTATAAATTATTATTATATAATGTACTCTGTTGCATGCCTCTGTTGCATGCCTCTGTTGCATGCCATGTTCTCATGCCTGTATGTGCCTTGAGAGCCTTTGAGAGCTTTAATTTCAGCAGGTTTTTGTGACCTCAGTCAATTGACAGCTACTTTGTATGGCTCTAACTCTTTAAACTGTCAGAGAGAATTTCTTTCCTTTGCTGCCATTCTTTTTGGATCTTCCAACATGCTGTTGGTAGTTCTTTGACTACAGTAACTACAAATGCAGGGCTGCAAATAACTGTCGGTCATTGGCCATTGGCCGACCAAAATTTGCTCATGTCCGACGAAATCCCAAATATGATCGGACATGAATCATTCTACAGCAATGATGAATAAAAATCTACCATGATTACAAATGTAAGTTGGTGACGTCCGACCACAATTTTGTTTTGTCCGGCCAAGATGGTGTCTTAGTAGGACATATGTCCTTTCAGGTGAAAAAATTATTTGCAGCCCCGCAAATGGGATCCATTTTATTGTTTTCTTGGTTCTTCCTGTCAAACAACCTATCTTCACTGACTTTTCATTACTTTCTTGCCATCTGGGGAAACCCAGCAACCTGTGGAAACATATCATTATTTGATGATAGACAGGGCTCAAAAAAAGGAACTGGATTCCAGCCTGCCCTTGATACAAGCAGATTTTGGTTGCGCTGGGCAAGTTTAAGTTTGCTCCTACAGTACCGTATTTTTTCGGTTATAAGGTGCACGGTTTTTTCGAGGAAAATCTGTTTTTTCTTGGGAAGTTTTTGCCAAAATGGGGGTGCGCCTTATGGCCGAATATTTTCGCGCAAAAAAATCTAACGACCGCAATTTTACCGGAACTTACAGTTAAAACGAGACAAATAAAAGACACTAAACATTGGTCATTGGTATTTCATTTACATGCACCCTTGCCCACCAGGCAAGTGAGAATGAAAAGTTACTTGCCTGGCCAAAAAATCTGCTTGTCCCAGATGAAAAGGAGGCACTTTTTTTCGAGCCCTGATAAACTGAAATGTAATCAGAAATACCCAATTTGTTTTGTTGTAGTAAGTGGCAGCTGTGTCACCACAGTATTCCATTTGGTCCTTTGTTCTGGTGCCAGATTGTGGTTAATGGAGAGAATGTAGAACAGGAAGTTCCATTGATGCAGAACACACTCACAGAGACAGGTAGAGTGCTTGAATCTGTCAGATTGACTTTTCAATATACTTAACACTGCTTCAGGAAAAGTAGTTTTAAATGTTGTTGTTCCAGCCATTAGAGCAGTTTTTAGTTGAGCAGTAAAAATAATCAGGCAATGACTGAGAAGCCTAATTGGTAAGTCATTAGGTTTAGATTTGGTTTCAGTAGTTGTAGTAGTAGTAATAAACCCATTAGCCTTGCATTACAGAAGAGCAGTAAACAGTTACTAGGTTGACACTGTTGTAGTTAAAAATTAAATTCAGGTAAAAAATAATTTTAACCTACATGTAGTTTGATTCTCAATTTCCTTTGTCTTCTAACCCTAATAGGGTTTAAGAGACAAAGGAATTTAATCTTAACCTGAATTTAATTTTTAACTACAACAACACCAACTTACCCCGGGATTCAACTTACCCCCAACGAGAATAGTGAAAAGAATGTACTCGTCTGTCTCTCAACTCATAAAAATTCACAAAAAAGCATGAAAAAAGGCCCTAATAATGCCCAGAATTGCTACCATTAATACTGTGTGCAATCCTCCAAGATCAAATACCTTGACCATTCTTATTTTTCTTTTTTGTACTTTTCAAAGACCTTATGGGCAATGTTTCTTTTTATTTCAGCACAATACCCCAGCCATGACAATAGCAGCCTGGTCAACAGTGCATTCCCTGAACACACTGCCTCCCCTGTCAGGAGACTTGTAGAAGACATAGTTCCCCAGGGGATGGTGGCTGAAGAACCAGATGAGGCTTCAGGATCAGATGCATACCTCAGCTCTGAAGATACGGCAGAATTTGAGAAGATCAGGATGCCGTTAGAGTCCGTTTTGATGGCAAGTCAAGCTGTCCAGGCTGCGGAACTGGAGTGGGATGCTGCAGGGTGTGTCCTTGATTCAGAGATGAGTGACAGAGCTCAGATAGAAGAGCTTATGGAATGTGCCACCGAAGGTACTGATTGATAATATTATAATTATATTATTATTATAACTATCATTATTTTCATTATTTTAATTATTAGTGTAATATTATTATGTTTCCAGAAATATTTATACCCAACCCAAGGAGGGTAATTGGATTTCCAATGGGGAGGGGATCTCAAAAGCCAACATTAAAGAAAGGTTTGAACCAAAAAGGAGAGAAAGGGGGCAAACCCCTAAAAAACTATTTTGGAGGAGTCTGTGAGAAGGCTTGTGTTTAGGCCTCAAGCACAAGCAATGCAGTTGCAAGAATAAGCTGGCAAGGGGATTAAATGGAAGCTGGTAATGAGGCCTGAACCTGCTTGTGTGTTATAATTATTAATTTTACTGTAAAGAGGTGGGTGTAGCTGGCTGTTGTGAGCCAACTGTGAATTCCATGTAGGGTTTTTAAGACAGTTTCAGCAGTGTGAAGCAGAATGTGACAAGCATGGCATTAGTTACATCACAGAGCATGCTTTCCAATTTTGAATTAAATTTACACTAATATTATTTTTATGGACTGAAAAAAATACTGTCAGTGGTGTCATCAGATAGCGACAACCAACAAAATGGTAAATGGCTGTGAAGTACAGTGTATACTCTCCAGTTGACCTGTAACTTTTCTGAGGAACCCCTACAAGCTTGTTCCACTCGATTGTGCCCCTGCTAAAGTGTACACCACAATAACTTTGGGATATTGTTAATATATATTTATTTTAATTTCACAGATGCTGTTAGTGATGTTGAAAGCATCTCCAGCGATATGTCAGATGAGTTCATGGTGGTACCAGTCCCTCCCTGCTTTGATCCAGATGCCCCCTTGACTGCAGATCCATCACCTGTGACTGTCAGTGTCACAGAATACAAGCAAATGACAGAGAGTCAACAAGGGCCTTTCTTATTCTCTAAAAGCAATCAAGCGACCCTTCAAACTGAGATCAACAGTTCTGGCAGTGCTTCCTTCATTGAACAAAGGAGTGTCAGCAGCATTGAAACAACATTGGAGATGACTTCAAGGGTCAGCGCAGAGGAAGAAAATAATATCTTTGATTTGGCTAATGAGACAATCCCACTGCTATCCGAGCCACTGATTCCACAACCAGTTCTGGAGACCCCTGTAACCATGGAAGCCCCATCTACAGAGATAAACAGTGACCCAGTTGAACCTAAGCAGCCCATTACTGTTGAACCCCTGCCTCCTACAGAACCAGTGCATGATGACGACCATGGTGATGATGATGATGATGACAGTAACAATGGTGGTGATGATGATGATCTCAACACAAACCGCTACGAGCCAGCTGTACCAGAAGCGAGCTCACAACCCATTGCAACCCAACCTTTATCTGGCCTCGATGAACCAGTTCCTGTAGCCTTGCAGCCAGAGCCTTCGACACTCGTAGTCACAGTTCCAACAACTGTTCTTGCGAGCGAAGTCCCCGTCATTCAGCGCGCCCAACATAACAGCAGTAGCAGTGATTTTGCTACCAATGTTGTGTCTGATGTACTCTCCACTGCGATAGATGCTGCCGCTAGTGCAGGAAGAGCTGTTATAACCACTGTGGAGAACTTGCTCAATGGAGGATCCGACTCTAAGTCACAGGCTACAGCCACATACAATCCTGAGCAAGGATGCGAGATTTCAGTGAACCCATCACCAGGAGCAAATGACACACCTATTAGGGTAAGTGCAATTGCTTTGATGAGGTAGTTGGTTGACATGTAGTTGGTTACACCATGTTAACAACTATTGATATCAGCCTGTCATTTTAATTATTATAATATTTTCACCTTTCTCCATGTACAGGATGCTCCCCCAGTGCATGAAGTCGCCTGGCCTCCTGGTCGTTCTCCTGCCACCTGTCAGCAATGCCTGATGGAGATGGGCTTCTGTGATCGCAAGCTGAATGAGGAGCTACTGAAGAAGTACAACAACAATGTGGCTGTTGTCGTCAGTGTGCTTCTGTCTTTCACTGACAACGAGTGGTCCTCTCAAAGGCATTAGTCCGTCGATACAACGGAATTACTTGCTTTTTTTGTGGAAGAAGTTCATTATTTCAGGGTGTTTTTGTTTTCACTCAATATGAAGAATAGCTAGAAACATTATAAATTGGGGAAAAGTCTAAAAACAAACTAGGTAATTCAAATTTTGTTGGCGATTTCCATGAGGGAAAGTCTTTATTTTTCTCTTATAATCAATTTAATAACAGAGGGTTTGATTTTTTGAGTCTTTTAGGATTAAAAGACATTTGTAGCACTGACTAGTGAAAAGGTTGGAATAGTTTTGCTCTGAGTTAGCGAGTGCTTGTAGATTCTGGCTCAGACGTTTGGGCGGAAGTTGTATGACGTATTGTATGACGTAGACCAGACAGTTCACAATTGGCCAACTCATTTCTTGGATACTGCTGTAATCAACCTTTTACATTAACAAAAATTGTTTCTGAAACAATATAATCGTAATTTCTGTTTGTCTTTTTACCTTGAGATACAAATGTGGCTTAAACACGCTAACTAAACTTGTTTTGCAAAACCAGTTAAAAAAGAATCGAAAGACTGAATTGTTTTTACAACCGCCGATATAATCAATTACTATGTTGTATAAGACATTCATTAATTAAGCATATCCTTGACTTGACTTCAGGTTTTAATGTCTGTGCCAGAAGACATGATTTTGAGTTGCTTGGTATGGGTGGGATCACTGAAGTAACACCTGATGTTGGTATATGCCGTATCGGGCCCAGTCCGTACTGGTACTTATTTGGTTGTTATAATAATTTTGATTTTGATTAAAAAGAGTAATCTGTTCCTTGAATCAGGCAAAATTTTGTTTCAATCATCAGCATGTCTGTGTTCTCACTATTACATGGTGTGTTTTCATCTTAATGTACGACTTTTTTGTCTCAAATATGAAATATAAGTAATTATAGTAATACTTCTTAGAATGAAGCAATGAAGAACGAAGACCCTAAGCTAATAATAAACTTTGTATCATCTAGACTTATTGTACTTAACATGTAAATAAAGGCATGTTTGGTACTATTTACTCGTAAATCTGTTATTTGTCCATTTCTGCCCTGGTAAATGATAGCAAAGCTCTTGCATTCCATAGTCGCGTGAGTGGAGCCCATACCTCAGAAAAATGGTAACTGTTCAAATTGGATGTCATGTAAGTACCCGTATGTATGTACGTACCCCAAGCCCTATGCCATGTCCTTACACGTGTCGTGACATTGCGTCACGATCGCAATGAATCTTGGATAAGTTGAGAATGAGCACGCCTTCAAGATGGCATGGCAATGTTGTTATAAAATGCTGTTATTGAAAAAATGAGCCTTATTGTGTATTGAATGATTGAACGAACCACCAACTACGACTTTCGTATATTCATTTGCATTGGAGCAACAACAGATTCGAATATTCTACACCATGGAAAGAGTAGCACGTTATGTATGGACACCCCGGTTATGGCTACAGCTGTCAAACAGACCAGTATCACGTGACCATGTAGCGGGTTTTAGATCACGTAATTTTTTTTAAGTTTACCGCTGCCCAGGAACTGGTTTTAGGTTGGATCTCAGGCTCACCCCAGGTTATTTTGGATCGAGTACATGCAAAGGGAAGATTTCGGCTAGAATTAACCCCTGGCGCGTTGTTGACTTTTATTCCGACATATTCCTTGTACAATCGTCTCATGGAGAGTCCCTGATATATTGGTTACGTAAACTCTACAAACCTGGTGCGATTATTTGGAATAGTTTGTTAAAATTTAACTGGAAAAAGCAGTGAAACCGGCACGCTGAACATGCTCACAATCGATCAGTGTAGAACAGGGTTCTGTACAAGTACCCGGGGTTACACGGCGTTAGTTCTGGATTACAATAGTGTTTCAGTTTCTGTATAAAAAGTAGCTAGTCTGCCAGGCAGTGCCCCATCTTGGGCCTTTGCAAAAAACAGCACCGTCCATGAATAATTTGTTCCGACACATCAGCTTAGTCTGTCTACAAATATTTATTTTTTCGCTATAAGTTGTTTTCTTCGAACACGCGAGTGAGACGATCGCGCAACGCGAGAGATATGGAAGTTTTTGTCTTTCTTTTGTCTCAACCTGTTGTTCTTTGTCGTTCGTATCCCGCGCGCGTGCTATTTGTAAGCACGCGATCACGACGCTATTAAGAGTAATATTCAAGACGAAATAGATCTGGGCAGGGTCTATGAACAGACTACATTAACTAGGAGACGTAAATTTTATTACAAACATTTTCTTAATATCTATAAATTCTATTTGTAGAGTAGCACAAGATTTCTTCTGTCGGTCAAAAATTCCAAATCCACTGTGAACAGGAACAATCAGGGGTATTTGCGTATTTGCACCGTGTTCTTTAGTCTGGCCAAGGTATCGATGGCGTCTTTGAGATATTTTGCCATGCAAACATTTGTAACACTTGGAAATTGTGAACGTACGTTTGCATAATAACCAACTTATGCATTCTCTCTGTAATGACTTCACACCAGCACATGTTGCTTTCGCGTGCACCCACGCGTGATAGATCATCGTAATTAGTCGTCAATTAGGACTCCTCAAAAAACGATATAGCGTAATCCCAGATTGGTTGAATTTAAAAGATCCTTTTATGCCTCAAGTTTTAACATCTTTTCCGACTCTTCTCCGATCTTTGTAGCTTGTAAAGAACGAATTGTAGAATGGCTGTCTTTGTTGCACAGGGGTTTGATTGTTTTCTTTCTCCATGCTAATTGCAGTTTCTGTTTTCGTCTCTGGGTTTACGGGATTCATCTGTTTCCTTACAAAAGCTGAACTTATTGGAACAGAAGACATCTCTTTATAACTGTAAGATGTATAAAATAAGAGTGAATGTACGGTTGAGAACAAATCGTTCCGACCCAACGGTACGTGCATCGATAGAATATGAATAAACACAAGAGAAGCTTACCTTGAATTTAAATCAGCTGAAAAGCTCCTGAATTTGACTTCAGTTATCAAAATCACAGTTTAAAGAGCTTGTTGGAGGTAACAGCGAATGCTAGCCAATCTGAAGACACGGGTTCCATGAAAACGAAGCAGTGTAGGTCAATGTAGCTTCTTTGTCGCCACTATCTCCTGATAATTACGAAATATTTTCTTCGAGTCACGCCAAGAGTGGCAACAGCCAATCAAATTGCGGTACGATGACGACATGGCACGTGAAAATATGATGGGGTGCCAACAGCCAATCAAATTGTGATCTGATGAAGACAAATGAATGTTTGGTCAGGTCTCTGTAAAGGACCGCGGATGGGGGATGGCGGATGGCAAAGAGCGGATGGCAAAATGAGGATGATGAAGTGAGGATGGGAAATTTCGAATGAGAACATGCGGATGTTAAAATCGTAGAGGAGAAATGAACTTACGATGTTTTCTTAATGTCTTGATTGTAAATAATTTAGGCCAGGAGAATTCTAACATTTTTTATTCAATTGCAAAACAGATCCAAGCATTTTTTTACCCCGAGACTAAAATTAACGAAAATACGTGTGCAAACTTAAATATACCCGGCTATTTTTTTATAAACACTAACTCAAAA
>OMLO01004094.1_pt1 | contig 12122 bp, 10 predicted proteins | sample 1674811 | NCBI WGS metagenome assembly OMLO01 (sample SAMN06265003, study PRJEB25207) | coral metagenome | isolation source: Coral host | place: Mexico:La Bocana,Puerto Morelos, Mexico | collected 2008-11-13
TACATGCCTGACAGGAAACGCATGGAAGGCCTCGGATCACCTTCACAGAAACCATCTTAGACCTTTTAGTTTGGGGTCTGCAACGGGCACGCCTTGTGTTTCTGCAGCGTCTTTGCCTTAGCATGCAACGATGCACAAGGAGAGAAAGGAAAGGGATAAAGGGGTTAGCTTAGTAGGATAACATGGGATAAAGGGCTCAGGATATCAGACCCCCCCCAGAAGGCTTGTTAAGCATTATTTCTTTCAAAGGATTGCCAAAATGAGGCTTTGTTTCTATCTCCCAATGGCTTTGTTTCCGAATGTGTATGAAGGAAAAACCTATCTGATGTTTCATGATCAGAAACTTCGATCTTGGGAACTCAGTTTGTGGCTTTGTTTCCCGAAATCTATCAGATACCGTTCACCTCAAAGAGTTTTTTTGTCAGATCCCATTCTGCAAGGTACGTTTTTTTTCCACGCCGAGAAGTGCAGCATGATGTTCATACTGGGTCTCACCTGGTTACAATTCCCGCTTCTTCATCTTGTGATTCATGTACTTTACTGGGTCCGGAAATGGTCGGGGAGAAAAATTATAGAAAAATCAAATTGACCGTATGACCCGCAGACTTAGGCGCCCAAACCATGAGAAGTGGTCTGTCCAGATTCTTCCTGGCAGATTGTCGGCAAAGAAAAGGCAGCGTCCAGTAAGAGCAATAAGCTATGCCAGTCGTGGCTATTTATGGTGCTTTAAGGGTCTAAATTGCTTTTCTATATGCTATTTGGATAAATATATATATATATTTATATTATATAATCGATATATATATATATATATAAATATCAAATGATTCTTATAAGGGAATACCATGGTGATAGACCTCCAAGATCCAGTGACTCCTTCATTTCAATAAATGGAAAAACACATTAGCATATACAGTATATAATGTATATACTCTTGCATGCTGGGTCTACCTTCCTTTGTGGGCATAGATTATAGGCAAAACAAGCAGCAACACCTGCTTGAAGATCATTTTAGACCACAAACTAGCATCATATTGAATCATGGCTGCCAGTTGATTGACGGCAAGGTCTAAGTTGCCCTTCTTTGCGCTAACAATGCAAAAACTTCTGGTTCATGTATGGGAATTCCATCCTAGACCTTCAAAAACAAATTTCCACATTTCAGTGATTCAGGAATCCATCCATGCACAAGGCCCAAAACATAGGAAAACATCTTTTCCATCCTAAAACCATGCCCAACTACCATGCAGGAAGGTCTAGCATGGTTTTTGGGCAGCCAACACCAGGATTCATACTAGAAAGGTTTCTATGCAAATCATGTTAGACCCTCAAAAGGATAAACAACAGAACTATGATAAGCTAGGAGTTCAAACCTTCTTGCCAACACACCTGTCCACTGACCAAGGGTCTATCCTGGAATCCTGCTACCTAACTTTGGGGGCCAACCCTTTTAAGCATGATGAAAAGCATTCTAGACCATCTTAGCCCATCCCAATCCACCTTCTTGTCTACCACAGCGGCTGGTTGGGCCCCGACCCCAGGAGCCACAGAATCCGCAAGTCCACCTGAACAAAAAAAGAATTCTGTTTCCATCACCTTCTCTCCTCAATGTGTTTTTCGTATCAGGAATCAAACACGCCCAATCCCAACAGAAAAATTGAATTAACTCAAGGTTGGCGAGTGGCAAACCTAATCTGATTTCATCCATTTCAATGCTAGAATTATTGAAATTCAAGAATTGATGGAACATTGGCTCATATTGAATCGGCCTCGTGTTCCCCAAACTGATTTTACCACATGCCATCGAACCACATGTCGTTTGCAGCAAACCTTGACCATCGCATTCAGCAGTCTGTGCCTGCCAGGGGGCTGACCGAGGAGAGAGGCTAACTTCACCAGCTAGCTGTTTGATGATTCAAAGGTCTGGGTTGTGCTTCTGTGTGCCAACAAAGGGGTGGCAATATGATTCAGGTATGGGAATTCCATCTTAGACCCTCAAACAAATCAGGAAACCATCCATGCACAAGGGAACCACTCTTTCCATCCCCTTCCTAGGAGGGTCTCACATGGGTTTTGAGCATGGAACCGCACAACTGCCACAGGAAAGGCTTCTGGGAAATCATGATAGACCCTCAAAGAAGCTGAAAACATCAAAAATAAACCTAGTGTCATGAGTAATGGTGAGAATCATACTCATCAGATGCCATCTCAAGACCTATCTCTCTTGGCATTTTGATTTGGTGACCGATGCGGTTAAACTTCAATTGGAACAATTTTTTCATGTTTAGGTTATGGCATAAGGTTTCTGAAATGAGGGGTGTAATAGTTTAAAAATTACAAGGGGCAGCTGCAGTTCCATCAAGGACAGGGTTGATTGAAGAACTCTCTGGGCACAGGGTCTAAACTCAACAACACTGTTACAAGGGCGTTCACTATGTTCAACCACGTTCGTCCTCCATCTCCCTTGTCCCACTTTTTCTCATGCCAAACCGAATTGCAACTGGACATCTCTCCAATCACTTCAAGCTTCCTGCCCTCAACTTTTTCAAGGCACGCCATGTCTTAAAAATCGCAGTGATCATCCTTTGGGGATACAAACTGGTGTAACTCATCATTTTCGTCCCTGTTACTGTACCACCTGGCCCTTTGATGTAGAAACACTCCTGTACATGCTTCCAACGACGCTGTTTTTCTTGGAACTTCGTCTTCAAAGCCTTTGTCAGCTTCCTTGCAAAGAACTGAGACGATGGCATGTTGTGAAGTAGATGCGTCGCCTTCAACAAAGGTCCTCCAAATAAGCCTTGTTATGTTAAAGTCCGGTTTAGGTAGAAACCGGCTATGATTTCAATCCAGATTGGAGACTTGAAAAGCCAGCTTCCGGCAGGTTGCTCCACCATTGCCCGGCAGTCACTGCGAAACTTCAATGCCACTTTCAAAGCCACAGCGCAATTTATACTAATCCTATTTGCCAACCTCACGACGTAGTGGTCCAAATTCCCCCATGGCCCGCACCGATGTCTCTCATGTAGAGAGCTTGTGAAAAAGATGAACAGCGAGCAAGGGGGCGCCCACATGCTAAAGGAGTTGGGCATAAGGCGCAACAAGAGCCCAAGAAGCAGGAAGAAACCACTTTCTGACACTATATCCATTCCTTGGTCGTGCTCAATGTCATATGCTGCCGTCGCCTCACCACTCTTATTGAAAGTTCTGCTCACACGGCAGGATCTATCAAAAACTGACACCGTGCCCAGATCTCGTGCACCATCCCAAGCCTTGCAAAAGCTTCTGATTGATGGCCACATGTCTTCTGCTGCAAACCACTTTTGTTCATCACAAACTGAGGAGGTATCCAAGCATTTCATGGAAGCACGCTTAGAACGCTTCGGCATTGCTGGATTATGTTGGATTGATCTCTGATCCACTCTGAATCAGTGGAATTGTGGTAAGGTCTAAGTTGCCCTTCTTTGTGCCAGCAATGAAAAAATCTTCTGGATCATGTATGGGAATTCCATCTTAGACCCTCAAAACAAATCAGAAAACCATCCATGCACAAGGGAACCACTCTTTCCATCCCTTTCCTAGACCCAGGCCCACCAATCAGGAGGGTCTCACATGGGTTTTGAGCATGGAACCGCACAACTGCCACAGGAAAGGCTTCTGGGAAATCATGTTAGACCCTGAAAGAAGTTGAAAACATCAAAAATAAACCTAGTGTCATGAGTAACGGTGAGAATCATACTGAATCATGGCTGCCAGTTGAATGATGGTAAGGTCTAAGTTGCCCTTTGTTGCGCCAACAATGAAAAAATCTTCTGGATCATGTATGGGAATTCCATCTTAGACCCTCAAACAAATCAGGAAACCATCCATGCACAAGGGAACCACTCTTTCCATCCCCTTCCTAGGAGGGTCTCACATGGGTTTTGAGCATGGAACCGCACAACTGCCACAGGAAAGGCTTCTGGGAAATCATGATAGACCCTCAAAGAAGCTGAAAACATCAAAAATAAACCTAGTGTCATGAGTAATGGTGAGAATCATACTCATCAGATGCCATCTCAAGACCTATCTCTCTTGGCATTTTGATTTGGTGACCGATGCGGTTAAACTTCAATTGGAACAATTTTTTCATGTTTAGGTTATGGCATAAGGTTTCTGAAATGAGGGGTGTAATAGTTTAAAAATTACAAGGGGCAGCTGCAGTTCCATCAAGGACAGGGTTGATTGAAGAACTCTCTGGGCACAGGGTCTAAACTCAACAACACTGTTACAAGGGCGTTCACTATGTTCAACCACGTTCGTCCTCCATCTCCCTTGTCCCACTTTTTCTCATGCCAAACCGAATTGCAACTGGACATCTCTCCAATCACTTCAAGCTTCCTGCCCTCAACTTTTTCAAGGCACGCCATGTCTTAAAAATCGCAGTGATCATCCTTTGGGGATACAAACTGGTGTAACTCATCATTTTCGTCCCTGTTACTGTACCACCTGGCCCTTTGATGTAGAAACACTCCTGTACATGCTTCCAACGACGCTGTTTTTCTTGGAACTTCGTCTTCAAAGCCTTTGTCAGCTTCCTTGCAAAGAACTGAGACGATGGCATGTTGTGAAGTAGATGCGTCGCCTTCAACAAAGGTCCTCCAAATAAGCCTTGTTATGTTAAAGTCCGGTTTAGGTAGAAACCGGCTATGATTTCAATCCAGATTGGAGACTTGAAAAGCCAGCTTCCGGCAGGTTGCTCCACCATTGCCCGGCAGTCACTGCGAAACTTCAATGCCACTTTCAAAGCCACAGCGCAATTTATACTAATCCTATTTGCCAACCTCACGACGTAGTGGTCCAAATTCCCCCATGGCCCGCACCGATGTCTCTCATGTAGAGAGCTTGTGAAAAAGATGAACAGCGAGCAAGGGGGCGCCCACATGCTAAAGGAGTTGGGCATAAGGCGCAACAAGAGCCCAAGAAGCAGGAAGAAACCACTTTCTGACACTATATCCATTCCTTGGTCGTGCTCAATGTCATATGCTGCCGTCGCCTCACCACTCTTATTGAAAGTTCTGCTCACACGGCAGGATCTATCAAAAACTGACACCGTGCCCAGATCTCGTGCACCATCCCAAGCCTTGCAAAAGCTTCTGATTGATGGCCACATGTCTTCTGCTGCAAACCACTTTTGTTCATCACAAACTGAGGAGGTATCCAAGCATTTCATGGAAGCACGCTTAGAACGCTTCGGCATTGCTGGATTATGTTGGATTGATCTCTGATCCACTCTGAATCAGTGGAATTGTGGTAAGGTCTAAGTTGCCCTTCTTTGTGCCAGCAATGAAAAAATCTTCTGGATCATGTATGGGAATTCCATCTTAGACCCTCAAAACAAATCAGAAAACCATCCATGCACAAGGGAACCACTCTTTCCATCCCTTTCCTAGACCCAGGCCCACCAATCAGGAGGGTCTCACATGGGTTTTGAGCATGGAACCGCACAACTGCCACAGGAAAGGCTTCTGGGAAATCATGTTAGACCCTGAAAGAAGTTGAAAACATCAAAAATAAACCTAGTGTCATGAGTAACGGTGAGAATCATACTGAATCATGGCTGCCAGTTGAATGATGGTAAGGTCTAAGTTGCCCTTCTTTGTGCCAACAATGAAAAAATCTTCTGGATCATGTATGGGAATTCCATCTTAGACCCTCAAAACACATTTGAAGACTTCAGCAATCCATCCATGCGCAAGGCAAAACCCTCTGAAGCCCCATTCTAGACCATCTTAGCCCATCCCAATCCACCTTCTTGTCTGTCACATCGGCTGGTTGGGCCCCATCCACAGGAGCCACAAGACCCGCAATTCCACCTCAGCCCAGAAGTTGCGCAATTGCAATGAAGAACATAGAAAGGATGCAGTAACTGTTGCTGCATAAACCTATGAAAACCAAAAAGATACTCCTCTGGAAAAATATTCAAAAAATATTCATCTCCGCAAAAGACTTGCTAAATAATCACTACAAAAATCTCCAGAACCCAAAACCACACCCAACCCTTGCTAAGAAGTTTTTTAATTTATGGGAGATGGAATGGTTAGGAGAATTGCACCATCTACTATACTGCTGCCCAAATCTGAAATACCACAAACTGCCCACCTTCTGTCTCAGCTCATGGTTTTCCATGACAATTCTTGTGTGGCTACTTTTCGATGAACTGCTGTCCATCAGAATCCTACTCGTTGCAAAATTAATTACCGAGCGTTGCAACTGGTCTTGACTTCAGTCAATGCTAGAAGCAAGGTCTGATCATTCATCATCCTGCTAGAATGGGATGACATTAAACTAAACACCATTGGAAAAGAATACTGCACTCAGCAAACTACCATCAATGCTCTGCTCAGCCCAAAAGCAGATGTGCATTAGATTGCACTTGTACAGCACCATCATCACGGACATCCATTGACATAGATGAGCCACAGCCAGTCATCATCAATTTTTCCTACGTTCCTTTCATCAAGGCACTTGATCAACAGCCAAACGTGGAGCTTTGGCTGGCGCCAAGTTGCCCATCTCATCCAAGCGTCTCTTCATTCGCAAAGGACCATTCTTCTTAGGAGTCACAAACTCTTCTTCACTTGATACATACTCCGCCACTTCCATCAATTCCACTGACTCCCACAAGGCATCAGGAGAGCGACAGGGAGGTGTCTTTGGTGTCAAAGGAGGGCTGCCACATGGTGTGCCTGGGGATAATGGAGGTGAAAATGGTGGAGTGTGAGGTGCAACTGGCGTTTCTGGTGTGATCACAATCATGTTCATCACATCCACGTTACCAAGCATCTCAGTTGGTGTGACTGGAAAAAACTCGGAATGAGTCGAGATGTGCTGCGAGCTTCCACCATTCATGATTCCAGGGGGTGTCTTTGGCCCCGGTACTGGCTGGCCCTGACACCAAAAGCCATCCATCTCAGGCGGCGTGATGGGAACCTCATCCAAGCGCCATGGCCCCTGAACCAATGGCGGTGTGAATGGCTGATGATCTGTTGGCGGTGTGGAGAGATCAATGTAGTCTCCGTTCAGCAATTCAGGAGGTGTAACTGGCATCCTCTCAGCATGGCTCTCAATTTCAGGTGGTGGAACTGGCAACGGCTTCCCATCCTCTATGCTACTAGGGGAATCCCAAAGCTGCAACAACTCCTGTGGAGGTATGGGAGGTGAAGAACCTGTGTCCCCCATCGGATCCATGCACTCCATGTGCCAAGTTGGAGCATTTCATTGCCATAACTAGTGCACAAGACTCGTTTTCCATTTTCACTGAAGAGTCGAGATATGAAATCTGGCTGAAAATGAGCTAAAACGCCTGCAGAATTCAAAAACCATCCACAACAAAAACTCATCTCTGAACATTCAGATGAATTGCCTATGAAAAATCCCCTTGTGAAGGTCTTAAGTAGTATCCCACGATGGAAAGTCTGATGCAAGGCTTCACCAAACCCATTTCTGTGGCTTCACACTTGTTTTGCCAGCATCGGCTGGTTGGGCCCCCTCCACAGGAGCCACAGAATCCGCAAGCCCACCTGAACAAACAAAAGAATTCTGTTTCACCATGTTTCACCTTCTCTCCTCAATGTTTGTTTTCGTATCAGGAATCAAACACGCCCAATCCCAACAGAAAAATTGAATTAACTCAAGGGTGGCCAGTGGCTAGTATATCTGATTTTATCCATTTCAACGCTAGAAGATTATTGAAATTCATGGAACATTGGCTCATATTGAATCGGCCTCGTGTTGCCCAAACTGATTTTACCACATGCCATCGAACCACATGTCGTTTGCAGCAAACCTTGACCATCGCATTCACCAGTCTGTGCCTGCCAGGGGGCTGACCGAGGAGAGAGGCTAACTTCACCAGAGAGAATGTCAATCATGGCTAGCTGTTTGATGATTCAAAGGTCTGGGCTGTGCTTCTGTGTGCCAACAAAGGGGGGGCAATGTGGTTCAGGTATGGAAATTCCATCTTAGACCTTCAAGCAAATCAGGAAACCATCCATGCACAAGGGAACCACTCTTTCCATCCCCTTCCTAGACCCAGGCCCCACCAATCAGGAGGGTCCCACATGGGTTTTGAGCATGGAACCACACAACTGCCACAGGAAAGGCTTCTGGGAAATCATGTTAGACCCTCAAAGAAGCTGAAAACATCAAAAATAAACCTAGTGTCATGAGTAGCGGTGAGAATCATAGTGATTCATGGCTGCCAGTTGAATGATGGCAAGGTCTAAGTTGCCCTTCTTTGTGCCAACAATGAAAAATTCTTCTGGATCATGTATGGGAATTCCATCTTAGACCTTCAAAACACATTGGAAGACTTCAGCAATCCATCCATGCGCAAGGCAAAACATAGGAAAGCACCTTTTCCATCCTAGAACCATGCCCAACTACCATGCAGGAAGGTCTAGCATGGTTTTTGGGCAACCAACACCAGGAACCAGACTAGAAAGGTTTCCATTCAAATCATGTTAGACCCCTAAGCAGGATAAACAACAGAATCATGACAAGTTAGAAGTTTAAACCTTCTTGCCAACTCACCTGTCCACTGACAAGGGTCTATCCTGGAATCCTGCCACCTGCATTTGGCGGCCAACCCTTCTAAGCATGATGAAAAGCATTCTAGACCATCTTAGCCCATCCCAATCCACCTTCTTGTCTACCACAGCGGCTGGTTGGGCCCCGTCCCCAGGAGCCACAGAATCCGCAATTCCACCTCGGCCCAGACGGGAGGCAACAAGGAACCTAGAAAGAATGCAGTAACTGCTGCTGCATAACCTTTGAAAACCAGATTGCTCCTCTGGAAGAATATTCAAAAAAATGTTGCTAAACAATCAGACAATCATTCTAAACATCTGCAGAACCCAAAACCACACCCATGACCCAACCCAGGTCCGTGGCTCCACACTTGTCGGGTCAGCGCCCTTTTTCTTCTCCTCTGCTTTTCCTGGCGGCGGGATGCTCCATGATGCTCCCAGAAAAAGAACAAAAAAAGGCACTGGCATATTGTACACATGTAGTCAATGCGATCAATGCGCATGCATGTAGTCAAAAAAAGAAAATCTTTAAGAAAGCAACATGAAAACATATGAAAACAAAAACATGCAAAAACCTCAAGCATCAATCCCCCGTGAATATCCCTGGCTGCCTTCAGCTTTCTTGCGAATGCCCAATGCCCAGGCTTCCCGTTTCTGCAGGCACAAGCAATTCGCCCATTCCACACTCCAATGGGGAAGGTCTGAATTGGTATTCTCTAATGGTTAGCTGTTTCAAAATACATCAATCCCTTCATGTTCTCCATTTAAGGCCCTTCTGTCCCATCTAAATCCATCTAACCCACCTTTATTCATGGTATTGTTCTTGAGGTTTTGTGGCGCATTCTGTAGTTGATGGGGTCTGAAGTGAATTTCCACCAGTTCCATCTATCAAATTGAAAGACTTGGCTGTAAGAACTCCATCCTAAACCCTCCCTGAAGCTCCCAAAACAACACCGCAGATTTTTGCCAAACCCACCATTGTAAAATCCAACTGTGAAGGTCTAAACTGATATCCTCCTATGGTAGGATACTGTCCAAACCATCAGGCCCTGGAGGTTTTCAAATCTTAGACCACACTGTCCGATATTGTCCCCACTATCTTTATCTTGAAGTCTTATAGAGGCTTGTGTAGCTGGTGGGGTCTGACATGGTTTCCCACCAAGCTTCATCAACTAGATTGATGGTTGAAGCCATTAGAATACCATCCTAGACCCGGCTGATGGTTACAAAATGTTGCAAAGGTTTTAGTTAGTTGATGAACAGAATATATAGTATGACAGGTTAGAACCAACATATGCCAACATCATTGCCGCATGTCCTCCAAGGAGGGGACCACTGCCAGCCAGGTCCATTCACCTCCAGGTCCGCCGGCCCTCAGGAAAATCAACAATGATAATGCATTTGTTTTTTGCTATCCAGGACTTTCTCTTTGGCAAGGAACGAAATTCACATGTGAAAGAAAACATATATAAATAGGATCGGATCAAGGATGATCATTTTCCAGTGAGAAACCCGTCTGCGAACGAGATGCGAAAAGCCTTCGTGAGGCGATCGTCGCATTTTGGTGGAGTTCGGCACCTCGAACATCTTCGGGCACTTGCTCCTGGCAAGGGCAAATGGTTAAACTTAATCGAAATATAGGATAACTTTCCCATGTTGAAGGCAAATGTTGCTAAAAGAATGGTTTGGGGGGTGGGCTGAAACTATCTGAAACTTAAGCTCCAAAACTAGAAATCCAAGACCCCAAAATCCAGAATCCAATGTCCACATAAAATCCAACATCAAAAATAAAAACCCCAAAATCCAACCTCAGACTTCCAACATCCAACTACACGGTCTCTCCTGAACAACTTCAGGGTGGGACACCAGTAAGGTTTCTCTCCCTTGCTCCCACATTTCCAGCAGTGCCCCGGGTCACCGGCAGAATCCGGAGAGGCAGCCATCGTGTATGAGCCAAAATTGGCTTGAAAAAAAAAGGTTTTTTGGCATCGTCCTGCCCCTACCCCCTTCATCCCCCTTCTTCTTCCCTCTCCCTGTTCACACTGAAGAGAAATGAAAACGTTGAACTGCTGCCAATCAAGTAATGCAATTACTGAGATGATTCTTGTCAAACTTGAAACCATCTTACCAAAAATTGCAGTGGAGAAAAAGATCCCAAACAAAACATTTTAGACATATTCAGACATTTGCCGGGAGAGTGGATGGAATTGATAGGTTTTTTTTGCATTCAAGACCCGCCTGTTTCAATGTTGCGATTGAAATCAAAATGTAAGATCTCCAGATATCTCCAGCCCACGCCCTTCAAACAAGAGAAAACCCTATAAAATATTATAAAATCCTAGTACAAAGTTATTTTATTTTCAAAGAATGTTTAGTTGGACAACTTCCGATATACGAACATTCGTGAATCATGACAGTAGCAGTAGCAGCTGAAGCAGCAGCAGCACCAGTAGGAGTAACATTGACAATGACAAAAACCCTTTGTAGGGTGTTCAATCAAGGGATCCACATTCATGGGGTCTAACATGATGTTCTTGTAGTCGCTCATTTTCAACAAGTGGAGGGTCTAACCTCAAGTTACCGCTTATATATCCAAGGGTCTGAAGTGATCAGGGTGGGTAGGGTCTACAATGATCGGGGGACCATGTTAGACCTAGTCCCTGGGAGACCTGGAGGTACAGCCATTGTAGACCCTTAGTAGTTGGGGGGATCTTCCACCAGTCCACATTGATAATCTGTGCAGAATCCATAGGACGACAAAGGACCACAGCGTCGCAATCTTTGCTATATTGACGTAAACAAAGCCCGCCACGCATCCAACCACAGACCATCATCTTGTAGGACTGGTTGGGCTTGAAGGTGACAAAAAAGGGGCCAGAAGTGCCACATGCCCACGCTTTACTGATGTTAGCATTGGCAGTCGGACCCAACTGGCCCCAGGGTCCACTGTGGTTCAGCAGCAGCCACGACATGTTGGCATGGGCAAAAGAGGCTTTGAACTGCCAACGCACTTCTTTGAAGGCCATCTTTCAAAACCAACTATATTCACTTTCAGCTGTAGAAACGGCAGCAAGAACAAAAAATCTTTCAAAGTTTTCTAAAGGCACCACAGCGGTGCTTCAATGCAATTTGTTAAGCGGTTGTGACCGCACCATGGCACATGTGTACAGCGGCTGACCGCTCCAGACAAAAGGCCAGAAAAAATATTAACATAGGTGAAGTCCCTATATATGAATGGTATGAAGTCCCTATATATGAATGGTATATACACTCCCGACATTTACGTTGTGGTATATACCGAACAACGAATGTATATAGCATATATGATTCACCGCTCTTGGCAAAACACGGGGAAACCAACCTTGTTCTTTTTCCGACCCATGCCACGTCTTAAGTCTTTATAGGCATATCAGCAAACCAAGCATTCTCTAAAAATATGGACCTGCCACTCCTGGTGCACCACGTGAAACACCAAAGCCTGGATGGTCTTTGTGCCATCTTCGTCAGCTCGCTCAAACCAATGGATCAAATTGAACCAGTGGCACTCATGCA
>OMLO01004096.1_pt1 | contig 12117 bp, 8 predicted proteins | sample 1674811 | NCBI WGS metagenome assembly OMLO01 (sample SAMN06265003, study PRJEB25207) | coral metagenome | isolation source: Coral host | place: Mexico:La Bocana,Puerto Morelos, Mexico | collected 2008-11-13
ATACTACCCAGTTTTGTGATGATTATATATAATAAACCATTATCAAGATCCCTATTGAACAACCAGTATACTGGAATATGATAAGGATTTTTTCGTGGCTCAGTTGGTTGTACTGACCTTTGGCCTTTCCTCGCTTTAAGCACCACAAGAGTTGCACAGTTCTCATCAACGAAGTTCCAACGACTTGGATGGGATTTTTTTACAGGAAAATGGTGTGTTTGGACTCTGGACTTTATTCTTGGCAGATGGAAAAGTTGTTTTTTTTTTTTTTTTTTTGGGGGGGGGGGGGAAATCTCGCGTTCTTAAAAATGATTTCGATGTTGTTGTTGTTGTTGTTGTTGTTGTTGATGTTGTTTTGTCGTATCAAAGTGGTTTCTTCAGAGATGTTTGTTGTTGACATAATTCAAATGAGTAACAAACAAATTGTATGCAACTTCAAACTTGACATCAAGTCGTTGCCTTATGATTTGTTGTGTTTTTGGGAGGCGATCGAATCCATCCATCTAGCCGCGATCAAAAAGTGAGCCGGGGCAAATCCTGTGTGGGTTTGGGTGAGATATGTTTGCATGCCAATGTTGCTTTGAAGTGGAGTTATCTATATGTTTGGACGGTGGGGGCGAGATACCTTAAATTCTGAAGGATCAGTTAAGAAGTGTCGTGAAGTTGCGTCATCTGACATCACACCCTTGTGGCTGATGCTTCCCGATGGTTTGTTTTTGTTGGGACATTTGCAGGTCTAGATCATTTGGTTTGTTACTTCAATATAGTATTTCAACCGTTGTCGAAGAAACGGAATGTTTTTGGTTCACGAGATCTAAGCCCGTACAAGGGTGTTACCCTCCCTCCAATGAAGAAAGTGAAAGTTAATGCAAGTCATATTCCCCTTGAAGATGAGTTTGTGATGCAAAATCTACTGTACATAGTTGTTTACTTCCACAAATGTGATGCCTAGCCGCGAAACATCTTCAATTGCAAAGCTAGGTGGCGGTGGTGGTTTCAAATATTTTTTATGTTCACCCTTACCTGGGGAAATGATCCTAAATTGACTAATATTTTTCAGATGGGTTGGTTCAACCACCAACTAGAAAGAGCTTGACATTTCCTTCGGCCCAAACTCCAACTTCCCAAAGGTCACAGGCTTAGACCGATAGCGGGAAGAATCTCTTGACTTTAACGGACAGTATGAAGGATACATCTTACAAAACTCCACATGGAACCCAACCAAAAACACCTGTACTTTCAGATCTTTCAGATGAATCTTCTTGCATTTGTTGTTGCAATAGCCAGACATCAGATGCTTTCTTGTTTTCCTATGGTTCCATGTGAGTTTTACGGGAAGTACAAAGAAAATCTCACTCAGCGAATGGTCGACCAAACTCTTGCAGATATTTATTCGGATAATAAAAGTTGAAACGTTTATTTCACGGTCCCCTTGGCTGAGTGAGTAATACAACTAAATTTTGAATCTTGTACAGATCTTTGAGAGTGCAAATCTCTTACTTTGGAAAGTGCCACAGCTCACAGCTTGTGAATGGTCATCGTTCTTTGGATTGTTTCCCTTGGCATGTCATGGCATGTCTTTTGTGATTTCTCGCAGATTGTTTTGGGTTTTTCACCGCTTCCCCTTTTCCCCATTGAAAGATGGCTGTTTTCAGAACCACAAAAGCTGCAGCTCCTTTTCTTCTGGGTCGTATTTTGTTGTCGAGAATTTCATAGTCAGGGGTTGATATCCATCCCTGAGCAGTGGCCAAAAAAATAGTTAAAGTTATTGTTATTTGCTGATATTTGCTGTATATAACATACTAAATATAGGGGATTCTATAGTTGCTGTAAATTCCGGTATTATTATAATATATAATCAGCCATGAAATACGGATCCCAACAATGAACCAACCAGTGTTTCATGGTTCATGTCAGGGTTTGAATGTTGCCCTTGCTCAATTGATCCAAGATTTTGTCCATCAACCTTTACAAGGAATCCGACAATGATAAGATGGGATGGTTGACCTAATCTCACACCTCTTCGGGTTTTTGATCATGGCACAAGTGATGTTAGCCGCTAACCTATTTGCGTTGCGAAGTCATACTTTGGGTTCTGTTTTGATTTACCGGTTGCTTGGTGAAGTATTCACATTTGACCAGCACAGTACAGTGCTCGATTTCTGTCTTTACGGCATTTCCCTTGATTTCGAAAGACCTCGACCGCAGCTTTAGACAAGAACTCAGTTGTTTCTATCACCCATGTTTTTGTTGCTCCTTTGCTCCCATGCTTTTCCGTTCCCATTCTTCTCATCTGACTCGGGTTTTTCTACCTGATTTGGGTCCGTGGGTGACATGCTCTCTAGCTCCCGTGGAGCTGTGGCGGAATCTCAAGACAGCACTCTCAAAATTGAATCCAACAAAGGCCGAAGTGCAAAAAAATGGAGACCCTCATCCATCTTCATCTCTGAAAACGAACAATTTGGAACCCAAAAGTTGTTTTGTTATTTTTGTTCTAAGGAGGATTGATGAGTGATCCAACTTCGAAATGCATATTCTGGGGCTGAGGGCAAGTGCCATGTGTTGTTTCACCAACTTTGGTTAGTTTGATGGGGATATGTAGGCTTTGGTTATGCTGGGCAATCCTCTGATTTGGTTATGCCGTAATGAAGTTGAGAACAAATACGAAGTTCAGATCACGGCACATACAACTCACCACACATTGGAGAAAGGGTGGTTCATGGAGGTGCTGTCAGGTTAGATGGTGGCATATTCCTCCTCCAAATAACAGTAGGACATGAATATCTGGGTTGGGATCCCTTGGTAAAAATATCATGATCCCTATTGGTGATGCGCAAGCATCCTGGGTAGCATGCAAGTATTCCATTGGTTCGGGTTCTTTTTCTCGACCCGTTGGATGATCTTTCATGCCTGGAGGTTTTCCATATGCGAAATGTCTCAGAAGGACCTAAACCATACAATCCATACAATCCATGTATGGTATATTTGCCTGCATTTAGTTGATGTTATAGTAGATGTTGGTAACTCATGGTCCTCTAGTGGTAGTGTGATTCCAACTTAGCTTTCGTAGCATCTTTTGCTTAACTTTTGTAGGCCCCCCGGTTGTGATTTGAGTTGGGGGGTTTTTGCTCAGGTTCCTCGCCGGCTGTGGGAAAAGGCAACTCCAGTCAAGGCTGGGGGTGTAAGGCCTTACCTATGGCGGGTGGAGGACCTGAGCCATGGCGCCGAACGGGGCGTAAGGCACGTGAGGATCATTACACAGGAGTCGAAGAAGGAATACTACTTGAAATAGCAGTGTATGATGACAATGGTGGCAATCAGGGCAGAGCTGTTGTCACCCTCAATGGTCGAGGTGAAGAAGAAGAACGGACAGAAGGTATGACTTGGCTAGGGAAGTTTCTGGCCATAGAAGATGAATACTACCAATGGTGGGCAAGGAAGACCTTTGAGCACAGAACTGTGATTTTTCACTTGTGCTGTCGACCTGCTTCACGGTGTTCAGTTAGAACTCCTTACCGAGAGCCAGTGCACGTTGACGTGTTCCGGGTTTTGCCGGGCGATTCATGTTTGCGACTGGCATGGTTGAATGATGAGCACAAGACGGCAGTTTCTGCCCACCTTGCAGCTGCTGCGGTTCCTGCTGCGCCTGGTGCCGCGGTGCCAGGTGGCATAGGGGATCGTGGTGGCGAGCCAGGTGAAGCAGTGGAGACAGGTGCTGCTGGAATTGATGGCTTGGCTCGTGCATTAGATGCTGGACAAAGCCGCCGCAAGCGAAAAGATGAAGATGGCAATGGTGAAGGTGGTCCAGAAAGAGAGGATCCAAAAAGGGCAAAAAAGAAGGAAGGCGAGAAACGTGAGCAGTCTCTTGAGGAGGTGCTTCAAGGAAGAAAGGCTCCAGCCCCTGAGCTGTCAGCCCTGAGGTTGCAGTCCCTGAAGGAGGACAAGAAAAAGAAGAAAAAGAAAAATAAGAAACGAAAAGCTGAGAAGGATTCAGAGGAATCGTCTGAGAGTTCAAGTTCCAGCTCAGGTTCGCTTTTTCACTTAGCCGCCATGCCTCGAGGAGTAGAAAAGATACAAAGGCTCCATCAAGACAAGCCAGGACTCCTAGCAAATGTAACCCTGAAGAGGTTCGAAGAACTTCTGGCCCAGACTACAGGCATGGGAACGGCAACAAGCAGTCAAATGCTGCCAGCAGTGGCAAGGGGGTACTTCTCACAGATCTTCCTGGTGAAGCACCCCGAGAACTCCATAGGTCTCAGAAACCTGAGAGAATTGCGAACCTTGGTGACCATGATAGACCACATGGCAAACAACGATGGGCTGAGAGCCCTGGATGTGGCAGTGCAGAGGCTGAAGGCGATCGAGCTTTTCATCGCCCAGGGCCATTGGCAACAGGCAAGTCAATTGGAGTTGATCACACCAGAGGGCGAACAGAGAGCCTGGTTCCGTCAGGAATTGAGAGCAGCTCAGCAGGAACATCAGGCAGAAACCAAGTTGCAGAGGGAGTCAAACTACTTTCTAAGGGATCGCAGGCCTTGGCCTCCTCCACCACGAGGCGACCCGAAGAAGGACGACAAAGACGATCATCCTCCAGACAATCAGGTGAAAGGCGATCAAAAAGGCAAAGGAAAAGGGAAGAAGGGGAAGCGAAGATCCTGGTGAGCAAAAAGGATGGATGCGAACATTTGTACTATCCGCCCTTGTCTCATGCGCTGGATGGTTCAACACTGACTTCAGCTAACGCAATGAGGTTGGAGAGTCTGCTAAAGAACAAAGACATTGTGAGCCTCTACAAGTATGCCTTGAGAGCATTGGGAGGCACACCTATGTGGCTTAGGAACCAAGGGATGGAATTCCAGTTCTTCGGTAGAATTGCTGACCTCTATGATTTGCCAGAGGAAGAGGCGGTGAACGAAATCCGGAAGGCATGGCGCTTCTTGGATGATGAGGTGTCCCCAGGTGAAAATGCTTCGTTCTATCAGGCTGCGGGTTTGGTTGTTGCTCCTCCTGGGCAAGTCCCGGGGGAGGCAAGTTTCATTCTCCAGCCAGGAGCTTTAGAAGTGACAATTCGTCATTTGTGTAAGGGATGGTCAGCTGAAAAAGGTGTCCATGTAGGGCCTGGCAATGCCGAATTTGGGAGCTCTGTGTTCGAAAAGCAGTATGTGGAGAAGATGCCAAAGGACTGGGTAACTCGTGCTTTGGCAGGTAGAGATCTCTATGTTCTGAATGGACACGATGAGTGGGCAACTGAGCTGATTCATCGATTTGGTCTGTCTGGACTTCGGTCTATGTCGTATCAGGAGTGGGAGCGAGCATTAAGGAGAATGACAAATCATCCGCTGACGGTGGCACTGACTGGGGTGGTTCTGAAAGTTGCCTTGCTGCATCGCCCCGGAACTTTAGGCAGTTTCTTCCGTGCCTTCCCTTGCTGCGCTCTGGAGGGCTTCCGCCGTCAGCAAGGTGAATTGTTGCCTTTACCACTTCCTGAAGAGACACCAGCAGACCAGGAGCTGAGAGAGGTAGTGGAGGACCTGTTTGGTCGCATGGAGCCTATGACATCATCAGATGTGGAGAACCTGGAGAAGATGATCCGGGCGCATGGTCATCGAGCTTGGACTTGGATGGGTGTCATGATGGTCAACTACATGTACTGCACAGGTCAGAATGGAAAAATGTTGACTGACACCATGATGCATTGCCAGGTACCGAGCAAGGTGCAGGTTGAAGCTGTTCAACGGTTGGAAGATGCCTCTAAGTTGTGGGTAAAGGACTTTGAGGACAAGGTAACATTTGCAAACTGGGAGCATCTGTCAGAAAACCTTGGAGACATGTATACCGGCCAGGGGGTTTGCAAGTCTTATTCCCTAACCCTCGAGGCCATCATCCCCACAACTCCAGGAAAGGGAGAGGCTGCGAGGGTAGACCTGAGCTCTGTGGTCAGTGAGCATCTGAAGGCCTATGTTGATGACCCTAGCCGAGTAAGGATACCTGATGAAGAGTTGGTGAACCCTCGGATCTCTGCAAAGGTCCAGGTTGACAGCCAAGAGGAGTGGAATAAAATTGTTTCCCATCTGTGTCAAGCCGGTATGCTTGAAAGAGAAGTGGCAGGTGAGACCTTGACATATCGGGGAACACCAGTTCGCAATGGTGCATTTGGTGTCCACAAGAAATGGATCGCTAGGGAGGATGGTAGTTGGTTACGCTGCCTCCGACTCATTATCAACTTGATTCCATCAAATGGGTTTCAACGTAGATTGCCAATTCAAGCATCAAAGGCCATGGGGTATGCCCCGCTTTGGGGGCAATTGAGTCTCCATGACGGAGAAGTTCTTCTTTGCTGTGCGGAAGACCAGCGGCATTGCTTTCATGTTTATCGACCTGGATATTCCTGGAGGGGTTTCTTTGTGTTGAATCGAAAGGCTTCTGGTGCCAGCTTTGGAGATGGTAGAGGAGAGCCAGCCTACCCCCGAGTCATATCAGCACCAATGGGGTGGAACAATGTGGTGGACTTCATTCAAGATGGATTTGAAAATCTTGGGAAGAGAGCAGGCCTAACTCCATCCCATATCATCAAAATGAATGAGCCAAGCCCCTTGGCTCCATTGGTCACCCCACGGACCTTCCATTCATTCTATGTGGACAACTATGATGAGTTGCGCGTTGTTTGGGAGACAGATGTGGGGATCTATGAGGGAAAGCCCAGTGACTCCCAGGTCAGATTGCGAAGGGAAATGGAAAGGATTGGTGTCGAAAGGGATCCGCAGAAGGCAGCAGAGAACAGCAAGTCTTGGACCAGCTTGGGAGCAGAGGTCGATGGAATCGCAGGACGAGTAGGAAGCTCTTTGAAGTTCAGACGAGCTTTGTTGGGAGCTAATCTTCAGTCCAGCTCGGAAGCCGGGCTGAGAAGACACAGCTTAGACTTTCAGAGTGTTGTTTCAAAGAACATGCACAGCGTGCAGTACAACAGATCTTTTGCATGTCTGTTTGACGAAATTTACTTGAGCATGGGGCAATCTCAGAATGGAGAAGTGAGCCAAGGCGCCAGGGATGAGTTGCTGCTGCTCAGTTGTAGCCTGCCATTTCATTGGATCTCTCAGCGTTCAGGTGTGTGTGGACAAGTCTTTGCCACGGATGCCAGTCCTGATGGAGGAGGAGCCTGCATAAGCACAGGGTTGACTAGGTCTGGTTTTGGCCGAGTTCATTCTTTAGTACATGAGGCAGAAGGTATGGAGAATGGGGCCAGTGACCCACTTGTCGTGGTTGAGATGTTTGCCGGCATGGGTGGTCTTCATCAGGCCTTGGAATTGCTGGGACTGACACCCATGGGAGTCATTGGTGTTGACATCTCTCCAGAATCTGCGCGTGTGATGCGGCACCATTGCAGACACATTATGTGGTACAAGAACATTGAAGACATCACAAAGGAAGAGGTGAAACGTTGGAGAGCGATGCACCCTAAAGCCTTGCGGGTACTCATTTCGGGTGGCTGGCCTTGTGTCAACCACAGCGTGTTGAACCCGTGGCGCCAAGGGGCCAATGCATCAACATCCATGCTCTTGGACTCCATGCTTCAAATCAGAGACTGGTTGAAGATAGTGTCCGCAGAACTGGGACTTCCTTCTTGGGAGGTTTGCGAACTTTATGAGAATGTGGTGATGGACAAGTCAGATCTTGAAAGCCAATCAGCAAAGATTGGGTGTAAGCCCACATTTGTGGAAGCGGCAGATGTTGGTTGGGTCCGGAGGCCTCGTTTGTATTGGCAGTTGAACTTGCCACTGATAAAAGCAGTTGATGCAAAAGTAGTGGGCCAACAGCAAATGCGAGGTCAGGACTATGCACTCCCAGTAGTGCAACTTCAGACTGAGAAGCTCCCCCTTGAGACTTTCCTAAAAGCAGGATGCAGGAAGATGGCTGAACCAAGCCAGCCCTTTGCCACGTTGACTCGGCCAAAGGCAAGACAACATCCACCAGAGCAACCTGCAGGTTTGGAGCAATGCACTGCAAAAGCCATCCGGCGTTGGAAGGGGGATGCACATCGAGTGCAGCCCTATCAGTATGAAGACCGCAATCTCGTGTTAGATCCTTCTTCAGGCCCTAGACGGCCAACCGCTGAGGAGCAATTGCGCTTGATGGGTTTCACCAGTTCCCATCTGACAATCAAAAAGAAGCTGACCAATGATGAGAAGCAACAGTTGATTGGAAACTCATTCCATGCCATTGTGGTGGCACGTTTGCTGTGCAGGCTTGTTTGCACACAGGATGAAGTGCAAGGTCAAAACCTCACAGCGATTCTATGGGAGACTTGGACACAGCTGGAAGAAAAAGCTGCCCTTGAGGAGAAGCCTTGGCAACAACGGTTTGGTCTTAAAGCTGCAGGGGTGTCAGGTGTGGTGGGGCTGCGCAAGCTGCTCCTGCCGCAAGCTGATCTGCCTCTGCGGGCCTTTGTTGACCCAGGAAACCGGCTTACCGATGAAGAGTTCCTGGCCTACTTGCTCACTCGTGTGGCTACACATCGTAATGGGGAGCTGCGAGTTGACTTGGGTCAGCCGTACAGTTCCGGGACAATCTGCAGACAGTCAGTGGATCCTGGGTCTTGGACTTGGAAAGTCCTTTTGTCTTACAAGTGGAAAGAAAAGTCATGCCACATCAATGTCCTGGAGTCAATCGCCATTTTGGACTTGACTCGAAAATTGGCAAAGGACCAACGCTATCACGGGAAACGCCTCATCCTGTTGGTAGACAATCAGGTTGCTCTCAATGTACTCTGCAAAGGTCGCAGTGGCGCAAAAGCACTGCAAATGCCATTAAGGCGAATCATGGCAGTCTTGGTTTCTATGGGATCCTCGTTTTGTCTAGGCTGGGTGAAGTCCAAGTGGAATCCAGCAGATGGGCCCAGCAGATGGGCTCACAAACAACCTTAAAGAATCCGATGCCGCCACGAAAGGTCGTGATGGCAAGACGAGGAACCCATGAGCGAAAAAGAGACCGCCAAGCATTAGGAACTTTGCAGAGCCTTGTTGTCCACGCAACCACTGAGAAAAGATATTTTGAGGCTGTTTCACGCTTTCTGGAATTCTTAAAAATGCATGCTTATTCATACCCTAGTAGTTTTGCTGCACTTGACTCCCGAGTTTCGGAGTTCATTGAGTATCTCTGGCATTCAGGTGAACCAAAAGCCTTTGCCTCTGATTGCTTGAGTGGTTTGGGACATTTTGTCCCTCAGGTCAAAAGATTCATGGTTGGATCATGGCGACTGCATGGTTCATGGAGTAGGGCTGAGCTACCATGTAGAGCGTTGCCATTTACCCCGCTTGTGCTTTATGCCGTTGCCCAACGGGCTTTTGAGATGGACTTTCGGGATATTTGCATTCTACTTTTGTTGGGATTTGACCGTTTTGCAAGAACTGGTGAACTGTTTGCCGCTGTGAAGCAAGATTTCACTTTTAATAAACCCCTTACAAAAGTCATTTGGACGCTTCCCTTGTCCAAAAGTGGGCACCGGACTGGAGCTCAGGAGTCGTTGGTTGTTGAAGATCCATGGCTTGTAAAGGCTTTGCATTCTTTCTTAAAACAACTTGAACCTGGAGATACCCTCCGCTCTGTTTCTGCAGGTCTGATGCGCACTCGACTTAAGGAAGTCATGTTTTCATTATCTTTGCAGTCAGGATATCAGTGGTATTCATGCCGTCGTGGAGGCGCAACTTGGTCGTACCGCCAATCAAACAATTTAGCCCATGTATGTTTTGTAGGAAGATGGAACTGTCACAAAACTGCACGCATCTATATTACTGATGCTCTGGCCCAGCTTACTGAAATTGACCTCAGTTTGGAACAACACAAACGTTTGCTGAGCCTTGCTAGAAAAGCGCGACCTAGTTTTTCTTTTGAGTAGAGTTCTAATTGTTCTTTACTTGCGTCCTCACTATCCCAATTGTGTCGAATTGTGTACATGGCATTGTGTGCCCTCCACCCTCCCCCTTTTGCGGCATTCTTCCTCCTCACCTTGGTACTAGCTGCTTTTGCCTTTCATGGCTACCTGTTTCCGGCTTGTGCCGAAGTTTTACCAGGGTGGACACCGGTGTCTGGGTGCATGTTTCAGTCTTGTTGTGGGAGGGGTGCACCCAGGAGGTTTCTGTTTTTGTCCATGTCTCACGGTGTCTTGCTGACCTTTTGGTGGCCTGCAGAAGTGTGGTGGTCCACATGTGTGCTGTGGTCGCTTTCTGTGGGTTGACCTTGTCATGGTCTGCAGGCCGTTTGATCATCAGCATAGGCTGATGTTGGACAATCAATCCTTCAGAGCGCAGCGTTGTTAAAGAAATGCGGTGTGGATGAACACTAAATATACCATACATGGATTGAATGGGTAAGGACTCAACAAAAATCTGGTTTTAAAAAAGTCTCCTACTGATTCCTAAATCACCCCATTTCCAACAACATGTGGCCGTGGTTGGATGGCCCCTTCCATATGGATTTGTGGGTTGGCGGGATGATATGGCTCAAGAGCACTGGAGTCTACACTGGATCTATAGATTGACATCTTTGTTTGATTCCAAGTCAACAATAAAACACAATGAAGGAACACGACATAGGAACACCATGAAAAAACTTCCCTTCAATCTTAGGTCCCAAGATTTTGGAAGACATCAATGCCATCTATGCCTTGCCCACCTTTGAAGATGTGTAATATGTTTGAGGCTTGTGAGGCTGATGATGAACGAATAGTTGAAGGCTGTAGATACCCAATAAATAGCCATGGTTGAAAGGAGATACCTGCATCATACCTTTTTTTCATTTTTTTTCCAAACCATCATTTTTTAGCGTGTCTACGTTCAATTCCAGGGTGTCTCTGTTGAATATATACGTTTTATTTTTTTATGTGTACTACTACATTGTAAGTATTGTATTATATATTATATATGCACTAAACCTAGACCTTCTTGCACTACCACCTCAGACTATCACTTCCCTTCTATTTTGCCCATGGTTTCATGGTGCAAAGCCTATGTGGCGGACCCTTGGCATGTGGAAGTAAAACGAAGATGGATACCAAGACAACAACAGACCATCCGTGGGATTGGTATATTTACCTACATTTGCTTCTTGATTGATATAAATGTAGTATATAATAGATATAAACTTGTAGGTAAACGAATAAAAAACTGTCAACAATGACTAGGTGGTGGTGTCGATTCTACTGATATTTTACAAATGGGTTGAAACCACCAACTAGCTTAATACAGAGTTACCATTTGCCATATATTTGGATCCAGCACCAAGTTGGGGCAGATATTTTTCGAACTTTTCAAATAAAGGAAAGCGTTTGGGGCAGCGTCAGAATCAGGAGTTCCCGCTTCATCCCTTTTGGGAAAGTCCCATTCAAGGAAGACTTTCTTGGGTCCAAAACAACAGAAGTCAAATGGTTTGTTTGATTGGAAAACCAGGAACAGGAAAAGAAAAAAGACATTTCTAGGTACGTGGTTGACCAAGAATTGTCGTTGAATTTTGTATCCCGACACAGCGTTTTAGATTTAGCCGAAGAAGATGAGTGGTGTTTTTCTTTGGAAGTTAAAGTTGTCATTGATAATTCAAGATGTTGTTAGAAATATGGTTTTACACCAGTTTAAGCCCAAGTTCCAAACCCATCTCTGACAATACCTTTGCATATCTTTGCTGGGGACATGAAAGGTATTTACCCTGAAACTCACATCTCACACCTCCAAAAAACTCCACCCCACCGGTAGTTGTTTTAGTGTTTTTTCTGTGTTTGTTCATTTCCGGTTTCTTCATGTCTATAGAACACCGCCTTGGCTGAGTTCGTTTCGGAAACCCGGAGTTCAAACCGAGGCTGCCAAGAACGAATTGTTCGACTTGAAGAGCCGAGCACAACGGAAGTATCGAGCGCCGAAAGCACATCGAGATCTCCACGAAGCCAGGGATGTGAGACAACAACGGGAGGAGCTGATGAGAGCTGATGGATGGGAGTTGGTTGGTTGGCTTACTAGGAAACTAACATATCTTTTGCATGGGAAGTTGGGAAAAGCATCGACACAAGTTTGTGCACGGCTGGGGATGGGATATGTGATTGTTCACAGGAGGGTAGTTGTTTTGGTGTGGACT
>OMLO01004097.1_pt1 | contig 12116 bp, 8 predicted proteins | sample 1674811 | NCBI WGS metagenome assembly OMLO01 (sample SAMN06265003, study PRJEB25207) | coral metagenome | isolation source: Coral host | place: Mexico:La Bocana,Puerto Morelos, Mexico | collected 2008-11-13
TAACATCCCATATAACATTTCCGTGGAAATACTGGTTAAGTCCAGCCGCAACGTTCATTGTCCAGATCAAACAATATCTCTGATTTAGAAGGTAGAGCCCCAAGCGCAACCTATCTCGAACAAGTTATCGTTGAGGTTTGAAGGCGGGATAGAACCTCTCAGTGTTTCTCTTCATGGGTCTGAGGAGGGTATGGTACGTCTCCAGTGCCCGAGTTTTGTTTTTCGTTCTTTATTGTTTGTTTTTTTCGGTAAATTCTTTGAAATTCATTCAGTAAAAGGAGAAAGGAGCTATGTTTTGACTTATCATAAGTAATTTTCGAGTTCGAGTACTTGAGGATGCATTTCACATTTTGAAGTAACATTGTTTTTAAAACAATTCCATCTGTTTAGATCATATCTATTATCAGTATTCTGAATTATTTAAGCAAGGACTCGAACGTCAAAACGCCATTCCTTTCTAGCGTTAGTTCTTACTTCGGAACGTTTGTTTTTTCGCTTTTGTCTACCTCATGCTGGGTGTATAAACTTGCAAAGTGAGGAAAGATGCCAATAGTTTACCCATGTTTACCCAGTACAATACGACAAGCTGATGTAACTAAGGGTCGGTTGTTAAAGCATTTGATGGATTTTCTGATAATTAAAGCATCGATATCGGTAAAAAGTGGGGAGCTGAGGCTAAAAAGATGTGTAAAATAATGATGAGAATGGCAACACAAGAACAACCACTGATGACCAGATTTGTCAGCTCAAGCAAATTGCGGCACACCAACTACGGTACACCAACAATGTTTATTCTCTTGTCAGGTACAAACAGCTAAATACTTAAGCGTGCACTAAGAGGTAAGCCCTTCTTAGTTGCTTACTAAAGCATCAGTGCAACAGAACTTTAACTCGTATCTTAGCTGGCTTAACTTGGACAATGAAACCCAAAGTCCTGACTATCATCTAAGAAGGTCTACACGCAAGTGACGATGCCCCCCTATGCTAATTATACTTGTTTCACTCTACTTGCTCACGGCTCACTACACATGCCAAGATCCCTCTCTACTGACAATTGACGAGCTAGGTCTGGATACCATTTGGCAGCCACCTTGGAATAAAATAAGGATAGGTCAAATAACCGTCATCCTTTCGTTGTTCATTCTTCTCTTGCATTTCAGGCTGAAGAACATTCGTGAGGTGACCGAAGTAAAGGTTGAGGAGTTTAACAGCTCGGATGTCCTTAAGATCGTTCCCGTAGTCAAATATGGTGTCATAGCGGTATAAAGCCAAGGAATTAGTGAAACTGGCTTCGATCTGCAAAATTAAAATGCCACTGAGAAGTATGATAACGGTGAGTCACTCCTAACTCAACCAAGAAATTGTTGAGCCTTAAAATCAATGCTTCGGTTATTCGACGTTGCTTTGGTGACAACACTGATCATTCGTCATCTTTGTTTGTTTGAAACACGAAACAGTTTCCGTCACTAATAGAAATGTTCTTATTGAGCTTTCGAGAGAGCCGTGTGTTAAATAAAAATACAAACATGATAAAGATAAATACAGAAATTATAAATGTCATAATTAAATTGTTCTCGGGGTTGCTTTTATTCATTGTTCCCGGTGTATATTTTGTCGCTCTTCTGACGTTTTTTGTTCATTCTATAAGTTTTTGTAGTTTCATCTAACATTACAAATTTTTGCCCAAGCCATTGCTGGGCAGCTTCGTTTATTTATGCACTGATCAAATAAATTAACGTAACTTTTTGCTTCCAGCTGTAGATTATCGTTAAACTGATTGAAACGTGTTTTACACAATGAAAGGTCTTTGAAAGTCTCAGTAATCTGCTGCTGATATGCTGTTCACTTACTTTTAACTGAGGGGGTTATTTCACAATCATTTTTCAGTCTTTGGGGCAACGCTTGAGTCAATTCAAGACAAAGGATATTGTTATACACAAACTTGGTGTTAGATCTCCAACGACTCGGAAAAGACAAAAAAAATTGTTGCATTTAAAAGAAGACCAATACATATTCGGTTTTATAATGGTTCTTACAAGACAGAAGAGCTGAAACATGAAAACTAGACAGCAGCCCGCTTTTTTTCTGAAGTTGCAATCCGTTTCCATCCTGACATCCGCCAGCCAGGAGTCTTATTATTATTCGACTGTACTAGTACAGTAAGTTTGGTAAAAAAAAAAGATTATTTCCGTCAGTAGAAACCTATCCTGTGACTCGTTTAATTCATACCACTCGTGACATAGCCAGGCCTTAACATGACCCCTATTCATGACAGATCCCGCGCTTTACGAGAATGTAAATAAATTCACACTTACGGAAGACGTATTCCTGTTTGGTAGTCGTAAAGCATCAAATTTGCCTTCTTTGACCCTGGTGTCGTTGTATAGTTTGGTTGGGAGGTTGGGGATGTATTGAGCATAGTCAGACAAAGGGTAGTTGACTGCGGCGTGTTGTATGGTCAGTTGTGAGATGATGCGAGTCACAATATCACAGAGTTCTTGTTTGGTGTCAATACGGGCCGGAAAACCTTTAATCTGTTAAAGGAAAGATTATGATTAATTCAGTTATTTGGCATTGGACAATGAATTTTATTTAATTTTGCCAATGAAATTACCTATCTCAAAATTTTAACTGAGTGATGGAGACAAGATTGATGCGAAAAACCCATCCATTGTACGGAAAAAGAATCTCGCGTGATTAAATCATTGGTACCTTTCTTGGCTTAAAACTAATTTGAAAATTAAAGAGTGGAAGAAGCAACGTCGAATTTTAAGACAATATCAAGAAACAACCTCACAGAAATGTCTATACATTAAAACTGTTTCTCCTGTAAGAATTTGTCGGAGTTTTGTAACCAAAGTATTCAGCTTCAACTTGGCATTTATAGCATTTTATAAATGTTTTATGGCGTACTCTTTCCCAAGCTCACACTTGTTTCTAAAGTGGCCTTTCATGCAAGCGTTAGAGGCCAGGTTATCCAACTGAGGCACAAGTCCGTACATAAAATTGAATTGAATTATTTATGTCGTTATTCGAAATTGAACGAATGGATTAGGGTAGATCCAGGATATATACTAATCTTGCACTCAAGAAACAAACAGGAATTAAATATAAACTATAGAAATGAAAATGCGGAACGTTCTAATCAGGCTCACCTTTCCATAGCGGCCGCCAAAGAAGAACGACCCATCGGCAGAGAGTTCATTGAGGTAATCCTTAAGTTCCTTGTCATTCTTCACGTCTTCATTATCGTAATAATACCTTTAGATAATAATAAAATGTGATATAATGCAGTGAGAGACAGTACTTCTGGATTCCAAAGGGATTTTCAATGGCAATAATTAAACTATATACACAAAATTGTCACGAGTAACAATCAAATGCAAAGAACGCGGTACAAAGAACGTATATTCATTCGTGATTTGTTCAATGGACCCCGGCTCAGCCTTTTTCGGGTTAAGATTTCTCCAACATCAACACACTCAAAAAAACACTTCCGAAGTCTTTGACTCCAGCTACTGGTAATAATTTCTATTAGAGTTTAGTTGTTTTTTCCTTCTACAATTGATTAAAAGTACCTGGCTTCCTGGGTTAGTGATACTTACAAGTCGACGTATTCCTTCACCATGTTTTCGATGACTTCCAAGACTTGTTCTCCGTCATCTCGGTAAGGGAAGTATGGGATAAGCTCCTTGTCATCAAGTCCGCGTCTCTGTTGAAACAAATCAACACAGACTCAGTTTGTGTAAGTTACCGGACAACAAGATACATAAAGATACATAAAGTAAGCATCGATGATTTGTGCCCATTTTTTAGTAAAAAAAAAACAAACTCTTCCTAATATCTAACGCGGATTGCTTCGCATCCGCGTAATAATGGATAGTATAGTTTGGCCTATTTCAGTTCTACTTTGGGAACTGTTAAGAGCGCTGAATCGGTCTTTTCTATAGCGAGTCGAAAGTAAAGGAAGGTCATCTCTAAGTGAGACGAAAAGTGTTTGGCAGCGGCTCTGACAACTAAAAGTAAGAATCATTGGTTTTTTTTCTCCAAAAACTATCATTGGCTTTCTATGCTAAGACTAAGATATTTCAGAAACAACCAGGCTTGAAAGCTTCAGTTGCTTATCGCGTCGAAGGTGGCTGTCAAATTGCTCTGGCCAGTTACTAGTAATCAAAACGCACGTAAAAGCTTGAAAGCTTGATAAGACGTGTGAAATGTCATTATGTTGACAACAGGACGAACCCAGATAGAGTCTCTTGACTGTCACGATCTCAAAGTGTGAAAGGTTCAACAGTAAAAACTCCAGCGGTTATTTACCTTTACTATTGGCAGGTCACAAAAGCAACAGAAACTGAAATTGAATGACTACTCAACAGCTAAACTCGATTTACGCCGCTCACTCGTGCGCGGAGTATCCTCCCGCCCGGGTGCGGGTTAATTTTCCGAAACAGCGGCTGATAATTGAGATTACTCAAACTACACACCTCTATTTCGCCTCTGAAATCTGTGACTTCCCATGTGGCTATCGTATGTGCATCATTAAGAAGTCTCTCTGTTCCCTTACTTCCAAACGCAAAGAGCTGATCCATGTAATTTCCTTCATCAATAAGAGCTGGAGTACCAACGGAGTTCGGGATGGTAACATCGCGGCAGTGATACTTCAGCATTTGGTAAAGAGGGTGCTCGGACGCCATGGCGCGTTTTAGTATGACACAGAATGGCTCCATCAGAAAATGGACCTTTAGAAAAGAAAAGGATGTAAAAGGAAGTGTGTGAAGGAACAGGGCGAGGGGTGGTCTGAACGTCCCACCTCCCGCTTCAATTCCCCCTCTTTTAAACGGCCCATCTCAAAAGAAATTGTACGACTTAAGAAAGACGCAATTAACAAAATTAAAAGAGGCAAAGAAAAAAAATAATTATCTGCAAATTTTAGCAAAATATATTCTGATAAGTTATAACGACTGCAAATATATTCCTCTGAATCCTTTGAATAACAAAATATATTTAAATTTCACCTTCGAATGAACATTCAGTACCTTATTTTACAAGATAATTTTTCCATAAGATCGTAATACTAACAATGAAGATAAATATTGAATCAGTAAAACGGACAACTATTTTTAAAGACATGTTTCGTCATGCTTATGCCATCTTCAGTTTAATAGAATGATAAGTAAAACGTGATACAAGTTATTTAATACAAAATATGAATAAATTATTTACAATATGCATTACAACTCCAGTGAAACCGGAAATTACAGAATTAAAAAGGTATGGAAGTGATGCTGACTGATTGTTAAGGTCAGGTTTATTCTTACTTATATAAAAGGCTTCTTTAAGTTTAAGATCAATAGAACTATTCTCTGAGTCCAAGATGCGAAAACAAAAAGGTGTGTACACGCCCCTGCATGAAGGAAATTGAGAAAAATGCTTAAAAATATGCGAGTTTTTATCGCTTACTGTATATTCTTTAATCCTGTTAGAAAAATGGCGGCTGGTTTCACCAATATAATTAAGTCTCGGTTTTTCATTCATATTTCTTTTATTTTTTCTCACATCCTGAAAACTCTTATCTCTCCGTAAAAAGCTGAAAGATGGAACCGGCGACCGCGCTCAAGGATATTATGAGATTATGTTCTATTTTTCCGTCCCAGGGAATGTGTCCCTCGCACTTAACAATCTCGGTCGCTATAAAAGGCTAAATCTCCACTCAATTCCAGGACGGAGTCAAAAGCAGTGGGGTTGCTATAATTTAAAAAAAAGAGATTATTATATGTACCTTTCCAAGGTGCTCCACAATTTGTGCATATCCGAGATCGGTGATTTGAAGGTTCAGCTTGGCCAGCATCCAGTTGTCGCCATCTTTTGGAGCGTACACAGCCGAGCCTGAAAATAAAAAAAAATGTTATAAAGTTGGCTGTCTTTGGAAGCATTAAGAGCAAGAGAGAAGTAAAGCGCAGAAGGTAGATCCATTCTCAAACCAGAGAAGCAAAGTGCGTGTGCCGATCTGTTTCTTTCTTCTGAGATTTTAATTCATAGAGTTATATTTTTATAGAGTTACTTTTGTGGCCACAAAGCACTTAGTTTTAGGCTCTAGAATGCTAGCAGTCTCTTTCTGGATTGTCTACAGAACGCGAAAACAATCCTAAGGCAAGGCCCCAGTCTCAATTGCTGTTTTTGTTTTCCTCTCCTCATTCTTTCGGCACCGTTGTTGACTTGCTCTTTCGACTATCCATAAAGGGGCCTGCCAGCAGACTCATAAGATTCTATTCAACAAATAGATTCCATGTTGCCATGCGTCTGTTCAGCAATAGATCACAGATGACATCAAAATGTGGTAAGAACAAAAAAGTGGTACACGAGGCGATAGCCGAGTGTGTCACTGATGTTCTTCCCACATTTTGACGTCCTCTGTGATCTATTACTGAACAGACGCACGGAAACATGGAATCTATTTGTTTTATATAATAAAGAAAATACTACTTCAGCTTTTTTAATTACTCGAATTACCTTTTAATTACTCTCAATTACTCGAAAGCCGACCTATGCCCACTTTGGCAAACACGAAAAAAGCCATTTGACGTAATCTGTTGTCTATACAAAATGAAGCAATCTCATTGGTTGCTGTGTGTAGCAAGAAACTGTGATTGGTCCAGAAAAATCACGCCATTGTCAAACTTGACTGAAATGGTTTCTCGAGGAATGAAAACTTACAGCGAAAGCAGAAAAGAACTGCTAAATCTACAAATCTTAAAGAAAATGCTGGAAAAATCAAGTCAGTTTTTGTCATCCGCAGCAGGCTTATGAGCCGGAAAGCTTGGATGCTACCTTGAATATTGCAGGAATTGAAAGAATACGCTCGGAAAACATGCGGTTGCAGTCAACACTGGAGGCCATTTGATTCGAGTTTTCAATGAAAGGAGCGTTAGCGACGGTGGAAAAATTTGTGTCCTCTGGTTAGTGATTCTAACATCAGTTCGACGTAGTATCGGAGACACCTTATAGCTGCAATACAGTTGGCCGTGAGCTGTAGTGCGCTATACTTTGATGGCTGTTGTGCCCTGAAACGGACTGAACATTCGCGTAGGAAAGCAAGGTTACGTGTTTATTTTAACTGGGTTTAAGAACTGATTATTTGATGACATCAATCTGTGTCAACAGTTATGTTAAGACTGAGAAAAGTTGATTTTTTAAATAAATTAATGTAGCAAACATTTTGTTTATTGGATTTGTTAAATTCCAGACAATGCTAGATGGATTTTGTGTTTGGTTTAGTCTCGCTCAACTGCCAACTGAGACTGCTCGAGTATTTTTTCTGCGTCATTCTCTAAAAGAGAGACGGCTTTTTCTTAGTTCTTCCTGCTTCTCGTACCTGTTCAATGCCTCGACAATACTATTTTCTACCTTATCTTCACCCAGTCACGTAAAATATTATCTTGATTTTCAAAACGTTACGTTATTTTAAAACGCAGAAGAAAAACTTTGTAATGATGACGTCAATCGTGCGTCTGTCCTCTAATAGATCATAGGCGAGAACCAATCAAAATTCGAGAATTACTTGAGCTAGTGTATAATTGGATAACTGTATGTATACTCACTAAATTGGACCAATCACTAAGATATACTAAACCTGGTGTAAAGTCCATTTGAATGGCCACTGGAACAAGATTATTGCGTTTAGTGATGAAATCTTGCGCAGACGCAAAAAGAGCAATTGGAGAGTAAGTGTCCCACATTTCCCGTCTAGTATCATTATCTGTAAGGTCCGGCTCTCTGGGTAGATTGTCCATAAACTCGTAGCGTAGGGCATAGAGACGACCTTGATCGATGGCCTAGAATAAACCAAGAAATAAAAACACCAAAATTTACTGACTTACTTCTGAGGAATGATTTCTTTACTGACTGCAAAAAACATTTCACTAGCTAGAGTGATTTCAGGCCACAAACCTCTGTCAATGAGTCGTCAGTTCCTAAAGCCGTTTGCACAGCAGCCTCCCAGTTAAACTCTGGATTCAACAATTCCTTAAGCTCCTTCCAATCTAATCCTTTTGAAGCTGTTTAAAAATCAAACCACAACACAAAAATATACGCCCACGCTGAGTACATTGATTTCTTAATTGTTCATGCACCGCGACTGACCTAAAAATTAGTCTTTAGGCTTTTTTATATTCCTCGCGCTATGGGAAAATAGCCCGACGTTAAAAAAGGTGTTTGGTTTTTTTGCTGTCCTCATATTATTGACAGTGCCTCCTAGTATAAAGACGCAAACACATCAACAGTTGGCTCAAGGAACTTTAGAATTAAGGTGACGTCGTCCTTACAACAAAGTACTTTTGCGCGGTTATAAGTGGGAGAGCGGAATTGCAGAATGACAATTTATAATGATATTGTTATTAATCAGATGAAAAGCAAGAGTAATTTAAGGAATATACAATTAGAGTAGACAAAAGCAGAGACAAATCTACAGAATGGGCTTTTTAGTACTTGGCTTATTAATGGTGATGCAATTCTACACTTCATAATTTGAAGTCAGATACTTTTAGAGCCAAATTCCCAAACATTTAACTAACTGACCTTCCCCGTTCCCCTCACTGTGTGTTTGCTTAAAGAGAATTGCTACGTTTTGGCGGTGCATCATATTGGAAATATCTGTACATAATGTCCGAAGAGTCCTTCTCAAGGTGGCAACCTATTTTGACCCATTCTCTGAGTCTTTGAATCGGCTTGATCTGGGAGAAACCCTTTTCATATTTTGCTTTCAACATTTGATTGGTAGATCCCCTAAAAAGCCATCAATCAGGATAAGACGACCCAAAAGATCTGCTATCAGTAGAACGTCACCAGAAAGAGCCGATTAGAGCAATCTGGGCTGCTGTACTTGTTCTTGATACATCACTTACATGTACAATTGTTACTGACTCTCATAAGTGACATAGGGTTGACTCCTGCTAAGCGCTGCTGGGTGAAGAACTTGTCACTAATCCATTCATCTTTCTCGTCAACGAAGGACTCGTATTGAGATGGGCGAAGGGCGACTTCCTGAGAGAAACAAAAGATACGAACAACGTAATGAGCAAATCAGAATTCGAATTAAGCTTTTATATGTAGCGGACGCAAAGCGCGGGAAAATGCGCGCGTGTAAGTCACGGCTGCTTTTGTTTTCAAACTTTTCATTGGTTGAGAAAGTGGCGCTGTTTCTACTCAAGCTAGCCTAGTGTAGTTACAACAATTCCAAGCATCGGCATTTTCTGTAAAAGGGAATGTCATAACAACATTCAGTAGATTAATTTATTTTTTTTCTCTTCGGTACCAGCGGATCCTGTAATAACGTTCTATTCTTACAATTGGTTTATAGATCCGCATCGTATAATACTCGCTATCACTATAAACCTGCTAATAAAGGCGGTTAGCTGTTAAAAAGCTGAGACGCCTAAACTAAAAAGTATTGAATTAACGCATTTTTCTCAAGCAATCGCGCCTCAATAGGTTAGAGCAAAAAGCGGTTTTCAAAAATTATGCTTTCGGTTTTGTCATTTGAAAAACGTTCATTACATGACAACGAATTAACTCAAAAAGGTTTTATACGGAGAGGCTCCGCCCCGAGGTCCAACCCCTTACCTTTTTATATACCATCTTTTTCAGAAAAGGCACCCCTTTCGTATACCTTTTATTGGAAAAAGGTACCCATTTCATATACCTTCAAGAAGACTTCTTGTCATTTTTTTCACGTAGCGCGTAATAAATTAAAATGAAACAGTCATAAGTTACGTTTGCTTGATCTGTTTTAATTCAAGACCCTTTTTAATACCCGAACGAAGATTTTCCTACCCTTTCATATACCTAAACTTGTGAAATCCTTACCCTTTTATATACCTGAAACCTGAAAAAGGTACCCCATTCGGGCGGAGCCTCCCCGTATAGGCCATTATAGGGAGTACCCCCCCCCCCCGGGCAATAATGGCGCCGAGAAGAGAAAATTATACTCACTCCTCCTAGCTTTGAAGCCACCGCGAAATACTTGGACAAAATGTTGTAGTTATAATTTTTTTTTATTTCACTGGCATTTTTAACCAGGACGCTGTAAACAGTGTGGGTGAGATCACTTGTAAGGACGGTTTGCAGGTAATCTTCCATATTGAATCTTGTGAACGGATCAAGGAAAGTTTTAAAGACGTGCTCAATCGGCGTCCTATCCAAAAGCATAAAGCCAAATGGGCTCTTAGTCAATTTCCACATCTTCTTCATGGTTTGACGTTCCAGAAACCTCTTGCCCTGGCACGTTAGACTTGTCTTTTGAGGAAGGGAGACTTCACAGTGACGGGTTAAAAGAAATCTTGAAACAAGGTAAATAACAAAATTTCATTTGTTCTCGTGCTATTTAGCGAATGAACAAATTTTAACTGTATAATAGATCGAGCTGTATTAGAGTCTAGAAGGAACCTAAAACAGGTTCAATTGAGCTTCAGTAACTCTGCTCCATGTATTTAATTAGGGCGTAAATAATCTTCAATTTAACTTTGCACGGTTGTTTCAGTTCAACATTTGATTTTGACCGGGTAGCGAAAAGCTATGGACACTGCTAGACAGATAGACACAAAATTAATAAAATGGCCAAGTTTGAGGGTCACATCTTGCAAATACCGAAGTATGTTTCTACAAAGTCGGAAAATTTTGCAGACGTTCGCAAGCAGGGAGGTAGAGGGGGGAGGGGGGGGTGCAAGTTGACATGGCGCATAAAAAGTTCAAGAAACCGTTGAAAGCCTGTTGATAATTATTAACGCCCTAATGTAGTAGAGTCTGGATGTATATTATATAGAAATGGATACGTTTTTGGGTAAGAACTCTTACAGGCACATCATACATGGGCTATTAATCCCAGAAATGCCTAACAGATACGATGGAATTAACCCTTTAGCAGCTTAACCGAAAGTTAATTTTCATTAAAGTGGCTGAAATCGTACATTCGAATTCCTACCCAAAGTAAACACACTTTGTCATTCAATTCGGGTCAATTTTTTATGTTTTATGCTTTAGGCATATGCTAATATTTCTTTTCTTTTTTTCTCTTTTCCTTTTATCGGTATGTTGGCCTTTTTTTTTTACTATGGAACTGTGTTTGGCTAACTTTTCAGGATAGTGGAAACATTTGCTTTTAAAGAGAACCGTGTGAACAGCAATATCAGAACCATGAGGTATAGATTCGTTTAAGGCGTAGCCAGTTTTAACGTCAAGCAAACATTTTTAACACAATGGATTCAGAAAGAAGGGATCTGATCATACCTGCAATTTGGAGATCTTGACCAATTGTTCTAGAGTTACATTTGAGTTGGCTTATAACCTCAAGGGCCAAGTACATGATTCTGTTAAAGGACACGTTAGCCATAATTTCCTAGCGGGCAGTGATTGTGTGATAACACTTGTAATGAGCGAGCTCGGGGTCCTTCACGAGGCTTGTATCATTGTTATCTTCTAGACAACTGATTGACGCGATCGTCAGTGCAAGTACAATCCTTCGATGATCGAATTTTCGTACAATGGTACTTACAGTTTAAGTCCTTGCAAAATTTCTTTGCCAGTGAGATTATTCAAACTTGACAGCTTCATGAACTCTTGCTCTGTGACGACATTTCGAGGCTTCAAGCTTGAAATAAGTGAATATATCTTGTTGAGGATACATTTAACATAAACTGAAAAACGGAGTCAAATTTTCAAATGCTAGTTTTACTGGTGTAAAAAAAGTGAATAAATCCCCTTTATTAAATTCATTTTGAAATGACTGTTTCTCCTTGCAAACTGATTGGCTTTCAGCGGTCCGACTTATTCACAAATCACTCAATTTTTTGGCTCTAAATCGCATATTTTTCTCAACCAATGAGAATAAGACAGTAAAACAAAACAACCAATTACATGACGCAATCACATCATCGTTGACATACGTTGACATGTTTTCAAAATGAGATGTAAGCGGATTTCTGGTATTGCCATTTCAAAATGGATGTAATTAAGTGGCAATTGAACTTCGAGTCGTGCAATTTTCGTTTGTTATACTACAGACTAAGAAATTTCTGAAATGTGATTGGCTAAGACCAGTAGTATTTAAGCCAAATTTGAAATAC
>OMLO01004098.1_pt1 | contig 12113 bp, 8 predicted proteins | sample 1674811 | NCBI WGS metagenome assembly OMLO01 (sample SAMN06265003, study PRJEB25207) | coral metagenome | isolation source: Coral host | place: Mexico:La Bocana,Puerto Morelos, Mexico | collected 2008-11-13
TATATCAGCTTACAGTTTAATATTAAAGTACAATGTTATCAGAATATATCACAAGTCTTGTTGACGTCAGCTTTCATGTTGTGGCCTCCATGTATGTGCGGTTTCGGTATTCGGGAAAAAATCCGATGTGGTTTGCGTTTTTTTTGGCGTATTTCTGTGCGGTTTTGCAGTTTTTGGACCCCCCTTACACCCCCCTCCTTAAGTGCTGGGCAACCAGGATTTCATGGTTAGCTGGACCATTAGGCTCCTTGTAATTTTTCTTAGACCACAGCCTTGAGGCCTTCCAAGGGTAGCCATGTCACATTCTTTTGTGTACCGATTTTGCCTAGGCAGCAGAGGCAGATTCATTGGAAAAGCACACATTAAGTTTCTGACATTTACAGACAGGAAAATATACTTTCTTAAAACTGGTAGGCAAAAATTAAAAAGATGAAAAGGGACAAAGTTACTGTCTCTTCTAGTACTTCTTGTGTCACTGTTGAATATTAGTGGTACATTTGACTGTTATGCGATGCAGATATATTTTTTTTTACAGTGAACACAGATGGGTTTCTGGATTTGGGTTATATTTAAACCCAAACCTCTGTTCAATCCCCCCTGCCTGTCTCCTTATTGTGATACATACTTAACATATACTTTATTTAGTCTACCTTAACATACATGGTGTGCTCATGTTCTTGTTGATATAATTTGATATAACTATTTATTGTGTACTCTAATTTTAGTCGAGGTGTTACCCAGTCAAGTCATAACTTCAAATTACAACATAAAAAGGCTATCAAAGAATTAGATGTTTCTTTTTATTCTTTTTTTCTCACAACTATTAGACCTTGGAATAACCTCCCTAAACACATAGTCAAAAGTAGTTCTTTGATGTCATTTAAGACTAAGACCTCTGCACATTTTAATGATAAATTCATCCTAATAATTATTCATATAGATTTTTAAGGCTTTTTTCTGTTTTTCAAGTATTACGTATATTTTTTACTTTATTTTGAAGAAAAGTTGATGTCATATCTATGATTATACTAATTTAATTACTGGTAAATATAGACATTGATAGTTCTACTAGGGTAAATTGAAAAAAAAAATTAAAGGCCTATGTTTTACTTGAAAAGCAGGAAGTTTTTCAGCACTGATGGAATTTCCAAGCTATTTATTTTATTTTTATAACCAGTACAGATTGTTTTTCTTACGTGACTTCGGCATAAGTCTTGAAGGGGCCTTGGGTTACATCTATATTCAAACAACTTTAGAACTTCCTCTTCGCAGACAATTAGCTGTCCTTCATGGTTTATTTTCATTTTCCCTGTAGGTTTGACATCTGATGTCACCAGATGTACATTGCTACCTTCTGTCATCGACTCAAGCAACACAATTTTACTCGCATCATTATCTGCAATGATTAGGTTTTCTCCATCATGGACAAGTCCAACTATTCCCTCATCAATCTGGTTTTCTTGTCCATTAAGCATGTAGTATGTAATTCTCTCTTGTTCCTGAATCTGTACCTCCTTTTCTGAGTCCATGCACACTTTTGCACTTGATAAAATGGGTGGCGAATCAGAAAACATCGCAACCTTGAAATCCGGAGAACAGCATAGTAATGTAATTCCACTTTCAGCTTTCTCGTCTCCAGGAATAATTTCACTGGATTTGAGGACCTTTGAATTATCCCAGTCTACAATGATTTCATAAACACCCTCCCCACCACTAAATGCTTCTGTGACAAGAAGATTCCCCCTTGGAGACAAAGCAATCGCTCCCGGGTAAGTCATTGTTAGATATTTGTCTTCTATTACCAATTTAGCTGACTTGGCATCTTCGTCTTCTACTTCGTCTAGGTCTTCGTCGTCTTCTTCTGCATCTTCATCATCATCATCATCATCATCATCATCATCATCATAATCATCGTCCTCTTTTTCTTTGTCTTTTTTCCACATTCAGCTGAATCACATCTGTCTTGATCAAGGTTGAAGACCTCAACTGTTCCCCCATGGTGTGCTTCTGATGAACTTACGACAATACGATCACCTGGTACAAACAAGATGTCACGGAAATTCTCGCCCAAATTTCCGAATTCAGCTACCACTTTTCCACTCACTGGATTCCACACGGAAACTCCTTCACCATAATTGAAAGTCGCATATAAACCCAAAGCTGGGTGATAATCAACTCCATTTGCGTTTCTCACTTTTCTTGGGATTTTAATCTCTGAAACACAGTTGTTTGGAATGACCTTGTGTTCGGCGGCCATTTTCGAAACAATGCTTACTACATGAAGTACATTCGAGTTGCCTTCCGCGCGACTGCGCGAATTTCGCTGGAGTTTAAAACCGGAAAAGCCTGCTTTGTCATGAAACTGCGCATAATCCGAATTTGCAATTTGCGAGCGGCGGATACCAGCTAGAGCGACGGAGTCTTCACTAATGAAGGCGTTATCTGGTCGAGTTCGTATTCTCAAGAATTCAAAATTAAATTTTCGCGTAGGATTAAAGAAAAGGGATGCAATGACTTCAGATACATCTAAAGATAAAACTGAAGCTTTTCTAAGCGGGGTAGTTGAAGGTAATAGCGGTTTCAACGAAAAGGCCCTACCATAAAGGCTTTTATTTATGATGATTAAATAACTCTCGTTTTCCATTTTCAATTGATAATAGGTTTCTATGGAAGACCGTGGACATTTGAACAGCGAAAGGAGTTGTTCTTGAGGTAAAAAAGGTGTACACTTTATATGAATCGTGTTTGAACGATGTCCGAGTTCATCTCTTGTAAAGAGGCTATGGGATGTCAAAACCTGCACTCAAAGTTCTTTAGCTTACGATGATAAATGTTCTGTGAAAATTAAGGGCTACAGCAATTCATGATGGGCAGTAATTCATTTAAGTAGGGAGGTATAAATAGCTTTGTTTTGGTGGAGATTAATGCTATGTCTGGTTTTGTGAGATAAGCATACCTGTATTAACAGTTCTCTAGAGCCTGGAGATAACCCATACCACTGCTTCTTTGCAAGTGTGGTAGAATTTTATTTGATGGAGTTTTGCCCTTCTGTGGGTTGTTTTTCAGGGTTAAAGTTATTTGAAATTAATTTTAAATTCACTATGTATTTAATTTATTTTCTGAATTGAGGCAAATTGTAAGACAGTTGTTATGTTTAAATATTTAAAATTGGATTTGTATTAAAAGGGTCCAAAACCAGCATGTCACGTATGTAGTAAGCTAGCAACAGTTAGGTACTTAAAAACCTTGTATTTAACTTTCAGTTTTACTTAGCTCCTCATTTTTGAAGTTCTTGTCATGTCTTTCAAACATCTTGACTCATGTGCTTATTTAATATTGAAATGTTGGCAATATCATTTATATTTTCAGTGAAATTGGAGTTGTACATTTATACTAGAGGAGGAGGGGGCAAAGAGAGAATAGGGGATTTTGGATAGAGTTTGATAAAATTAAATTTTGAGTTCAGTATAAAAGATTCATAAGACAGGACTGCACAAACTTTTTCAATTTTTTTTCTAGGTTAAAGAATTTGGGGATGAATACTTACTTATATGCTCCCAAAGATGACCTTAAGCACAGAGCCCTGTGGAGGGACCTTTACAGCCCAGAAGAAACAGGTGAATTTAACCAGGGGGAGTTCTGATTGGTCATACAAGTAGACAATTTTTCTCTTTTTAGGTTTAAGTGTTTCCCAAGATTGAGTGAGTGGGTCCAGTCATGAAGTGTTGTGATTTGTTGTATACTACAGCAAAAACATCAGTAAATTAGTAGTCTTTTGCAGTGATTGGTTCCAAAATATTTCTATACTCCCACTACACAGAGATTTGGAAATTCTAGTGGGGTGGGGGCATAAAGACCTTTGCTTTGTGGGGTTTTCAATAAGAATTGGAGGCAAAGGAAGGTCTTTGGGTGGGGGTGTACAAGTAGATCTTCCAGATGAGAAAATGGTATCTTGAAAACTGGTATTTTATGATGTTGTATCGTTTTCTTCAATTTGGGCTAAATGCAATGTAACTAAGTTAACCACTACAAGCTTAGCGGTCAAGTGGTCCACAAGCTTAGTGGTCAACCAGTCCACAAGCTTAGCGGTCAAGTGGTTCATAATCTTAGCGGTCAAGCAGTTCACAAGCTTAGCGGTCAAGCGGTTCACAAGCTTAGCGGTCAAGCAGTTTGTAAGCTTAGCAGTCAAGCGGTTCGTAAGCTTAGTGCTCAAGCAGCCCACAAGCTAAGCGGGAATCACATGGAACATGGTAGCTTTGTATACTGCTCCAATCAGACAGTTCATCATCGAGCGTGCAGTGGAGGGGTTCATTTAGCGTCTTCCCCCCTCCCATCCCTTATTTTTCTCCCTTCCACTGTTTCATCAGTGGGATGGGTGCTGGAATGGGGGCTCATGGCTGGGTTGCGGGGATACCAGCCATGGCAGCAGCATTCTATCTAGGGGCTGGTTGACCACAGTGGTAGCCCCTGGGTATCCCAGGTACCCATCTTCCACTTAGCAAGGCAGTTGGTTAAATACATGTAAGTACTATGGAAGCTATCAAGTGAAAAGAATTCAACTCGGTTTGTTGTCAGGCTATATAGCGAGACATAACTTAACAGCATTGAATCTTGCATTCTCTCAACAGAAAATTTGAAGCAGCTCATTGCATCTTCAAAGGAATGTGGGATAACATTTTACTATGCCTTGTCTCCTGGTCTTGATATTTTGTTTTCAAACTCTAGAGACATTCAGCTGCTCAAAAAGAAAATGGATCAGGTAGTAAATACTTTTGTTTTAATTCTCTTGACTTATAAGCGTAGAAGTTCTTGTCTAAAGTACAACTTCATTATTGTTTGTAGGTCATTGTGTTGCTAGATGGTATGTCTTTAATTTTAAGTGTGTAATGTATATGAAGTAACACATCAACTTCTTCTTGTTCTGAATTGTATATTGTATTTCTGAGAACTCTTGTCCAGTTTATACTGTGTTTTGGGTTTACTTAGTCTTACTATTTTGATTGGCAACTCACCTGCGTTAATGTGCTTATCTCTTTTTAGGTGCAAAAGCTTGGTTGTGTGGCATTTGCCTTGTTATTTGATGACATTGATCCACAGCTTCATGGTGCTGATATCGAAGCATTCACTTCATTTGGAGATGCGCAGGTGGAAATCACCAATAATATATACAAACACTTGGGATGCCCAAGCTTTCTCTTTTGTCCAACAGGTAAATTCCCATCCACTTTGAATTTACCATTTATTGCAACTATATACATGTACTACTACTGGTTCTATCTTTGTTTGTAATTCTTAAAACTTGTAATCAGCATAAACATGATTTTTAAAAACAAGTCAACGATCCTCAAAACTGTCATAAGCCATTAAGGATGTATCAACTGCTGAGTTAAGCAGTGACAATTTTTTTGTGGCAGCCTCATCCACAGGCTCCTATTTTGTTAGCTTCTCTTGTTTATCCTAAGCTTTTGTTGATTGTATTAGTTTCTTAAGGTGGCTTCATAGCGTAATCACTTATGGCCTTGTGCACTAAAGTGGTATGTTTTGAATGCTGTTTTTTCATTCACTTTTGCATCCAGTCTTCTCAGACTTGTTACACATGACAAGCAATGATTAGATAGGGTTTTACTATCATCTCTTAAGTCTTAAATTATCAATGCCCAAAATTATTGTTACTGCTGTGTTTTTGGCTTTATTTGTGACTTTCTTGAACTTTCTTCGGTGAAATCTTCCAAAGTTATCGCAGCACATCGCATCCAGCAGGAAATGAATTTTACACATGAAAAAACTACAGGTAGTAAAGACTCTTTTTTTCAATTTTTGCAAGTTGTCTTTTACTGCTCTGAAAAAAACTGGCCTTATAATCTCCCTGAAAAAACAAGCAAAGTGAAAATACTACCAGTCTGCCAAATTTTGCAGAATTTCATCAAAGGAAGCATAAGAAAATTCACTGTCTGTTTTACTTTTTGTGCTTATTTTATTGAATAACAGCAACGTTTTCTTTTGAGCATATGTAGATTACTAAATAACCTTTCAAAGCCATCCTTATAAGCCTTAAGTACATGTACATAAAGAAAATGTTGGAAATTATGTACAGTATTTCACATACATATTCTTTATAGACTGATTAGATAATTCTTGTGTTTAGAGTACTGTGGCACCAGAGCTGTTCCAAATGTGGAGACATCTGATTACCTGATTACCTTGGGGAATAAACTCGACCCGAAGATAAACATTATGTGGACAGGTAAACCATTTTTATTTTTTAGTTTTGTGACTTTGAATTTTCTTTTGATTTACTATTGATGAATGCTGGTTTTGTTGTCAACATGTCCTGTTTCATTTAGCAGTGTTGGTGAGGGACAAATCCTAGCCTGCTTCTTCTATGCTTGGTTGAAGGTACAGTTGCATCTTAGTTTTTCCTTTCCTGCCAGCCAGCCAGCCAGTATTTTCAAAGTTTGCAACTTCAGATATCCATGGTTTCATATGTACAGTAGGGTTTTTAGTCCAGTAGTTTAAAGTTTCTCTGACTCGTGATGTGATGATTATGGTGTTCAGAGGAAGTTTGAACTAAATAACATCAAATAAACATAGCTCAAGTTTTTCTAGATCTAAAAAATATAAACAAATTAACCAACTCAAAAAAAAAATCTGTTCTCATAAAATAAACAATACTTTCCTTACAATGTGCTTACAGGATTAACCCCTTGTTTTTTGTACTCTTCTGATATGCTCTAGTGTGCATAAATGTGAAAGACATTGTAGTGGAAACTTGAAAAGTGAGCACAGCATTAAGTGAGCAAACATATGACAAAAAAAACATGGATATGGACTGGAACATAAATTTAAAAAAATGTTGAGAAGGGGACAGATTTCCCTTAAACTTATCTTATTTACAGAAATATAGATACAAGTTTATTGAATGGCAGGGGGAATATTCTTGTGAGCAAGTTGTGAATGTGCTTGATAGATATGCGCACGATGAACAATAATGTTGTGTATTCCAGGTTTGGTTTGTAATGTGCAGTCAGGCAACCTGTGAACCCTTAAGTAACAAGATTATATCCAGTCAAACATAATTTACATGTTTTGAATAAATTTCATAATGAAAAAAATACCATTTTGGGAAAAAAGCCCTTTGTTTTCAAAATTGCACAGAACCTTCACTCAGTCTGAAACTTTGCCTGGCTAAACTCTATGAATTACCACAGAGAAGAAGCATAAACATCAATGTTTCTTGCTCGCTATAACTGTTGAATGGTGTTCTTTGCAGTGTCCCCTTTAGTGTACTCTTTGCAGTGTGCTGCCCCTTCTAAGTTTGAATTGTTTGTTAAAAAAACTGGTGCAACTTATTATTTTTGTGAAAACACATCTTACTGCAAAGTAACACAACAATCAACAGTCAGAAAAGTATCTTGCAGCATTTAAATGGTCTTTGCTTTGTTCATTAAATGAAACCATCCTCTAGCTGATATGGCTAAAATTTAAACCCAGCTGCCATAGCCACAGTTAAATCTAGATTTTTCAGGCTGTTGCTAAGGTTTTCAGCTGAAATACTATACATGTTTTTATCAGTTAATTTGTGGCTGGAGTGGTTACATTTAATGAAAAAGGATAGCCTGTCTAAAGATTGCGAGTAACCTGTTGCATAATTCTGTTTTCAATTATTGTCCTTTCTAAAAAGTTGGAAATTATAGTTCATCAGCTGTGCCTACTTCAGCAAAAGATCAGAAATGTTTGGAACACTGCAGAGAAAGCATTCATGCATTAAAATTCTACAAAGAGTTAAACATTCAAGAATTGTCTTGTACCCTTGAAAGAAGAGTTCATGATTGTTGCAAACTTAGTCAAGTTTTCAACTTAGAAAGGAAGAGCAATATTAGTGAAAACAGAGTTGTGGCTTTATAGTAGCTCATTCTCATCATACCAGGTTCTGGCACATGTGTGTATGCACAATCTATTGGTCGAAATGATTATTTGGATAAAAATTTCAAATAAGTGTCAGGAAACCCACTTGTGCCAGAGGTTTGCTGTGCATAATGACCTTATTAAGCCCCTGTTGTGTTTCTAAATGTGTTCTGTGGGGTGGTTGATGTTAGTCAGTGATCAGTGAGTCTGTGTTAATGTGTGTTAAATATTGTTGATGTAAAAAGCAGTAGCAACGTTGTTGAGTGAAGGAAAAATCAATGATTGAAAACTTCTGGAGTGAAGGTTTTGTTCTTTTCTTTCTGTTTCTTTGGAAGATGAAATTTGGTGTATATCCCTGTTCAAAACCTACCTTGTTCATATTGATGGATATACTGTGGTGGTTCAGATCAGGTTCAAAATAGGTTGTCTGCTCTGTACCAAACCTAACTTTGAATATATTCAATAATAAAATGTGTTTCACCTTTCCAAGCATCTTTTAATTAGGGTCCAAATTCTGTGAAGGTTGAGAGCCCATGCCAGCCATATTACATTGTTTTGTTTGTTTGCTTTTGTTTAACAAAGAAACCCTCCAAAAACCACAGAAATCAAAAAATATATTATGGAGAATATGATATGATGGGCTTAATCTTCATTGAATTTATTTCCTAATTTTAAATGTATGCTGCCCTTTGATTGCATGGATTGAAATGAGTTGGTTAGTTTCTTGGCCATTACAGGAATCAGTTTTGAAAAAATGCTGGCTTTGGGAAAGAAAGACTAGACGTGCCTGTATATAGCAGCCTATGTGTCTGTGTACTATGTGTTATTATGCTTGACACAACATTTTTCTTATGTTGCTACTTCACTCATTTTAGGCCCGAAAGTGGTTTCCAAAGTGATAACCATGCAAACTATCGAGGCCCTTACAACAGTGCTTAAACGGAAACCTGTCATCTGGGACAATATTCATGCAAATGACTATGATCAGAGACGTGTCTTCTTGGGTCCATATGATGGGAGGCCAGGTGAACTTTTCCCTGTTCTAAATGGGATACTAACCAATCCTAACTGTGAGTTTGAGAGTAACTTCATTGCTGTCCACACTCTTGCTTCATGGCTGAGAGATTCCTCCCTGCTCACTGCAGAAGAACCAATGAGTATTGATTTAAAGGCTGAGAAATCAAGTAGTTCAAGTGAGCCTATGGAAGAAGATTTGCTTGCAAGTACAGAGAGTGATAGAGACAGCACCTCTGAGAAAGATTCTGATCAAGGAGTTTCTCATGAAAACAGTTCTAGCGAAACAGATAGTGAAAGTGTAAAGGTAGAAGGTGAAATGGAGACAGAAAGTGCTACCTCGTTGAGTGAATCTAAGAGTGCCACTGTACGTGCAATGTACAACCCACAGAATGCTTTGCGAGAAGCTGTATCTGCGTGGCTAGAGGAATTTTCTAAAGTAAAACATGCTACATCCAGAACCTATGCCAAAAGTGGTGCCTACAGTATGACACCTGAGGCGTTGCCAATTTCTGTGCAAGCCCCAATTGGGACATGTCCAACATCACATACAAACGTTACTTCCACTGTGTGCTCACCTGTAGTGACTCCTTCACCAATAAAGGTTGCAAAGGAAAACAGTAGGAAAAAGCTTAGCTCTTCTTCTGCCTCGGGTAAGAGTGAGAAGTTGCAAACATTATTCTCTCTGACTGAGGTAGATGTACAAGCTAAAAGATATTCTCGACTTTCTAGGTTTTTTGATGGACTTCTTTCGCATTCTTTAAATTTAGAGGTTGTATATTTGAGTAACAAGATGTGGTAATTTGTTCTAGTTTGGTTTTGCAACAGTTTTAAGGATACCATTTTAGGTATGTGGAGATTGATTCATTATCCATAGTAACATATTTTTTCTTTTCAATGTTCCTAGAAAAGAAAGATGAAGACACTGTAAAGAAAGAGCAGGAGATGCCAATGGAAATAAGTGAACCAAAGGAGAAACCTGCTTTAACACCGCTGAGTGTCGAGGACCTTCTGTTGCTGGTAGATTTATTCTACCTACCATACAATCATGGGCAGAAAGCCAAACAGATCATAGCTGATTTCAAATGGCTCAAATTCAATGCAATTAAGGAAGATTCACAAGATTTTATGGAGCTTACTGAACAAGAGCAAAAATCTAAGGTATGGTTGTAGACCCATTCATTCCAAACCTGGTCATAATTTATGATGGTACACCAGTACAATAATTAAGTGATATGTTGTACACATCAACACTCTTTCAGTTTATTATTTTATCTGTTGCTTCACCTGTCATCTCTGACAATGTATGGATGTGGAATAAGAAATTTAGGTGATGCAACACACTATTGCACATTTTCCTGATACTTATCAAGGACTTACAGCTGCTTACTGCTTTTTAATTAAGTCTGTAACAGCAATGATGACATTTTTTGTGGAATATCTAAGTATGATTACAAATATATACGCTAATCTGAGCTGTTACATACACTGTTTGAAATTCTCTTGTATTGATTAGCTTTATTTTACAGACCGTAACCTTTGTCTCGGAAAACCAGAATTCATTTAATCTCAACCTAATTAAAACACTGCTATGATACTGAAAGTGAGCTCTTCCAGCCCTAGTGGTGTCCCTAATATATAGAGAGATTTAACTGTACTGCAGCTATGTGCTAGCAAAGTCACTTTTCATGGGTTTTAATTTGTCATATTTGATTGATTGATTCCAGATAACAGAATGGAATGACAGAGCTGAGAAGTTCCATGAAATCTGTCGGTCAGTAGGAGAGATGTTTGTGAGACTAACGGAGACTTCCAATAGAGCATTGCTGTATGACCTCTATCCATATGTCTGGGATGTAAAGGAAGTCTTGCAGTTACTAGACACATTTGTAAATTGGCTGAGCACAAAGAACAAGAGAAAGAAACAGAAAGGCCAATCCTTTTACCCAGAAGATCCTGAACCTTGGGTGTTTAGAGGAGGTTTATGTGGAGAGCTACAGGTATGTTGCACAGATCATGCATATACAGTTGTATTCTTGGTCTACAATGTCAAGTTCATTATTAGCTTGAAAATGCTTCATTGTACCCTGTACTTTGAATTCTTACAAGGCCAGCAGTAAGATAAATATTATATTATGAATATTGTTGCAGGTTTTTACCATGTTTGTAAACGTTTTCGTGTAGAATGGACAGATTTGAACTATTGTTAAGTGTTCTCAGTGTTATTTGTATGTGCTATGTGTATTGTGTTTGCAGAGACTGCTTCCTATTGATGGAGGACATGAAGTGTTCAATGTGAGAGCTCCTGAAATTCCCACCACATGTATCTACACAATCAGACCATACCAGACAGAAGATGAGGTATACATGATATCTTTAAATCTGAAATATATGTGGGAATACTTTTGCTTGAGAGCAGTTTTATGCTTTGACAACATTGCTAACCAGTCACTATATACACTGTATTGCATTTTAGCTAAAATTTGGCTGTAATGGTCAGCTAGCCAGTGTTACTAAATGGTATCAGATAGCATAAGCTGAGAGAGAAATTATATTGGCTCCCCATATTGTCAACACATTGGTGTCCTACTATACTTAAATAAAATTGTACAAAGATTGTTTGTTCACTTTAAGAAACAAAGCACATGAATTGCAAGTGATTCATGCCTGTTTTCTTTGGCAGAAATCATTGTATGAAATTTGTGTTGCAACTTGTGATGATTGGGAAGATGGTCACGATTTATTTCCTGACAAACAATTCAACATGGCAGGAGATAGGTGGGTGATCTGTTTTGGCAGCTGTACTTTAGTTACTGTATTCCCTAAAACAATGTCCCTTTTAATTATAATTATTTATCTTATGTATAATTAATGATTTGAAACAAAATAATATAAGTAAAGAGACCGGAATTGCACATTATACTGGCATAAAACTTGCTAGAAATTTATGAACATAGACATAATTAAATAAAACATGAGCTGCTGGCAAATGTTTTCCACATTGAAAGTGTTAAAAAAAATTCACAGAACATATTTAGACAGGTGTTGTATAATCGGCTTAGTTTGTTTACAACTGTGTTGAGAAAGGTCCATCTACAAAAGAGTAAAAACATACATTATGTTATTTACCGGCTGGGAGGTCCGTATCGTGAAAAACTGTGACCGAGGTCTTGAAAATGCTGCCCGAGGCCGCA
>OMLO01004099.1_pt1 | contig 12112 bp, 10 predicted proteins | sample 1674811 | NCBI WGS metagenome assembly OMLO01 (sample SAMN06265003, study PRJEB25207) | coral metagenome | isolation source: Coral host | place: Mexico:La Bocana,Puerto Morelos, Mexico | collected 2008-11-13
TGACACATGGTACACACGTGACCCTATGTACAGCCACCCACTACAAGGGATTGGTGATATACATGTACATGTACATATTATATAGATTTAGCCCAGCCTAAAAGGTTGTTCAAACCCTGATTAAGCTAACCCAGGATAAGTAAAACTTTTGATTTGAGTTTTGTAACTTAGCAATGAGGTTTTCTGTATGTTGTTTGGCCTTCTGTTTTGAGTTCGGTCAAAAAGCACAGAACAACATTTGCATACTGCAAGTTGGCAATTCACTTCAGCCCATGTAATTCTTCATCGCAAAAACTTGCAGCAGAAGTGGTGAAGATTGAACTGAACTAATCTTTTTGATAGATCAAAACATCAAAGTCAAATTGATCAGTTTGAAGTCCATGTATTGTTAGTCAAATTAAGTAAGTCTGTTAGAAGGCGGGTTTTTTGGTTTCGTTTACATTGTAAAAAAGTTTGTCTGTAAGGTGCCAGTAGTGGTTAACATCTGTGAAGAGGCATTTGTCCTAAGTTAGTGTACTAGCTTGCCAGAGTCAGTGGTTGAAAATAGTTCATACTGTTGGTTAAGCATGGAGCAGTGTCCCAGTCCATGATGTGGTTTGTCAAATGTGGATGATGTACAGCGATGTGATTGTCAGCATATCCATTTCTTGTGGCTCGTTTGTGTTGAGTCAGCCTTGTGTAAGGTTTCTGCCAGTCTCACCACCGTAGGAAGCCTGGAAGTTGGAGCATTTGATCTTGTAAACTGCTCCCTGGCTGTTGTTGGGTTTGTCAAAATATAATTATGCATGTGATATCAAACACTTGCTTTGCATTTGAATGAACTGCGGCTTGAATACAAAAGAAAACCGAGAATCAAACTAGGTTAAAATCATTTTAACCTAGTTTGATTCTTGGTCTTCTTAATTTCAGTTTGACCTGCAACATGTCTGAAAGTGTCATATTCTGAAAGGGATTGTTGTTGGTCAGCAGCAAAGCGAATGTTTTGAAGTCACTGAAATCAAACTCTTGCTTGGTCAGGTTTACAAATAATTGTTATTTTCAGCCAGCCAGAAATATTTCTGTGTTCATTGGCTACTATACTGGTATGCGTAGTGAATTTGAGGACTGACAGACTGAGGGGTATGTTAATAGCTGTGTGTATAGCCGCTATGGACATCACTGCTTAACTTACTGATGAACCAAGTATCAGTTAACAAAATTTATTACATTATGGAAATTATTTTGATTTTTATATTGCAATTTGTCTAAGCTTAGATGTATTTATTTATTTATTTAATATTTACTCAATTTAATTACACAGAGAATCAAAATAATAAAATTGTAATCGAAAGAAAATATACAAACAAAAAAAAATACATAAAAGTAATATCTGCATAATTATAATAATACAGAACACGAGGATTCCTTATAAGAATAAACAGCAGAGTAAACAGTGGTGTTTTTTCAACAGTATCTTTGCAAAATCAAATATATTTATTCAGCCATACACTGTATATGCATGTACTTTCTGATCGTCCTATCTTTTGCAGATAGCCACACCGCCTATTATGCATTGCTGTAAGTCGGAACACAATCAAACCCTTGGTGATTTCCTCAACTCCAACTTACTCCTAAGTAGGAAGTTGCAAGACAAAGATCTTGCAAGATCACTGAAATAGTTTTAATGCACAGAAAAAAGGCTATGTTTCTTACCTTGATCTTTCTGGAAAACCACGTTATTCTGGATGTTTTTTCCCAGGTGAAGGCGACGGATGTACATGTAAGCTCAAGCGGGACGGATTATTCAAAATGGCGGTGGTACTGAATGGCCGTGCGTGACCTGGGCCCAACATCGTCCCAGGTTGTCGGCAGTTATGCAGTTGTCTCTTGAGGAACATAACTAATGGGTAATGGGCTAATATCCAAGGACAAATATCCGAGAATATACCTCCAAATGGAGGCTATTGCATTTATTGTTATTCAAATACTTTTCGCACAAGCGCAGTTTTTAAAATTCGGGAATATAATTTGGGATTCCCCACTTTTGGCTGGGCCATATGCTCATGCTGGGGCATATTAATTATTATTATTTTATCACATGACGCGTTCAGACCAATCGCGCGCGAGCGAAAATAATTCGATGGAGATTATAACAGGTGATGATGATCTGAATCATCAGTGACTCAGCAGCGGAAGGAAAACTGATAATACTTTGACTTAATTATGATTCCTCGTGACAAACATAAAACTAGTAAACTGCTGTAAACAGTAATAATCGTTTTTGACTTTGGTTTTGGCTCTTGGCTCTGGAGAATTTCCAAGCTCCTTTGTAGGCCTGTCTCTTTCCTCGAGGTTGTTTTCAAGACAAATTTGATTAAAATTCAGTTCTCCACGTTTACGCGTAAGGCAGCAAACAGTTCAATTTAGTTTCATAACTGATATAATTTTCCCTTTTTAGTGAGCAAAAGAACAGGGCTGGTATTTTCAACACGATTACATTCAAAATGTTTTACTGCGAGATATGATGTTTACAAGACTGTCTGACATTTCAATATATCGGATGGAATTTAGGGTGTGGTGTGATTTATTCTCTTTATTGCAATTAGTAATTATTTTGAAAAAAGTAATTAACAAAATTGCAAATTTAAAAATGGTGATAGACACAATAAAAAACAAACCGCTGCATCAACACGTCAACATGAAGTAGATGAAATTGAAGATAACTATTAGCAATTCCGGTGAGGCAAAGTCCATAAAAGAAAAAATGATTTCTTAGTCTGATTCAGGTGTGATTGGGAAAGAAGAGAATTTGAAGTCAGGCAAGGGCTAATGGCCATAAAAGAATTACAGACTGCCATAAGAAAATTTAAGTTAAGTGGGAGCACCATATTGACAAAAAGAGAAGCACCGAGTACTATCGGCATATTGGGTAGATGAGGAGTTAACTGATAATAAACCAAATATTGAACCAAATACAAAAAATGCAAGGCTGAGTTAATCATAATATTTTTGCTCGTTCAAAATCGATGCACAGCCTCGTTGCCAGGGTCTGCGTCTCTATCTTCAACTCCTGCTGAGCATTTCCCGAGGAGAGCTCTGTAGAGCCTGTACCTCTTTAATTTATTCTTGTTAATCTAGCTACACCTCTTCGTTATTAGGGCTACGGGCCTGATTGTGAATGCTTTTTACTTATTTTTTCGTTTGGCCAATTTATTTTGAGCTTCGTGAATGGAGCACCGAGCCTTGCCAAGTTTACAGAAGTGATTTTAACACCCCCATGGAATCTCATGACGATCATTAATTCGCTGATAATGAGTTATATAATGTCACCAAATGTCACCAATGATTCCTTAAAAAAAGGATAATGACAATTAATTTTTTTCTGAAATAAACCATATGTCTAAATTTCTTTTTAAATTGATTTTAACAAGTCGTCTCAACTTGTATTTGTATTTTATGGAGTGCTTTTGTCAGTTTGTCCGTGTATAAATGATCTTGCCGATTCCGCCCGTATCTATTCAATTGATGGCTTATAGTGTGGAAGGAACAGTAGTATAGTAATGGACACTGAAGAAGCACCTACGGCAGGAAACTAAACTAATGAAGAAGAGAGATCGCGGTTTTCCAAATATCGGAATTTCAATAATTTAATCACCCTTGTATTTTTTTCTCTTTGTTTTAAGAGGGGAGGGAGGGGGGGGGATGGGAGAGGCAGGAAAACCCCCGGATCATCAACCATGCAAGTAAAGGTGCTCATTTTAAAAATCGCAGCAAAACGATCGCAGAAAGGAAAAAGTACATCCATTTCAGACCATTTCAGCAATGCGAAATTTAAAACTAAGCTTATTATAGGTCCCGTGATGTCCATCAAAAGTGATCAAATTTAACAATTGCATGCATCGAGAAGGATTATAATTATTTTTTTGAGCTGATTTCTTGCCAAAATCCTGCAAAGTCTGCAAAGAACAAAACAGTATTGCGGTAGAAGAATGAATGAACAAAACAACAACAAGAGGATTATTCTGTATAGCCGCCAGTGGACGAATTCGTTGTATCGAAGACGACCCAGACTTCGGGACTTAACTTTACCAGGGTCGACCAATGTTCTGAAAAAATATAAAGTAGCTTTGAAATAGTATTTGAATCTCTTATCGAAACACAATGCAAATATGATTGCTATGTTTTATCCTTTATTATCTTTCATCACTTTAAATTCCGACAATGCCTTTGTAGGGGCATTTCTTGAGTGTAGTTTATTTGGCTGTTCGCGACGGGGAGAAGCACAGGCGAACCATTCAAACTGAAGAAGGATAAGAAATTATGATACATTGTACAAATTCGACCTGCGTCAAAAAGTAATATAATTATATATTCAGAATGTCGCACCGTCTGTCAAAACAAGTACGACATGGTGTTAAATTATGAAACAACAATTAATGTCAAGACCTCGGAACTTTGTTTGTGCATGTGGAAACACCTTCTAGAGATCTGACAGGTTTTTGTCAAGCACCAACCGATATTCAAAAGTTTTACGATCAAAAGTCAATATTGGGGCTGCGACATTCAATTTGAACAGGTTTAGTTAGCTTCCTGTGCGACCGAGCGAGAATACGGCAGGGTTTCAAGGATTAGCACTTTTGGAGATCAAAAGCAATTTACAACTGTCCAGTGACACTCAGATAACGACAAGCAGACATCATATTAACTTTTCGGATTGCAAATGCTAGAGATATCCTCATGGCGTTATTTTCTTTATCACAAATTGCTTTCCATGCTGCGACGTTTGCATCCGCTAAAACCGAGTTTATCGTGGCATTTAGTGATGCTCATTAACATGACCAGGTGAGAGCTTGCGTTACATTCAACACGGGTGCAGCCCTGGAGACCTTCAACGTTGAATCTCGGTTCATATTGCGGGCGTCCTAAAATTTGATGGAATAGCGCAGCGGATCTGAGCTGATATCAAGACGCCACATTATAAAAATACAGTGATTACTTTACAAGGACAACTACCGCCGATCGCTGAAGTTGTATTGGTTCGATCAGGGCAATTGGCGCCGAATCAAAGAACACAAAATGGTTGTTCGCAAGCCGGAGGGTTACACTCTGTTGTTCCTCGAGATTTTCATAATTATTATGAACACTTTGGCTATCATAGTTATTCAACGCTTCAAAAAGAAATGCAACCCAGATATCCTGATCGTCACTCTAGCCATTGCAGATCTCATAAAGGCGTTTATTCCTTTGAATATGACTTTGGTCGCTTACCTTGGCGGTGTGGCTATGACTGAAGGATCTCCTAAGTGTATTGTATTCGGCTGGACGGCTTTCACTATAAACAGCTCGATCATGCTTGTAATGACGATAATGGCCATCGACCGATACGTGGCGATATGCAGGCCTTTTGCGTACAAGCTTTATCTGACAAAGAAACGACTCATTTACGCTATAATTGCAGTTTTTGTATTCAGCGGGCTCCATTCGGTCTTACCATTAGTTCGAGTCGGCAGAATGAGGTCGTATTATAACGGAAGCTTCTGTCATTTTGATTTCGACTCCACGTTTCCCGCGTCTCTGGGTTACAGCATATTCGTTCTGGTTCTGGGGATATCTATGCTTGTGGTTGTGATATTTTGTTACACACGCGCCATGTTCAGCATCAAGGGGCTTATTCGTCGCGCCGAGCGCCGAATGTCCAGCGTTTCTACACACGACATTGATAGCGCTGAACGGAAAAGACAAGCGATGAATCATATGTTCGCTCGCCTCATGATCGTTATGATGATTGTGTTTTGTATTTCTTGGCTGCTCTTCTTGGTAAGTTACCTCTCTGTTGTGTTAAATTAGACCCTGAGCATTACACTTCCTCAATTTGTTTCTCCACTTAAACAACCTCGATGTTTTGACAATTTATTTTTCCGGTGTCTATGTCGTGTATAGCGTATAATGCTACGGTGCGCTATACGCTACGATATAATGTTAGTAGATATGTGAACTGCGTATTTTAAGCTTCGACTCTCCTTGAAAAAGTAACTAATTAATCCAATATGATCATTCCTCGGCCGTTCCTGTTTTCTTCTTCAGCAAGTTTGCTGTTTTATTTTCAACAAGTTATCTTGAATTACTTGCTGACAAAGCCATTCTGGGATTATACCCGCCTAGTCTCTATCCTTCGAAGTTCCCTCAGCGTTATTAGACCAAGAGAAAAATGTAAATCAGACTCATCTGTGCTTTGCAGTTTTGTAAGCTTAAAATCCGAAAGTGTAGGCTATCGCAGATGCAGCCGTTTATTTAATTTTGAAATTAACCCCTGGATTAGAAGTAAGCCTAATTCTGCGAGTGTAGCTTGCAAACGACACCAGTCCTTTCATCACATATCACGTCCAGACGGCCTCCGAAACTTTTAATACATGAGGTATTCAGTTCGATTTATGCAGGTGAATACTTGATCTCCTTTGGATTCTTAATAAACCTTGTATTTACATGTATCTGTACATATATCTGTGTATATCGTTTGAAGTAACACTGGGTTATCCTTCGAGGAGAAACGTTTTGAGAATTTTTGCCATTTATTTTTTTGCTATTTTTTTCATGTTTTTTATGTATACGTACTTCAAACTGCTTTCATGCTTGTATGCATGATCTGTGGCGCTCAAAAGCAAACGACTCGCATGACATTACAGCTAGGCAACTGAAAACATGCTTTGCATATTAACATATATTTCTTCGTCTGAGCTGATCGTCAATTTATTTCGCCATCAAGCTAATTAAGCTAACAGATTATTTGACAGCTATCGTTAAAATTATCGTAAAATACTTGGAAACAATGCTATAGTGCTGAATACTTTGTGTAAGACGTTTAATTCTTGGGAAACGACGCGGGTTTATTTGATTCACCTTTGTTAAACAAACATGTTTTGTCTTCCACTCTTGATCAAGCACTTCTTATTGGTTCCTGTTTCACTACATCCACTGGCTTTAATTGAACAAGTCGGTATTTTTAGAAACTGGCTAATCGATCTAGCACGAAAAAAATTGAACTTTGTTCAGAGAGTCGCGTGGAGCTTTTAACATACGATAGCCAACATTCGTGAAATGCTCTCGTTATTTTCAGACAAAATAATTATGCTTCCGCGTTGTGTTAAGAGATGCACAGTTTGTTCTCCGTCCGGTTCAAAATTAATGTTGAGAACAAAGGCATGCAATTAATGGTTTTGTGGTGACCATAGAGGAAGGGCGTGAAAGAAATATCGAATCTCGGTTGTTCTGATATAACAAATTGTTATAACAACACTGACAACAAGCTGTTTCAATATGAGAACGGAATTCGCTCATTTATGAAACGAAACGAGGCGAAATCTGGAATCTGGAACAACGAATCTGGAACAACGAATCTGGAACATCCAAGGTCTCTTGAACTGAAACCAAAATTAGTTCTTGCATAATTATCTTTATGTTGATGGAAAATTACCACCGCCAACCATAGCCTTAATTCCTTTTAATTTTTTTTCAGTTCATTGCTTCATTCGATTCAGTGAATTCATAGATATAGTCTACCCTTTGACCAGTTCAATAATCTTTGTATAAACAGATGGAGTTTCTTGGGGTGACTTAACGTTTCTCCTTCTCTTCCACAAATCAGGATTTTGTTTTAGACTACCCAGTTGTATCAGGCGATCAAAGTCAGCTTGCCCAGTAAATCTCTAGACTGTTCATGTTTGTTCTTACACAAAGCATAACGAACAACTGACGTAGTTTGGGTGACCTTATTTACCACACTCAATTCAAAATTAGGAAAAGAACGATAAAAAAATGGCAAACCCGCTGATAACAAAGATGAAAAGCCGGCCGAATAGGACAATTATTTAGGTGGCAGAAAATAAGCTCGCTGCGCTGCAGTGTAGATTGACAGGTATGTCGTTCGGATAGCATACCAACTCGTTCGAGATGATAAGTTAGGTTTGGAACATGCCAATCCTTTCGTTACTTTGGAGAAATTTACACGTATCGTGAAGTAATCCATAAGTTTTTTTTGGTCAGGTAAAATCACGTTAAACCCAAAAGAAAACACTAAGAGTATCATAGCGGAAAACATGTGATTGGCTTTAAGGGGTCTGTTACACTCTTCTGCACGTGTGCAACGTTTTGATTTCGGAATAAATAGTGCAATTTTCAAAGTAAGAAATTTTATCCCATCAATCTTGCACATGGGATCTATGGAAGTAATAGTTAGGACAATCAAAGATATTATTTGCTACCAGTTGAGGGTTTTTTTTTAAGGCGTATTTGGTATCTTTGTTTTAGGATCGTAGCGGAATATTTCGTCTCTAAGGCAAGGTATACCAAGCGGCTTGTTTCTCATCATATAAAGAGTTTAAAGCGGGGCGTGAGATTACCAAAGATAAATGATTATCCTATTAAGGCCTCACGAGAAAGTCACGATTATTCCGGGTGGTGTGTGGTACTGAGTTGTTCAGTGGTACTTCCGCATTCTCGTGACACAGGCCTTCATTTTCACCTATGGCGTTTTCATGCTCAGGTCTAGAACGCAGTAGAGTACAAAGGACGCTAGAGATAAATGCCGCAAAACTTGCACAGAGGAAGTAATTAACCTTACTCAGAAATTTCAAATTTAAAAAGAATGCACTAGCCTCTTGAGCGGTTTCTGCCACCTAGAAATTTTGCAGTGTTTGAACTGAAGCAAATTTCTCCTTGAATATTACAAAATCTCCCCAATTACCAAGTTTCACAAGATCCTTAGATGCTTGGCATGAATTCGTATTACAATCGGCGACAAAATTGTTGATACATTCACCTTTTTTACCACCTATTTCGTTACTGTGATCCCATTTAGCCCCCCTAGCTTGTCCTTTCAGCCCCCCTTCCCCCCAAACAATGTTGTGTCGCAAGTGCTGTGATCCTGAGGAACAAACAAGCAACATTGAATGGGGGAGCGGGGTGTTTTCCACAGTTTATTGCGCGAGAAAAAGAGTGGTGTTATTTAGTGCACTAAACGGACTATAGAAAGACAATGTGTCAACTAAATATGTCGCCGATTGTAGCATAGGTTGTTAATGAGCAACCTCGTTCCCAGGGTCCTCTCTCTTCCTACCTCGAGGTTGGTTAATGAGGAAAATGTAGATAATGACGTCAGCAAAGATGGCTCTATTTTTCACGCACTTGCCAAGATTTCATTTGCACTCTTTAGAAACATATTTGTTATCAATTTACTATTTTTTTCTCCAGATTGTCGTTCTTCAACACGTGAGCGGCTGGTTTGTAATCCCACCTGCGGCGCATTTCTGGTCCATGCGACTAGCTGTTATTAACTCTCTGTTGAACCCAATAATTGGTGCAGCCATGTGTAAGCCATACAGAAAGGGTTACATGTTCATCCTCTGTAAATGTCTTCACTGCTGTGGATTATGCTTGTCTTACAGAGTCGAAAGTAAGTTAATTTGTCTGTTACTTGACATGAGTATCTTGTTCTGAATCTTATTGGATTTTGCCTTGTTTTGGATAAGTGTTTACCGTGCCCAAATTGCCAATAGGCCAATCAGAAGTTTTGATATCCTGCGATCTCAAGTCGGCGACTTGAAATTGAAACATGGCTTTGTGATCATGGTCACTTGGACGAATTCGGGTACGGTAAATGTTTCATCGTTTTTCTGGCATTTCAGGCTCGTTTGGTTCCTATAGTGTGTCACGCTATAATATACGAACCACGGCTCGACAAAACGCGCCTGATATGCCGATAAATACAAGTTTTCAGTTCTAAAAAGATTGCCCACAGATCATAAAACGTAAAATTGCTTAGCCTAGCTTGATAGAATTTTATGGCTTTCATCCCGGAGGAAAGAGAGAACACAAGCGAACGTCAGTGCTATGCTCTCCTCTTGACGTCAATGATGTAACGGTTATCATGAACTGTCACTATCCACGCTGTCAGGTTTCTGTGGCGCAACTCTTGTAGAATATGCACCAAGAAATGTCCTTAAGAACGATCTTTCTAATTCAGTAATCCCAAAGGAGAAAAATATCTCCTATCTTTAGTTTAGAGACAAGGATCCCGCCAGAGTAGTAAATGTTCTTCTTATGTACCCCCTGTTTGTTTTGTTTATCCTATGCATTGTGTTTTCTTTTCCTGATTTTGTCGTCGTGTGTGTGTTTTTTTCTTTTCAAACGAGTGTCAAATTTGTTGTTGAAATGTTAATTCGGTTATTTACTAATTTTACGTTGGTATATTGTTAACGTTCAGATCCCTGGAGACTGTCCCGGACATTGTCCACAGGCTCACGGAACAGCCATGAACGAGATCCGACAGAACCAAACAATGGTACTCTGAGAAGGGGGATCAGCACCAATCCGTCATTCGACAGTTATCATGATTCAGGCATTGTTCCTGATAGCAATGACTGCGCCGGAAGCCTGAGATATCACGGTGACCAGGATGGAATGTTGAACGATGCTTTTGAAGTTGACGGAGGAAGTGGAGATGGGAGGATTCACACACGGCCAAGGCTTAGTAGAAAACGAATTTCTTTTAAAGATGAATTTGACGCGAAGCAGATAGCAGGAATTCCCCTTAGTGAAGAAATAACTGCGGAGCCATCGGCCATGTCCGACGATACAACCGATCTAGAACAGCATCTCGTTCCAACCCCGTCCTACATTACAAAAGGTGATCCTCTAACATCCCAAGATGGCAATAATGCCACTGTGCTGGCCCTACCTGAAGTCAGTTTCAATGGAAATCGGGGAAGAAAGTATGGTATTTTAGGTAACCGTGAATATTACACTGATATCCTGAGGTAAACGGTGTCGGAAACTTGGGAGGTACCCTTAGCGATTACGCAACTTGAAACGACCTCTAATCGTCTGTTTCGTTTCCAGAGTTATATAAGTAATCCACTTTAAAATTTGACCTGTCAAAGACCAAACTTTCCATGTTTCTTTTACCTTAGGCATTGATCAGTGTTCACCTAAGCAGACTTTACTTGGGAGACCACACGGAAACAGCAACTCCCTTCTCACATCAAGCAGCGACGCTCTTCTGAGAGAGGGCCATAGAACGGACGAGAACGTAACTCATGGAGAAAAAACACCGTTAATAAACACAGTCAGCCAGCTGATGGAAAAAGACGAAGGGGCAACAGTAAACAATTTACCAAAACGTGCTATAATTGGCGATGCAAAGGGGGAACTTTGGGATCAGCATTTCATCTCACCAAGGGAATCATCTTTTGAATCAGTTCAGATCACTTATTTTCCTGTTGAAACAAATTCAGGCATAAAAACAACTACCGTGAAATCTCCAGTATTGAAAAACAATCAGTGGTCAAAACCATCCTGTGGTTTGTCACCATTTTCATCAAGGAGTGGTTCGTTCATTGAAAGAACTCGGAAAACGTCACTAGAAAATACAAAAGCCCGATCTCGGTCTTTCGAGAATGACTTAATGGGAAATGAATCCGACAATATGAGACAGGAAAGACACAATTCATTTGAACGGCAGCACTTAATTGGCCGAGCAACCACACAACACGCGCATGCGGGGGAAGATTTGTTTGACGCCCCGAGGTGCAAATCTGGCGAAGTCATGCCATCAAATTTCTCGCGGCAAAACTTTGGCAGAGCAAAGAGCTTTGAATCCATGCTAAGCAATATTCCCTTTAAATCGGACAACAAAGCGTATTGGGGTCACGACTTGCCGTCGTTTCAAAGACATTCATCTGCTCTCAAGGATGGACAGCCAAACGCACCGTGTTGCTGGTATTTTTCGGAGCCTGATCTAACTCGCACTATACAGGAGACAGTTTTTCTGACTTCACATTGCAGATCACCGCATCCGAGCTCTGGAGTGAACAGTGAGCCCTATAAAGGTGAGGCACAACTCAAGAAAAACATATCCAGGCGTGCCAGCTTACTAGATTAGGTTTCCTCCTCATTTAGGGCATATCAGAGGGCTCCAAATTCTAAAAGAAACATGCATTTTCAGTATGATAAACGGCGTAAATTACTAGTTTTGAACTGGGTATAACGGCTTACCAGAAAAAAAGTTAGGTGACTCGGTAGGTATGCGTTGCCTTGGTAGCCTTTTTTCATTTACACGGTATAAGTCGGTGAAATCGTA
>OMLO01004100.1_pt1 | contig 12109 bp, 6 predicted proteins | sample 1674811 | NCBI WGS metagenome assembly OMLO01 (sample SAMN06265003, study PRJEB25207) | coral metagenome | isolation source: Coral host | place: Mexico:La Bocana,Puerto Morelos, Mexico | collected 2008-11-13
TTTTTTGGGCAAAAAAAAATTTTTTCGATTTTTTTTTTTTTGTTTTCCCCCCCCCCCCCCCCACCCAGGCTTGGTTATTCGTCTCAGCTCAGCCTGCTTCAAGATGGGAAGATTTTTTTGCCAACCTCAATTCGTCCTCAATCCCAGGCTCTCTATGCTTCCACATAACCCATATAGATATGATAAACCTTTTCTTCGCCATCATTATTGATCTGTACTTGTCATTACTTGATATTAAAGGCGTCAATCTATAGGACTCTGATATCTGTGAAGTCACTGGGAGCTAAGCTAATGGAGGTGGCTCTGAAAGATCGTTACGAATTCGGCTTTGGTAAGTGATAAAGAAGAGGTTAATGGGAAAGAAGAATAAGAAAATAGACGGTGTAACTCACCCTTCCTTCCCATAACCCCACGCTCCCAGCCCATCACGCACGGGGTGTGGGGGCGGGGGTTCCTGGTTAATATTCATAAAAACTGGATCATTGGATAAAATGCAATTCGTGAGCTTTCATTGGCTTAGCCATCACGGGTTATAAGCCATTATACCATACTCTACAATGGTAAGCGCACGCGTGATTTCTTTGGGCATTTTTATTTCTTGAAACAATTATTCCACTCGCGTTTGTTGGATGTGAGGATTACGGCATCTCTTTGGCAATCTACCAACTCATATGAGAGAAAGAGAGAGAGACTTTATTTAATGGGGGTGACCCGTGACAGTAACTTAAGTTACTGATAAACTTGGGGCCCTCAGCTAAGAACACACTGAGCAAAGACCAGACCACAACACCGGGAACTCCGCGCCCTACTATTTTCGATAAGTGTGTGGACTAATTGTGGAATAATTGTAAAATATAAAATAGGATACCGGAAAAACGACTGGGAAAGAGGCATGGTAGAAACATAAATATTGACCGAGGAGCCAGATAAACTGTGCACTCAAGATGCTGAACTAGCAGCTTACGTCTCCAAGTTGCGACGCCACCGATCACATCGTGATGACCTGGCAACTTTCAAAGTACTTTCCACTGCTCGCTTTTACTATTGATTGGAAAGTAGAACTCAAAAACCGGCCGCCGATTTTGCTCTGACAAACATGCAAACATTGTGTGCATACAAGCATCCCAGCAAGCCCTTCGCTTCTACCTTTTTATCACTTTCCCCCAGTGAACAACTCTCACTCCCTTGGGAGACTCCGAGAAGACTGGGTAAGAGTCAGCAGCCAGCAGTAATCACGCAATTGTTCCGGCAAGTAATCGCGTGCTTTTTTTCCCCTTTTTTTTCCTGGATAGCAACCTGACGTTAATCTGCCGGGAAACATAACATATGTAACAGCAATCTCTGAATAATGATACTTTATTACTTTATTAATAGCTTCTTTACAGAACTCTACGAGCCTTTTTTGTAGCCTCTAAGAGATGATCACTGACAAGTTATTTTAAGGTTCCTATATATGAGATTTTTATATTTTAAATGGAATCTAGAGGTGTATATTGTAGTCTCGGCTACTTCCGGAATAGCAAGAATTTAGCCTGTTTTCCAACTTCATGCACGGTCAACATTTTATGATTTACTTTTTTTGGTGGATAAGCAAATCCAGTTGTAGCTATGTTTCGAGCGTTTGTAGGAAAAAAAGATTATTAGAACTGACAAGACTTGAATTAAAACAGCTTGGATTTTTTCAGGGAAATTGCCTTTTTTATTAGGACTCGGATGCACCAAACCGCCTAAAAACTTAACCGTGTACTGTGATAAGAAAAAAACCGTATAGTGTGATCGTCCGGGTGAGGGTAGTTCTGTAAAGAACTGTTGTTGGTGACAGAGGGCCACTTGACTCTGAAGATGACTTCCGCTCAGGTTGTCGAAACGTCAGTCATCAACAACAGTTCTTTTCAGAACTACCCTCACCCGGACGATCACACTAGACGATCTGCTGATACTCCTGGGTTCGAACCATTTACAATGTTAAGAAAAGAACGTAACCGTTCATAATCAGCCATCGTTCAATCGAAAATTTAACCTTCATCGCCGTCAGAAAGTTATGTATTTCCGGAAACTGTCGACCGGACGTAGGTTCTCGCAGTCAAACAGTTGCTGTAAGAAATGCAAGAACCCGCAAGAAGAATTTCTATTTTGAACTTAATACAACGAAGTTACAGTCTGATCAGAGTATAAATTGCTGTTCCCAGCGAAGTTCTTATTGCATTGCCTGGAGAAAAATATAGAAAGATCTTGCAAGGCAGCGTGAAGGTTGCATAGGAGAAAATTAAACAGCGTAGGAAAGATCTTCCAGTCCTTTTCCACCAACTGATATCTTAGGACAGGATGAGCAGAGCCCGTGGGGACTGGGACAGAGGTGCTTGTCATACCTTTTAAAGAGTAAAAAGCAACCTCGTTCCCTCGTGGGAAAAGCCCTGGGAACGAGGTTGAGTCAAAAGATGGGTTTGGAACCTCTTAGAGTGTTCAGCCACCACATAGGGGTTGAAAACATTTCACACCATGCCCACAAAAAACATCTTGGTACCTCTTGTAGGGGTTCTCTTAAAATTTCCGACAAGCAACCCGTCCATTTTATATGGAATTCAGACCCCGAGGAACAGAACCGAAATTCTTTACTGGCAGAACCGGGAATTGACATTTGTTAGTTTCGTTTTTTATCTGCACGCACGCATTTTGAACGAGCTTTTAGCTCGCTAGACGATACGTGGGTAAATAAATAATTGATTGATTAAATAAATTCTGGATTAATTTATTGATTGAATTGACTGCATTACCCCAGCCTTTCTCTAATGTTTCGATCCCAGTCTTCCCAGGTCATTCTAGATAAGATCATCCATCAAGTGCCTCGTTTCTGTTACACTGTCATATCACTGTAGCCGGAGAAGAAAGCACTTCATACCAGCCAGGATTTTCATTTTGTTATTTCGCAGTTCATTGTTACGCCAGTCGACAAACTCAGCTCACAGAGTTTTATTGAAGTATAACCGATTAGGTCTCTTCGTTTCCCTGGTAACTGAACAAAACGCTCGTTTTTGACGGCCACTTGTAGCTGCTTATCAGCCAGTTGATCAAGTCCGATCACATATTCAAAAGTCTCGTTGAAGATGGGATTAAGGCGACCAGCAACAGAACACGTCTTGTGAATGGATTTCTTAGAGTGAGAAGGAAGCATTTTTATTTGCACATAAGGGTTAGTCTTTGACTTAGGCTCTGAGGACGAGAGATTCTTTGCATCAAGAATAGTGACAACAAGCCGGTTTCTGCGATGGTCGTAAATAAGCTTCAACGAGACTTCCCCTCGCGATAAGTAATCCCGTACCGAGCCTTCGGGACTTTGCCCGTTAGAAGTGTCATCGACTATGCTTCCACTGGGCGATGAACCGTTACTGGACGTTTTCTCAGTAGTTTCGCTGCTGTAGCTGTCCTCAGAGGTGGACGGTTCTTCCTGAATTTCGACTTCTGGTGCAAATGTAGGCGTATCTGCCCGCTGGAGGTAGTTTCCGTTGTCTAGGCAAGCGTTGAACTTCCTACCCATTAGCAGGGGAGTTTGCGCGTCACAGGTATCCACAGCCTTCAGTGCGCGGAGGGTGAACTTGCAGACGATGCTTCCGGTTCCGCTTTGCAGTTGGAAGCAGTCTTGAAGGGTCATTTCCGGTTCCTCTATCAGCTTTCGAACACTGAACACCAAAGAACCTAGACTGCTGTTGCTGTTTCCTTCCATCACATCGATGTGAGCCTCTTCATGGGGATCAGTTAGTAGGAATCGTAGCGATTGTCCCCATTCCGTGTCTTCCCCGTAGGAGCAAAAGCTGTCTAACGTCGTATTTCCAACGGACACGCTACAGAAGATTTTTCTCGCTAAAACAGACCTCGTGTGACGTGGGAGATTTTGCGCTTTGATCAATTTGATAATCAATACGGCAACGGTTTCGTGTTCTTTAGTATATCTAAAATGCAGTGGGTCACTGCTGAGAGAAAACCAATCCAACTGCAAATGGACCTTGCCTTGCTTGGCTTTTTCTAAGGGCAACCAGACGTCTTGGACACCGCCCTTGACAACGGAGTGGATTTTGAAATCTACGTGACCGAGTTTAGTATCTTTCGAAGCAAGATCGTGATCGTAAAGATAGACTTCGAGTTCTTGCCCCTCCGAATTGTCCACAAATGCCTCGAAAGTTTCTTCCCAAGTGGGATTTGAATCGTTTTTCTTCGTCTCGGTGCGGAACGTTTGAGCGCCAACTTCCAAGATGGCGTAAGGGTCTGGAGTAGCTTTGCCAAGAAGCGAAAAATCTGATTTCACCAGTTCCCGCGCTTCCAACATCTGGACACGCAGTAAACCCTCGGGGATTGGATACCGCAGGTCGCTGGGATCCACGCTTCCGGCCAAAGGAATTGCGATCCGATTGGGTATAACCGCGAAGCTGGCGATGACGTCATCCACAATGCCTCGCAAGGTTTTCTTCAATCCGGGGAAGTCTAACACATTCAACAAGTTTGTCAAATTAAATGCGATTTTCGGCCTTTTCAGAAAAAACAGTGTAATTCCTCCGACGATCGACTGATCCGTCATTAGAGGCTTTAGAATAATTCGAAGCGGTCCGTGAATTTGAAAGTCTGAAATTCCCAGCTTGACGTTCTTCACTGTAAGTTTCAGCTGCGCGTCTCCATTATAAGTTAAATCCACGTCCATAATGAATTCTGTAGCTCGCGCAGAACAACTGCCTCTAGAATACGATCTTATATTACCGATAAACGGAGGCTTTTGGCCCAACTCGATCTTGTCGAAGTACATAGTCTTTAAGGCTGCGGGAAGCTTCTTTTGAATCTCTGGCTCGACACTGTCTTTAATTATTCCTTTAGCCATACCCTCAATGAATGGCCACATTCCGTTAACAACACTATTCAGCCACATTGCGTTTTCGCTCTCTGAAAGATAGACGGGAGGTATCGGAAATGTTTTGATCTTGGAGAGGTTCGGTTCATGGGATGTTTCGCGTAAGTTTCTTCGCTTCCGTTTGTTAACTTCCGAGTGATATTCTCCAAGTACGTAAATACCCACAAACAAAATAATCCATGCAAAGCTTATATTCCAAGACCCAAGAAGCCACAGCGCGGTCGCAACGAGAAAATAAACGCCGTATTTTCGTCGATCCTTCCTAGAAAATGCGTGAAATATTTTCCATAGAATGCTCTTGTTGTCCTGGTTCTCCATTTTTGCCAAATGATAAATCTTTTACCTGAAAATGAGTGGACAAATTGATTTATCGAACGCAATGAAAGTATATGTAATTTGATCGAGATCCTTAGGCTAAGAAATAGGAACTATAAAATATATATTCATGAATATTTGTATAAAAATTGCGATAAAAAACCTTCAGGCAAGGACTTACCAAAACAGTAGTTAAGAAAACCTCGAAATTCAGTTTCTCGTCTTACCACTGAAGAATTACGGCAAATACACAGTCGAGAATGTGACTTGACAATAGGTTTTTCAATCAGACTTATGTTTTTGCATCTATTTATCGGTAATATTTTGAATGATTTCTGCACGTGTCCAGATGTCTAATGCGACGCAACCCAAACTGAATCCTTTGTGCCGAACAGCTTTTGTCGACCAACAGGCCAATGGCCAGTCGCTTTTAATCTATTGATCTTTCCTCAGCAAAGTGATTAATTTTCAAATTATGCAGATGCCGTCTAACTTATGAATTTTTAATCGCCTTCTTTTTGAGAGCCGGTTCAAGTTTAATGAGCGTGTATCTTAAAAAAAAGTGTCTCAAACAGGAAGACATTGTGACTGTTGTACTAAACGTCTCGGTACCATTTACTCGAATTTGATAAGCAAAGCGAATGCAGTGTCTTCTTTGAGATCATGTAAACAACCATTTTTAAGTTTAAGCGATTTCATTGTGTTTTCATTTTATAAGCCAGGTGGTTTTCTTTGAGGGATTTTCTTTAATTTAAAAATGCGCTCAGATCTCAGGCAAAAGGCGTGTAATTAAGTTTCAAGCCTAGCCTATTAGCGCCAGTCTCTCATAATCCCGTGTCTTCGCGAAGCCATTTGTCTTGTAGTATGCTGCCAGTCGTTCTTAGTTATCTAGAAAGCAACCTGGTGTGTTCTTTCCCGCTTATGTAACCGGCTTTTTTCTCAGAAGACCGACGCATATGCAAGGAGAACAGAACTGATCACCATTCGGAATCGCGACAAAGCCGGTCTCAACGGACGAGGATACGCTGGAAAATGGGGTGGAAATGTACGTGACTTCGTAAGCAGGCCTGGTTTACGTTTATGATATGTACAGAAAGACATTAGCTGGCGCAAGCTTGTAACAGGTCCAAGTTTTTTTTTTCCACATTATAAGTATAAGCTGCAACTTTTGGCCAATCAATTGTACGTACGGGTGTCTGTAAGGGTAGCCCTGACAATTTAGAGCTACCCACTGTCGAGTCACATTTAGGCTAACCGGAGCACTATTTAGACTAACTAGTGCCATTTCGCTATTTCGCAGTTTTATTTAAGCTACCCTACGTAGCTGGCGAAATTCGCGAGAGAGCGATACTGTTTTTTCGTAACCCGCGAGGAAATTCGCAAGCGACGAGTGAAATATTTAATTTAACTCGACTCCAAGCTATAAACACGCGCGTGACCACGCGCGTACGATTTTCACTCGCCGCCAATGGTCAGTCGTTAGGCTTTTGTACATTATGCTTTTGTTTCCCCACTAAAATGCTGCACCTTAATGCTTCAATTTTCCCACTAAAATGCTCGGTCTCCCCCAAAAAAGTCACTAAAATGCTCGGATAATGCTTGTTATACATTTTTTTTTTAAAAATTAGTTTCGACATTTTTATGGTGTCGACTGTTAAAACTTACAAAAACATACAAGTGTTGCGAGTAAGTTCATAAATCCAGCTCTATCAGGGTGGCATTTCTGTTTTTGTGAATTTTAAGTTTTAGTCTTCATTTTCTCTAATAATAATAATAATTTCTTTTTTAGTTTCTTAAAAAAAAAATTTCTGGGAAAATAACACTAAAATGCTCGAATAATGCTCAATGCTTTTGCCTCACTAAAATGCTCAAAAAAATGCTAGCATAATGTACAAAAGCCCATCAGTCGTATCCGGCCTGATGTACACTGATGATGGTCACGCGGTTTGTCGCTTTGCATTTCATGCGTGACGAATATGAATTGTTTGATAATTATCGTTCTTCTCCTTGTTTTCATGGCTTGTTTTGGTTTTATTGGTTGTGAAATTTGAATTTAGAATGCTTATTTATAGAGGGCAAATAAACATCGTACCTTAGGGAACAGCTAAGTACAAAGCTGCAACAAACTTAATGTTTGAAGAACGGGCGAAAAAATGCCAATATTTTTCGTGAAACGTGTTCTTCCAAAATTAGAGAAGAATTTTTAAAGTTCTGGCTTTCTTCTGAGGTGTTCTCTCAATTTTCAAAACCTCTTCGCATAAAAACGAAAAACAACAAAAAACAAATTTTGAAACGTGTGGATGCGTATCACGGTCTAATGCACACACTTGAGAATAATTAGTTCAAACTCGAAAGCTGATTGGTGGATTGACTATTTATTAGCGATTGTATCCTATCGTATCCTGGAATATAAATATCTGTGCATGTTATTTTTCCTTTGGACGGTTCTGGGCGTATTACGTGGCGAGCTGTGTATTTATTTAGCATTTGTTTGACTTATCCTTCCCAGCTAGGACTTTATTGTCCCAAATATTCCACAGAAAGAGCTTTTCAGCGAAGTACGTGGTCGTCGCGCTGGTGTTGGGAAAAGTTCGAGATAAACACGCTCGCGGGAGAGCATTGATTTCGACAGAAATATCCGAGCTTTGATCTGCACACGAACTGTTGATCACACCTTGTCCACAAGCGCAGAACTTGATTTGGATGATGGCGGACACCGCTTCACCAACAACCCCAGCGGCACGAAAGCCAGCTTACAAGCGAATTCTGCACAACTTGAGGTATATTTCGCGGGACGAGAGCAAAGAATTGCTTCTTTATTTGGTCCTCACGATGTCGCTTTGGCTAGTCGGCCATTTTCATTTTAGTTTCGCTTGGATTATCATGATACTCATGGTATTTGTAAGCTGGGAGTTTCAAATGGATAAGAAGAACAAGCGAAGGGAACGCATGGAAAAAGCCCTCCAGACATCATTTATCGACAAGATACAAAACCTGCCCTCGTGGGTATATTTCCCCGAAAAAGAGCGTGCGGAGTGGATCAACGGAATCATAGATCAGATGTGGCCATATGTGGGCGAAATGGTTCACAAAATCCTCAAGGAAAGCGTCGAACCCGAAATGCAGAAGAACATGCCCAAGGCATTGAACACTCTGTATTTTGAGACCATCGACCTCGGGAACAAGCCGCCTTACGTCGCTAACGTGACATCTTATGAGAGCAAAGACGACAGCAAGAAGTCCGAGTTTATATTCGACATGGATTTGTGTTACAATGGCGACGCCACCATCAAGCTAGCGGTCAAGAAATTCAAGTTAGGCCTGTCCAACATTGAACTACGAGGAATACTCAGAGTAATTTTCAAGCCCCTGGTTCCCGAGTACAATCCCGTCGGCGGGGTAACCGTGTTCTTTCTGAACAGGCCCAAGCTGAAATTCGACTTGACCAATTTATTGAATGTTCTGGATTTTCCCGGCCTCAAGAGCACTCTTCGCCGAATCACGGACGATGTGATTGCCTCGTTTGTGGTGCTGCCAAACCGCATTGCCATTCCGCTCGCCGCTGGAGTCGAGGCCAGTGATCTTCAATACCCAATCCCAGAAGGAGTTCTTCGCGTGAAAGTCGTGGAGGCGAAGAACCTGACCGCGAAGGACTTCGGCCTTGTGAAGAAAGGAAAATCGGATCCCTATGCTATTATAAGCATCGGTGCTCAAAGCTTCCGCACCAGAGTCATCAATAATGATCTAAATCCTGAGTGGAATGAAACCTTTGAGGCATTTGTCGACAACCAAGAGGGGCAAGAATTGGAGGCAGTCATCTATGATGAGGACACCTCTTCTAAAGACAGCAAAATTGGTTCCCTGGACACAGACATTGCCTCCACTGTTGAGACAGGCTACAGAGATCTCTGGCTGCCACTTGAGGGTGTCAAACAAGGAAGGGTTCACTTCAATTTGAGCTGGTTCCCATTGAGTTCCTCTGCCTCTGACCTCAGGCCTCCCCAAGAGAAGAGTCTTTCAGTGGCAGCGCTGTTTGTTAAACCCATTTCGGCCCACGCCTTGCCACTCACAAGCGGGCAGAAGGAAGCCCTGAGAAGCGTGTACTGTGAGATCACTGTTGGCAAGACCACCCTTCAAACTTTCCAGTGCTATGGTGAGAAGACAGAGTGGAAACAGGCCTTGCGCTTTCTTGTGAGTGACCCCGTGGGACAGGAAGCAGAAATCAAAGTAATTGAAGCCAAGGGTACCACCACCCTCGGTCAGATGTCGTTCAATATCCATAGCCTGCTAAACAAGGAAGGTCTGGTCACGGAAGAGGTGTTCCCTCTGGAGAAGTCTGGTGACAAAAGTACCTTGACCTGCCGCTTCACTCTTAGGATCCTCAAAACCCCAGATACTAAACCAAGTGAGACTGAAACGAGGTAAACTGGCATAAGAACTGTTTTCTTGTTTGCAATTTCAGTATATAACAAAACAGGACTGGTAAAACTAAAATTTAATATTTTTGTAACTTAAATTGTAAGGTATTTTTGTTATAAAAAGATTGGGGAAAATGTAAGCACATAGTAGTTACAGATATTTTCTGTTATTGATGATCATTACAAAGCATGCACGATACTTGAAAACAAATAATAGCACTCCCAGGAACCTAAGATCAAGATTGATGTTCTCCTTACTGATTTCTGTGAACTGAGTTCTTTATTACTATTGTGACTTCATGAGTATCATGTTGATCGTGATGACTGTGGCACATTCCCCACACATGTGTGCTTTAATGTTTTCATTAATCACGTAAGGAGAATTAAGATTTTGATATGTGTACCACACAGGTTTCAATAATACATGTACATGTAGCATTGCACTACAAGAAAGTAACTGCATATTAAGATTGTCTCGAAAGTTAGTATGGATTCGACCTATCTATATTGTTATATCTTACCCCACAGGAAACCCATGCAGTTTGTATGTAACGGTTTATAGTGAGTTTCGAATTTTAAAAATGTTGTGATTAATAAATACAGCAAAATCATATAGTAACTTTTTCAAGGCATGGTCTAACACTGGTTTAATTCCCTTTCACCTCATATTTTTCCTAGACAAATTAATCTTTTCAGTTTTTTTCACTTGGGTTTCTTGTAGATACAAGAAATAATTTTGTTGGGATTTTGTTGTAATCAAAGTTTTGCCTTATGGTCAATACATTGTAATCGCTCTGTAATGAAATGCTCATTAAATTTATGTTTGTGGTAGTGGTCTGTTTCACTTTCTGCTGGTGTTGGTCTCCAGTTGGTTGTGTACTTTTATTCCAAATAGCTTAAAGATGGCTTTGCCTTTTCATTTTAATTGCTGTGTCGAGAGCTCACCACTAAAAGTAACGCCTAACCCATCCATTGCTTTACTAACCTTGGATGCAGATGTCACGCAATCTTTAACACACTTCGTGTGATGAACCCAAGGGCCATCTTTGTGGAAGGCTTATAATTCACAAATATACTTCTGCTAGAGAGAGTTGCAATGTTTTGCCAGTCCACAATACAATTGAGGTGTACTACATTTTGTTCAATTAATTTTTAATGCTCTTAGCGGTTATTTAACTGAACTCGCACAAGTGTTTTATTAGTCGAATGTCAGCCTGATATGCCAAAATGCAAATTTTCTTGTAGTGCAATGTTACTTCTAATTACCCTTACGAAACCCAATGGTATGTGTTGCATTGTTTGACTGGAATTAATTTCGCCTTCTATGCCATTTGGCCTGTGGTACTTGCAAGCGTGGCTTGTGTGACAGTTTTTGTTGCTGCCGTTCGTTTGCGCGTGACCTATGGCGATGGTGGTGGTGATGACCACGACGACGATGATGATGATGATGATGATGACGAGGAAAAAGACCGAGCTGGCCATTTCTCGTGTCTCTTTCCAATAATGTGGTTTCAGAATGCTGGCGGTACAATTGGCAGTTTCGTTTTCGACTTCTGATGAGTCTCCCTTTTCCCACGTTTTCCTCTTTTCTCTTCAGTGAAAAAATCTACGCTCCCTTTCCCTTGTAAATGGAGGGTCCAACTTCACCATGTAACGCCTATCTCGCCTTGAAATAGGTTAAATAGAGCTTAAAGAGTTCCCCGTGCTCAGATTTTCCCAAGCTAACCTGAGTATAACCTCACCATCCTTAAATATTTCAAGATTTTATGACAGGGCTGAGAAGTGTTAATTTGTGCGCGAGGTTTCACTGCAGCCAGAGTACTTAAGCAGAAGCCCCGGTCGCGCGCGCTAGGTTCATTTTCTGTAGTGTGTCTTCCTTTGGACTTGTCACACAATCCTTCCTCGTGACCGTTCCAAAAGCGTGTGCGTACATAAACAAGGCAACCGAATGATAACACCGGAGGGGAATCGACCTAAAATATTCCATACTACAAGCTCGGCACACATCCCAGTTTGGTCTTCCATTGATTACTTGGCTTGAATGTTTGAGCTTAAATATCAGCCAATCACGGAGGTCTATCTTGCTGTGTCACCGACGGGTGCGTGCCGGATTGAGTGCAGCAAGAGGGAGCTTATAGCGAAGTTAGTTTCAGTACAAGATTTTATCATCTAAGCTGTATTTAATTTTAATATTGTAGGGACAGTACCACCGAAGTTGATTCGGGAGCCAAGAAGAACGATATCCAGCCGGTTCCAATACCAAAACTTGTTATCAATGGTGTCAGTCCGGATGAACAACCCGAGAGGACTGGGGACGAGGAGCACGACAAAGATTCAGATGCGGGAAGTGTGTATGACGGAAGCGTTTATAGTCCTGATAGTCATCATGGCGGCTCCAGGGAGGATCTGTCTACAAAGGGACACCTCGATCTACAATTAAAGTAAGTATTTCAGAAATATTCAGGTTTGATATAAGAAAGTT
>OMLO01004101.1_pt1 | contig 12109 bp, 13 predicted proteins | sample 1674811 | NCBI WGS metagenome assembly OMLO01 (sample SAMN06265003, study PRJEB25207) | coral metagenome | isolation source: Coral host | place: Mexico:La Bocana,Puerto Morelos, Mexico | collected 2008-11-13
GCTTTTCAGGTCCCTTTGGATGAGTTTGAGGAACAGTTGGCTCTTCAATCTTGGGTGGGCTTTTCTCCAAACGACGTCGTTTTGCACCCCGAAGAATCTCAACAATCTGTTGATGTCGAGGCGTACTTTGTGGTAAGCTATTTGATCCAACATCGGTTTCTGTTGAAGCAACATCGGTTTCTGTTGAAGCAACACGGGGTTCATCATCACTACTATCAGTCAAATCCACAGCGATTGGGATGAGATCAGATTTTGAACCATGACCACCCAAAGTGCTTTTGGGCTCCATTGGAGAGATCCTAAACTGGCTAAGCTGTGCGATCACCTTCCCAAGTTTCGTGCCATCAGAACTGGTACTTGCGACAGCAGTAGACACATCGGATGACCCTGACCCTGCTGTGGTTGAGGTCTCAAGATCCTCCAGACCAGCCGGGCTTCCCAAGTTCTCCGAATCATCCTGGGTCTAGATAGCGACGTCGAAAAAAGATAGCAGCTAGGGGTGGTATTCGCCATCAATGTCAGGGGATCAGATTATATTTTTTTAAAAAAACAAGAAAAAAGGCTGATTTGGCACAACAAGAATCATCAGAATCTTCCGAACTCTTCTCATTCTGATTCGTTTTTTTGAAAATCCAACCACACTCACGGGCCCTGCGTTTGATATCCGTGAGCTCCTTGTACTTGGAAGTGGTGGCCCTTCTCATCAAACGTCGGAGCCCAGAAACCTTGGGTCCAGTTTGAGATGGAAAGCGTTTGCAGGAAGTATATAGGGAAATCCTGATATTGATGTGGTACTAGAACCAATGTTGCAAATGCAGATGTTCTTTATAGTCTGAATCAATTGAATCAAGTAACAAGCTTCTTGATAGCAAGGCCATACTTGAGTGCCCAATCTTGGACAGCTGGAATTTCAGAGTAAACACCAGTCGGGTATAACTTATGCAACGTGAAAAATCGGAGTAGAGCTTCCTGCATAGTGTATGCACCCACCCTCGATTTCCCTTTGCAACCTTGAACCACTGCCAACAATACCTGCAGCTGCGCTGGAGGCATGATGAATTCCATTGGCTATAGCTTTTTGTGGGGCGACCCATCCCTGGTTGATGCCATATCTTTTTTGATTTTAAATAGCTGGTCACAGATCAAAACGACTTACAAAGATTGGATGTTCATGTTGATTCATTTTTTACTTTTATCAGTTGTGTGAGGGGAGGGGGTGAAGTGGTCCATCGATGCACTGGTGGACATACTAGTAGTCTTCCCAATTAATACATTTACCTACATACACCACCACCTGGAAATGCCCAAAAAGCAATCCACGTTTAAGCAAAAACCTGTCAGTTGGTGAAATTTGAAGTTGCCCAAGCCTCCTGGTTGACAATCACATCCTTGATAGTGCATTTGCTTTTAGTGAAGAGCTTGCCCGAATGGTCAACCAGTACTGTCATTCCAACCTTGAAGCATCAGAAGGGTTTAAATCGGAATAGGGGATGGCTTAGGTTTCACCAGCTCAAGAACTCATGATCATGGTTTTCACCCCAAACCCAAGATTTGGGGACACATGCAGACACCCCAAAAAGTGTTCCAAACAAAAATCCAAAATTACCCAAGGAACTTCTTTCAGTTTTGGGCACCCCCCAAAAGCATCGACAAAGGGTTGACTTTCCTTTTCAAGAACAACCGGTTTTGAAGCAGTGTCATCACCATGGCTTTCCATGCTTACCATGGTGGGAAATCCCACGCAGAAAAATCGCCTGGCTAAGTTTCTGCTACCCTGATCCCAAATGGTCTACATGGCCAAGAGGTTAACCGATTGAGAATGTACATTCAACTGATCGAAAAAAACATCACCGAATCAGAGCAATGCCCAGGCAGAAGCGGGCGGAAGCACCTCGAGCATAGTGAAGTGGCCCCTGGCGGGCCGCATTCGGAGCTCATGGGCTATCAAGGGCATGTGGTGGATGTCATTCAGATATATTTGTATTTTTACACACCATGAATTTGTGAAGATCCTTGAGAAAAACAACTAAGTCATTTCCGAATCTCAGGCACACAAACAGGCCAACAGCACCATGAAGAGCGTACGTTGTCAGCACTCCGTAGATAGTCCACCTTGCCAGCATGAAAACAAGTCACCAACTGAAAAACCATACATTTTTTTTATGGGCCAGTATGGGAAATAATCAAGAAATTTGGTTACTGAAATTCTTATCGACATAGGCACAGTGCAAAAAAGAACCCGCCGCGGCACTGCAGCGCACCTTCAGAGATCACCAGTATTTTATGTTGCCATTGCACGCCATGTAAGAACGCAGAACGTGGTTGAAAGTATAGACCTATTTTTTGTTTGCATACATGTTTATTTGTTGGACGGTCATTCTATGACTTTGAAATTCAACATATGATATTTAGGTTTGACTTTCTAAACCGGCTGCACAGGTATTTTTGAAAACTTGTACAGTTGTTCATGATTGTTGGTCAACATGTTGTTTTTTTCTTGGTGGTATCTAAATCCATGTAGAATTGAACTTTTCCGGGCACCACCAGATCTATCCCCCGAGTACGTGTCTGCACTCCCCTGCAGCCACAGTACCTCTTTTGGAAGGCCCAGGCAAGGATTGAGAAACATGCACATGTCAACCAACTTGTTTGGAAAAGTTTTTGGCCATGTCAAACCACAAACATATGTGGTCAGTTTGCCATTTGTTTTTTCATGCCCAACTTAAAAATATGGATCGCAAATTTTGAAAAATCGCACAAGCAAACCAATACATAGGGCCAATTCAGCCACAAAATGCACTTTGCCATCTAAGTGGTGGATGTGTGAATTAAATGTTTCGACCACCATTGTACATATCACAGTGGGATATGTGATCATTGTTTTTTGGCAAATGCCAGTTAAAATTATGAATCCATTCGAAGCATAAACCACCCCACCTGTTTCATCCCTAACTAAAAGATGGCGTATACTATTTATTAAATTTTCACTTTATACTATATATTTTTCACGCAGCGCTCTGACCACATGACAGCGGTCAGAAATGAGTGGTCCGATCATTTCTGACCAAGAGACCAAAAACTATTTCAAAACAGAGAAGCATGCTGGAAACAGTCTTTTTTTGGTATGTAGTGCTCCAGCCCAACTTAGTGGTTGCAAGCATTCTAGATGGTGTATTTGAAAGCGGTTCTATTGGAGACACGAAAGCCAGATTTGTCATTTTCATGAGTTTCACCAGTTTCACGGTTTTTTGGGGCCAAATGTGCCCCCCACCCTTTTCAGGACCATATGGTTTTTTGGAGGCCAAATGCACCCTACGCACCCTACGGCCTCCGACCTTTGTTTTCAGGATCAAAGGGTCCCCTAGGAATTGCATCCTTCAGCCATGACCCCAACACATCAGACCAAGTATGCTCAACATTCCCCGATCTCTGGGCGTCATAGTCTTCCCGAGTCAAACGGTGCTCAGGGAACAGGGCAGCGCTTGAAGAAAGACATGTATCCACAGTGGAAGTTTATGACATGTCTAATATTGATCTAAACATGTGGTCCCTAATAGCGTAAGTCCTTTGAATGTTTGTTGCCACGACGGGTGGGTTGCTCAGGAGGATTATCATCCACAGCAAAGATATCACATGAATCTGCAGGAGGGCGCTTAGAACTTGCTGCACCCGATTTGGTTTTCTTTGGTCCAGATTTCTTTTGTGGGGTCTTTGCTTTCATTGCTTTCATTGGAGACCTGAGGGCTGGTGTCACTGGATCTGATCTTTCGTCAGCAATGTATTTCATCCAAAACATGGAAAGCAATATCAGGAATCCGACCCAGATGGCTTTTTCTTTCCCAAAGCAGAAGCTGGCCTTTTCATCGCCTAAGAATGGTCATATGGTCAAGGATACAGAACATTCACCATTTGAGCGCTTCTTTTCAAAAAAAATGTCCGATGCTAATGATTCTTAGTCCAACTTGAAGACTTTTTCCCTCTAAGTGGGGTTGGGTTTTGGATCTGGGGTTGGCTTATCGATCTGCTTTGGGTTTAGAGAGAAAACATCTTCAGTCCGACTTGTTCGTTGAAACAATCAATTTCACTTCCTTTGGCGTCGGACGTTCGTTGGGCACCTTTGATCAAATCCTTTGATCAAATCACTGCCCTGGGGTTGATTGCAAAGGGCAGCTTATGTCATTCATGCTGCGATCAGTACATGCTTAAGTTGCTGCAGTTCACACTCAGTCCAGGACAAAAAGGCTGGACAAGCGCCAGCCTTTTGCACGTTTTTGCGCCCGCCCGAAAACTCTGCTAATGCACAGTTTGGTACTGACTGGATCCTGACGGTGGTAGTTGCAAACTGTCACAAGCCAATTGCTGAGCTTCAAACTGCCACTGCTACGACCTCAGGGCAAACAAAGTGTTATTTCGCAAGCCAGCAGCACACAGAATCTGACTAACCACAATGGCTCTAGCATAGCGTAAGACACTTGTACCCTAAGAAACTCTGCACAGATACAATGGCACAAGCAATAGTTAATTTGCGTTTCTTGGCAATTTGGAAAAGTTTTGGGAACGTCCAAAGCTAAGTTAGTTCAAACCTGGTCCTTCCACAGAAATTTCCATGCCCCTGGGCTCTGGTTTCCTACAAAGCACCCCAAAAATGTGACATATCGTTGCGACAAAGAAAATCGAGACTTACTCAACCATCTCACGATGGAAAATTGGATTTGAACCTTTTACGGTTTATAATAAATCTCTGCTGAGTTTCAGGCCCAACCAACAGTGGGCTGCCAATGCCCAGGAAAAAGGCTTGATCCAAAGTGCCATGATTGCACACAATCAAGTTAAACACTCTGTTACTATTGTTTGTCCTTTGTCCATTGCTCCAGTGTCAACATACTTCGACTGCTTTTATCAATTCTTTGATCCCTCTGTCAATGTCTATATGTCCATTGGCGATACTATACCCACTAACCGAATCATTCAAAATGCTTTGGCAACATTGTCAACATCTATATAATAGTCCCTTGTCTATCCATTGCCCCTGTGTCAATATAGTCCGGCGATACCATAACAATGAACACTGGAATTGCCATTGGCTTTGAATATATTTGGAACCAAACCTGTTGAAATTGTAAAATCCAGGCCTCGGCCAAAAGGCTGCAGCAGGCACCTGGCGGGTAAGCGCAGCAAGAATCACCAAACACTAACGAAACTCTCTGAGAAGATGCGATGCCAATAGCAATAGCATCTCTTCGCAAAGTATCAAGTCAAAGGCTGCAGCTAACTCACTTTTTTACGCTGTGTCTCTGTCAGTAATACTGCCCACGCTTGCCATACTGGTTGACCTCGCGCTGCCTTCCTTGGTGGCCAGACATGATATTAAGAAATGACCTGGCAGTGTTTGCAATGAGAGCACGCTTCTGAAATTGCAGCATTATATTAAGATAATGAAGCAAAGGCTCTCATGATTTCCCATTTCTCTCGGATGTGGGCTGCTGCAACCCTGGTAGGGTTCCTCCACCTTTCCTGCCCAGAGTTCCCATTGCAGTTCAGCTGGCCTGAGACACTTTACATGTGCACAAAAAGATTTTGAAAGAGATCATCAATTGCAAATTTCGGCGCCATCAAATTCTGCAAGCACTTGTGAGCCAAGACTCAGAGGGCTTGGTGAATAAAGTCTCGGCAATGATCTTTCCCCTCGTCACCATAGTTCCATTGCGCCAGGAATGCCTTAAAGTCGGGCAACAAGGTACCATCATTAACATCAGTATCTGAATCTGAATAAATTGCCAGCATCCAGTTTGCAGAAAAGGCCATCAGTGAATACAAGCCAAGAAACAGGCCAAATTTCAGGTTCAACCTTCAATCGCACGAGGGTGTAAGCCAGTTCTGGGCAAGCCTCTCCCAGACTGGCTTGAACCTTGGACGACGCAGCTTAAAAACACCCCGCAAAACCACCCAACACAAGCAAAGCCACAGAATGATGTCTGAAAAGCCCAAGCAAGCAAAGCCAAATCATTCATAAATGAGCCGAAGCGCTTTGCACATCATGCCTCCCAAAGGGTCTTCCAAATCTGGCTGCGCTTGGGCCTTTTGCACTCCAGAACCGCTAGAGGCCTCGCCAACGACCTTCTGCTTGCTTCTCCAAGGTGCCTTTGTCAAATGGTCTTCGGCTCGGATTGGGTTTGAAGCTTTTTTGGCTGGTGGTTGACGCAGCTCAGTTTCAGAATCCGAACTGATTGCTTCAATTTTCTTGTTCGTTTTGTTTTTGATCCGTTCCCTTAACTCATCGCAGAAATGGTGAAGGTCCGCGTCGAACAAGTACGGTGGATTCGTCCGAACCCCGTCTGAATCTGTCCTCGAATTGCACAATTGATTGATACAATAATGGGCAACAAGGTAAAGCAAAAATTGCCAAGAATCGCACTTCAAGTTGATTGATACAATTATGGGCAACTAACTCACACATTCCATTGATGCCAAGGGTCCCCAGATGGGATGGCAGATACATCCAACAATCCAAGACAGCCCGAACGAGCACAACACAGCTTGCGCTGCGATGGTATCCTGCACTACCTAGGGCCAGCAACTAAGGCAGGAATCATCTTGCAAACCAAATTTCAAATTTCAAAACCATTTGCGGGCAAATTGCAGACAACACTGACGCACAAAGGGACTTGAGGAAAGGTGTCCACATGGGCAACCACTAAGTCAAGGAGAAATGTAGACGCCCTTTTGCCTTCATCCCTGAGGATGATATCCTTGAACACCTTCGTTTCTTCAATTGGATTACCTTAGATTGCAGATCCATTGCAAACACAAGCATCACAAGCAAACTGAAACTATTAATCAAGGATTGGCATTCAAAAAAAGAAAGTCAAAGACATGCGGCCTGACACTTTGTTGGCAGGGTTCTCCCAACCCGTCCGACAATCGTAAGTGATGTGGGCGTGGTGCGGAAACCATCCTGAGCATGTTGCAGAATGGCAAAGTGGCACATACTACTGATTGAAATTCATGTGTACAATCCATTGTCACTGTCCTGAGTCATTTTGCCAATAAGTTTCTTTTGAGCTTGCGAACCATTGTGTCGCGGCCTTTGCCCTTGCTACCCGATTTGCCTCCTCAAGTTTGAGAAAAGCTATCCAAAGCAAATTGCAATAGATTCAATAGAAGCACTCACACTCTTTACACAGTGGCATCTCTCACCAAGAACTTTCAAACTCACATAGCCTTCAAATTCATAGACACGTTCCGCACCCCATGCCACAAGGACAACTTGATCCATGGCAGCGAGGGCAACTTGATCCATGGCAGCTGGTCTCTACAGTATGATGCTTCCAACCATCAGGGCTTTAGCATCTAATGTCTTTGTGATTGTGTATTGCCTGTACAAACCGCCAATTTTGAACTGGAAACTGATGTAAATTAATAAACTGGACTGTCAAATTAGTATTAATGGCCATGTTGCCACTTGCTTGTACAATATTTCATCCCCATGCTGCAGGATATTGCACGCACTGAGTAAGCCAATTGTCGACGTCTGAAGCTCATGGAAAAGTGCAAATGGTCATGAACTCCTACCGTCAAAGAAGTAAACAACTGCATGAGAAAGACAGTTGCATGGCACCTGCAACAACAGCAGCTTGACTGCACAAATGTTCGGCCTCAGAAACGAACAGACTCGAAGATGTCAAAGTGACTTCATTGTTTAATCTGTATTGTAGCAATCCACGAATTCCGCCCAGCCCGTATAGACGCGTTTTACAATCCGATATCATATCTTGGAAGCAAAAGATTTACACTTTAAAGGCTTGAGTGTCAATCAGTAACTCTCCTAGCTGGCGGCCAGACAGTTTAAAAGCTGCCCCCCTCTTGACCTGGGCAAGATGGATAAGACACAGACAACTGGAAAGATTTGACCTCGGCATCTGCTAAGTCTTTTGAATCTGCTGAAAGTGCAATTACTGAATTTAATTATCAACTCCCGTCCATTTTTACAACATGCGCTGAGACACTCACCCTTTTTCCATCACATAAACATTTGTGTGCTGGCACTGTTCATAGTTCAGTGCATTAAAGTGACATGTCCTGCGCAAAACTCATGTCTGGCGTTGGATGTCCATTGATCCCAAATCAGGCCTCCTATCCCGATGCGGAAGGGCAATTGAAAGTCTGAAGGCCTTGGATCGGACCTTGGAGATAGAGGCCCGTCCAATTCACTGCCACCACATCACCTTGGATGGCGCAGTAGCAATGTGTGCCGTGGGCTGGCTGGAAGTCTGTTGGTTGGGTGAAGCCCTGACATTCAAAGAAAAGCTAGGAGGCTGCTACTACTACTACTACTTCTACTACTTCTACTACTACTACTACTACCACTACTACTACTACTACTACTACTACTACTACTACTACTACTTGCTAGGTCTAGAGTAATCATCCGACATCTTGAACATTATCGGACATAAGTAACATCATCAGAAGTAGTTATCATCGGATGTAACATCATCGGACATCTCTACTACTGTTACTTTCGCATTCATCCGAGCGGCGCTGGGTCAAGACAATCAAGTGATTCTTTTGAAAGCTGAGCTGACACTGGTAGATGCCGCCTTTGTAGGGCACTACGATGGTTTCGTCCTCCGGCAACTCTTCAAAGTACTTGTTGGCCAACTTCACAAACGCCTTCGCTGTCAGAGGACGTAGGCCCTGCTCCCGCCGCTCCTTTGCCTTGTTCAGCGAGAATTGGTTCAACGCGTTCCCAACCAGGTCCACCAATTCGTTGGAAGCTATCCTGTGGATTTTCTCACAAGACAAAGTAACGAAAAGAACAAACAGCTGACAGCTGGTCGAAGATATGTTTTTGAATAAGGTGCCAAAGAACAACAAAATCTTTCAGTGCCACAGGTTAAGCCATACAAAACCTTTGCCCAAAGCAGTTGCAGGCTAAGCAGCTCCAAAAGGGGATTCAGCTCAATGTTTGCAGCAGCAATCGCAAAGGCACCAGGAATGCGCCTTGGAATCGTAATGTTCGAGCAGGAACACCAACACATGGAATGGTTGTCAACCCTGAAATCAAAGATGGAAGTTGCTTGCCGTTGATGGTGCTCAGCTAAACACTCCGGAATCAAGCCAAGTTACTCATCTGCGTCCTGAGGTACTTCTGGAAAATTGGTGGACAAGCTTGCCATCCGGCTCCACATCCTTACAAAAGCAATGGGGGAATAGGTCCAAATTGAAACACGTACACATGCTTCTACACAGCCATACGTCATTTCACATCTGCTTTGATACATATACTAGTCCTTCCCATCTCTATGAATGAAATACCATAAGCCAGGAAACTCGGCTGGCTGCCGCATCAAACGATGAATGGCTTTTTTGCCAACACCAAGCTTTTCCAAGTAGGACTGGACAAGGGCATGCCTAATCGACTTCGTCTGCAAACTGAGCTCCATTGTCAGCGAGGCCATTGCTCGCAAAATTTCTTGCCGTCCAAAAGTCGAAGATTATAGTCCGGCGTGCTTGAGCAAAAACATGATTCAAAGTGAAGGTATTTGCAAAGGTTTGTAACAATATAGTGAGACATATGCCCAGACAAATTCAAAGGACCTCAAAGTACAACTTACGAACTTCATCACTGAACATCAGAACCTGACAACCCTTCATCACAGAACCTGACACAGTGATTGATTGGTGCAACAAACTGAGACTCAGACTGATTAGTGGCACCATGTGGGCAAGGTTTGGCGGCCTTGAGTGGGCAACTGGCTTTTTCTGAAGTAAAACAAATTGCAAAACAAAAATACACTCTTGATCGCAATTAAGGAGAAAAGTAAAGGTTACCATGACACTACCATGCTTCAAACTTGCTAAACACCTGACCAGAGCTGGAGAGCCCGATCAGGGAGTCTGAGGCAGAAGATGAAGATGATTTTGATGAACTTCCTCGGAGCAGCCGCTTGATGGCCTTGATGATGGCCTTGATGGTGGCCTTGATGGTGCAAGTTCCAGGCCCTGAGGAGTTCACATACTGATTTCGTGTAGCTTGGTCATGCTCAGTCGATCTTTGTCTATGCAGTGCTACTTCTGCAATGGAGTTTTGATAACAGATGAGAGTTTGAATGGGCAAACTCTAAAGTTTGGAAAACGCAGGAAAAAGATGTGCGTTTGAATTTAGGTATACCCTCTGGTTCAATTCAGGTTAGATTCAAAGCTAGGAAGGTACAAGAAAAGAATTTGAATCGAATTTAATCGCCAACCTAGGATTCCAAAAAGAAATTCAATTTCAATTAGCTTAGAAAGAGATCTTTCCAACATAGTCCATTGGTTAAACTCAGGCATTATGCGCTTGAAACATGCTTGAAACATAATCTTAATTAGTTGCCGGGAAGGTGCTTTCCGGGAATGTGTTTTGATTTAAATGCTTCTTGGGAATGTGGTTTATTTCAATGATTCTCACGTCCAGTCCACGTTGCAACCCCGTCCCTTCTGTGTCACAACCACTTGAAAAAGTTGTTGAGCCCAAATTAAGGAACTTGAGCGTAAGATCTGTCACGATTTTTAGTGATTCGGTTTATCGTCAGTTGAAAAGTTGTCATGAAGTTCTGAAATGTCAAATATGTCAAATTGCCTAGGACATCTTTAAAGGAAAGCAGGTTAGCCATCACCCCAGGGCCTCCCATAGCTCACGATGCCCAGCCTGCTTGGAGATTGCTTTGCCTTGGGCATGCAAGAATGATCAAAAGAAGAATCACAAAAGAACAGCCACCAGCAGCATCCATCACGCATAACCAGAAGCTACTTGCTTTCAAGTGTGTTGCATTTTTGAATTAAAGCTCAAACCATAGCATCACACCACATGGTAGCCCCAACTTGCGCTTGCATCCAGGTTACAACATCAACCCATCATGCTGTTGACATGCGGTGCAAAGGCTGTCCTTAGTCAGAGCTGGCCCATTCTTAGACTGTAACTTGGCGGGGGTTCAAGGCTTAAGTCTTCCTTCCATTCGCTAAACACAGTCTCGGTAGACACATTTTTGAGCTCCCATTTTCAGCAGTCTAAATCTAATATTCACTTGGGTTGCATGTTTGCTACCCTGCTGGAGTAGTGTTCTTGCAGTACATGGCACAAGCACTTGCAATCGGGGAACATGCTTCCACAAGTCGGGTCACACCCTGCTACACAAGTGACCACAACTAACTGATCCCACTCAGACCTTCGAATAGACATGACTGACCTTCCGCAGTGCACCAAACCAGTTTGACCCCTTTTCACAAAAGGTATGGGGCCATCAGGGCCTTCAACCCACTTGATCCAATCATTGCCACTTTCCGTACCCGTACTTTCCACCCTAGGTTTCTTGCTCACATGATCTTCAGTTGCCACGGGTGGGTCTTCCTCTTGTGTATCCAATTGCGTGGGCTGTGCCATGGCGCAAACAATTGACACAAATCTGGCAATGCGGACTAGTTCTGAGCAAAATCTTACACATTACTCCCTGGTCCCCTTTTTCACTTTTTTTGTCACCACCTCCTTTCTTTTCACTTGTTCCTCTTTTTCACCCCCTTTAGCTTTAGTCACCTCCATTGTCAGGCCAAGGCTCCAGTTGCATGTGTGGGCCAAGTGAGGCCAAGTGGTACTTGCTCAAACTGCACCTTAACACGTTTCCAGCCAATTCAAACCACTTCATCCCACAACTTCAGAACAAAATTCCAAGACATTCCAGTCAAATCAAAAACATTTTCACATCAAATCCATCATCGCAGTCAGTCTTCAAATCCAAAACATCAGGACTGTAGTGGTCATGCCTGTCAAATCGAAAGTAGAGGCAGAACACATGCCAGGCGTACCCTTGCCACAGCAGGCTCCGATGCCACAGGCCGCCACTTCCCACCGATGCCAGACAGCCACAGCCCCCCCAAATGATTAGTTCTAGAGCTTTGTTAGATTTTAAAAAAGCCGGTCCGATGATGTTCAATGATGTCCTGTGTAAGTCAAATAGTTTGAGTGTATTTAAGAATGCTGTGGAATGGAATCTAAGTAATTATATATAATTATATAAAGAAGTAAATAGTAATATATATAGTTATTTAATATTTATATTATATCTGAACAATA